>Ga0210398_10001251_pt1 | contig 26846 bp, 21 predicted proteins | sample IncBWC4OmetaG_FD_161047 | JGI IMG/M metagenome (GOLD analysis project Ga0210398, IMG submission 161047) | Forest soil microbial communities from Barre Woods Harvard Forest LTER site, Petersham, Massachusetts, United States - Inc-BW-C-4-O | ecosystem: Environmental > Terrestrial > Soil >... | reverse complement strand
CGCTGTGCGTCCACCGTGGCCTCCACGAAACCGGCCTCGCGCAGCACTCGCAGGTGCTTTGACACGGTCGGCTGCGGCATACGAAGTTGACGCTCGATCGCTCCAACCGACTGTTGTGACGAGACCAGGAGGCTCAGTATCGCGCGGCGGTTCGGCTCCGCAATGATTTCGAACACAGATTCCATGCTCATGATATACTCCACAGAGCATATACGTGTCAAGGTATATTCAGGCAAGCCCCAGGCAGCGGTTTCCGTCGGCGCGCGGGGATGCACCCGTGCGATGCGTTTTTAGCCGCCGAGATTCCGAGCGCTGAGCGCTCCGGCCGCCGTGGGGATGAACCCAAAAGTGCAGTAGCTTTGGTGGGTTGAGTTGTGGGTTGAAGCTGTATGAACCAATCATTCTAAGAAATCCTCGCGCGATCTGCTGGGAAGTAAAGTTTGCCGCTGCGCACCTGCTCTTTGAGCGAACCGGTCGCGATACCTGCATAAACCAGTTTCGGGAGCAAATGTGTGAATACGAGTCCGGAATCCTCCAAAAAAGAGCTCGGCTTTGCGCGCGGCCATGCGGGGATTCAATTCCGCACCCATCGCGGATAGATCAACCACTGCTCGGACACTCATCTCGCACATTCGGCCGGATGAATAAACTTGCAGGGATGTCCGCCGTATGGTCGCCGTGGATTCCCCTTGTCAAACTAGGAGAGCATGGAGTAGACTCCTAGTCAGGCTAGGGGAGGCACTTCTAATTTGGGCAAGACCGCGGAACTACTTCCGGGCACGCTGGACATGTTGATTCTCAAAGCCGTGTCTTTGAAACCGCTGCACGGATACGGTGTGATGGTGCGCATCCGGCAGATCTCCGGGGACGCGCTTGAGATTCCGCAGGGGTCTTTGTATCCGGCGCTCTACAGATTGGAGCACCACGATCTGATCGCCGCGGAATGGGGGCAGAGCGAGAACAACCGCCGGGCGAAGTACTACACATTGACAGCCGCGGGGCGCCGGAGGCTGCGCGAAGAAACGGCCGGTTGGAACCGCCTCGCGACGGCGATTGCGGCGGCCTTGAATACCAAGTCGGAGGAGGTGTGACATGTTCAAGAGATGGCGTTCTCTGTTTCGTGTGCTCAACCGGCGTCGTGATTTCGAAGAGGGAATGTCCGAGGAGCTGCGCTTCCACATCGAGCAATACACCGAGGACCTCGTGCGCTCCGGCATGTCGCGGGAAAAAGCGGCACGCCTGATACGCGCGGAGCTCGGCAGCCCAATCAACATCAAAGCGGATTGCCGGGAAGCCTTTGGCCTTCACTTCTTTGACGAGTTTCGCAGGCAGCTGAGTTACGCCGCCCGCTTGCTGCGAAAGACCCCGGCATTTACTGCTACGGCTCTTCTGACCCTTTCCGTTTGCTTCGGCGCGAATTTGACAATTTTTGCCGTGATCGACTCGGTGCTACTCCGTCCGCTGCCATTTCCCGAGCCCGACCAGCTGATGACGATATTCAATACGTATCCGAAAGCCGGCGTCGATCGCGACGGATCCTCGCTGACCAACTACTACGAACGTCGCGGTCATATTCCTGCCTGCAGCTCCCTCTCGATCTATGCCTACGGAACGGAGATTGTCGGTGAGCCGGGTTCAACGGAACGCCTCCAGACCATGCGAGTATCTCCGGATTTTTTCTCTACTCTTGGGCTCGGCCCCGTGATCGGACGTACTTTCACAGAAGAGGAAACCACCAGTCAGACCGACCATGTTGCCATTCTTTCCGACACGTTTTGGCGGCAACGATACAACGCCGACCCGAATGTGATTGGAAGGCAGATTCGTGTAAACGGTGTTCCCGGAACCGTGATCGGCGTCTTGCCTCCCGGCTTCCGCTTTCTGTCTTCCGATGTCCGGTTGTTCCTCCCCCTTGCATCGCGCCCTGAAGATCGCACGCCGGCGCGGCGGCATTCTGGGGGAAACGTCATCCAAATGATTGCCCGTCTCAAACCGGATGCTACTCTCGCGCAAGCGCAGTCTCAGATCGACGCCCAGAACGCTATATTGGAACGAGACGACCCCCAGGCCAAAATGATTGCCGATGCAGGATTTCGTTCTCTGGTGGTGCCATTGCATGCGGACCATGTCGCAGCGATCCGGCCCACGCTACTCTTGCTGGAAGCAGGCGCACTTGTCCTCCTCTTAATTGGCGCAGTCAACCTTGTGAACCTGCTTCTCGTCCGTGCCAGCAGTCGAGTCAAGGAACTCGCCGTGCGGCAGGCCCTCGGTGCGAGCCAGGGATACGTCGTGAGTGAAGCGCTTGTCGAGACCACTTTGCTGACGGTCGTCGGCGGATTACTCGGACTTGCCGTCGGCGCCGGCGGAATCCACCTTCTGCGCGTGTTGGGTGCTGATCGGCTGCCCTTGGGAAGCCGCATCGCCTTCGATGCGCGATTGGCACTGGTCGGCTTGGTCGCAGCCATCATTCTGGGCATCGTTTTCGCACTGCCCATCGCTTGGTTCAATGTTCGCCGACATCTCGGGAATGCGCTTCAATCGGAGAGCCGTGGCGGCACGAGCGGCCACGGCTCTCAAATCCTGCGTCACAGTTTCATCGTCTCGCAGATCGCCTTGGCGTTTATCCTGCTGGCCGGAGCTGGCTTGCTCGGCCTCAGTCTTCAGCGCGTGATGGCCGTTTCTCCAGGCTTCCAGTCCGACCACGTCCTGACCGGGCAGATCTCGCTTCCATGGGCAGACTATTCGGAGGCAGAGCGTTTGAAATTTGTGGAAAGCTTGATGGACAAAATCGAACACCTACCGGGAGTGTTGGCCGCAGGCGTGGTCAACAATGTGCCCTTCAGTGGCAAGAGCGCAAAGAGCGCCGCCACCGTGAGAGGGCACACTCTCCGCCCGGGCGAGTCAGTGCGAGGGCACTATTCTTACGGCGTGGCAGGCGATTACTTTCGCGCCATGGGCTTCTCGTTGCGGGCAGGACGATTCCTCGCGGCCGACGATTCACAGCGCTCCGAGCGGGTCTGCGTAGTGGATGAAGACTTCGCGCGATTCTACTGGCCAAACGCCAGCGCGATTGGGCAACGACTGTGGGATGAGTCCGAAGCGGGGAAGGATGTTGACGCGTTCACTGTCGTTGGCGTGGTCGGCGGCGTGAAACAGGCAGGACTTACCGAGGACGCAGCCCAGGGCGCGATTTATTATCCCTATGCCTTCCGTGTCGGTGACAGCTTCTTCGTGGCCGTCCGCACGAGCCTTCCTCCGGAATCGCTGGCGCTGGCGCTACAAAAGGTGGTTCGGCAAGTCGATCCCGACATTCCGGTCAACGACGTCCGCTCGATGGAAAATCGCATTTCCGATAGCCTTGTCGCACGTCGTTCGCCGGCGCTGCTGGCTGGTCTTTTCTCCGGGATAGCTCTGTTGCTCACCGCCATCGGCACCTATGGCGTGTTGAGTTATGCCGTGGCACAGCGTCGTCGCGAGATCGGCGTGCGTATGGCCTTGGGGGCACAACCGCGGCAGATCCGCAGCCATTTTCTCTCTCTCTCGTTACGTCTACTGGCCGGCGGAACGCTATGGGGTTTGCTCGGAGCATGGCAGGCGGGGCGAGCCATGCGGACGGTGCTCTTCCACGTACCCCCGCTAGACCTAGCAATCCTTGCCGGTACCGCGTGCTTGATGACGGTAGTGTGCCTGGCCGCTTGTCTGTTACCCTCTCAACGCGCCGCGCGGATATCCCCGATGGAGACTCTCTCCGAAGAGTAGAGAGTCCGTTCAACCCGCCGGGCCAACGTTACGTACAGGATTATCAGTTGCGCTGTGAGATTCCGTCCGAGTGACGGCTAACCGGAAGTAATGCGTCAATCCAAGCACTGCAGAGCAGAACCTACGACAGGTTTTCCCCTCCCCTCAGGCATTCAAGGTGACCGGTTATTTTCTGTATCTCCAACGATTCGCTGCCACTGCTTTGCTGCTGCAGTCGCAAGCACTCTCGTCGCGCCCGTGGAGCATTCGAATTTCCACTCCAAGTACCTCCCTGACCTAGGCCGCGTTAGTACGATCAAGTGCGCCGTCACGTCGCCATTTCAAGCTAACTCAAGAAAGAGGATGACATGCAGCAGGGAAGTGTTTGAGAACACCGCAAATTGGGTCCAGACCACCCGCGGCTTGGGACGCTCGCGACGCACGTTCCAAAAAGTTTGAGTCGGAGGAGGGAATTGGGCCGATCGTGAGTCCGTTTGGCTCGCTTTCAGAATAACTTCCGGTTTGCCGATCCGCCCAGAATCTCGCTTTTCGCGCCCCAAAACGCCGTTTGCAGAGGCCGGAATCACGACCACGGATCATCTTGACAGGCGCTGCTAACCAATCCACACTGACGTAGTCTAACTATGTTACGGGGTGATGATTTGCATCGAGACGAAATTCCTCCTGGAACACTCTATCTGTTGATCTTGAAAACTCTGGCGCGCTCCGGCGAAATGCATGGATATGAGATCGCCAATTCTATTCAGCGGATATCGGTTGATGTTCTTCAAGTCGAAGAAGGCTCGTTGTACCCGGCGTTGCAGCGGATGCTCATCAAGGGATGGGTGACCGCGAAGTGGGGCACGACGGCTGGCAACCGCCGCGCTCGCTACTACCAGCTGACCGCAGCGGGCCGTAGGCAATTGGCCGTCGAGATGTCGCAGTTCGAACGCGTCATCGGAGCGATCACGCGTGTGATTGAAGCGGTCTGACAGGAGTTCTGGCATCAACTGGCTGCGCGAAGTTGCAAGACGACTCTGAGTATCACAGGGCCGATAGCTCCGGAGACGGCATAAAAAATCCAAGTAAAACCGTAAGGGGTCGAAAAAGCGCGCAGCCCAAAGTAACGAGTCAGCAAGTAAGGAGTGATCGCGGCTTCTCCACCCGCGCCAATACCAAGAAGCGCAGCCGCCAGCGCACCCGCGCCAAAACTATTCGCTCGAGCCAACACCACAACGCCCGCATTTCTATCTTCTAATACTTTTCAAGTATTGCCGGGTGGGAAGGTAGTCCGTATCCTGTGCGCAGTTTTACGGGTGTGTTTCGCGGCCTGGGACCGCGAATCTCTGGTCAACGATTGAACGAGTGCGCCTGGCGAAGATATTCCGCAAAGGCCTGGGTAGGTGTACGTTCACTGCTGCCAGAGCGAGTTCCCGATTAAACGAAATCTGAGGTGAACCGCTCATGTCGTCCGCTCTGAGGAACTTTTTTTCGAGATTGATTTTTGTGATCCTGTTTGCCCTTGTCTGTAGGACTGGAATTTGCGCGCAGGAAATTTCCGCAGGAATCTATGGAACGGTGACGGACGAAAGCGGTGGCATGGTGTCTGGCGCGAAAGTGACAGCCATCAATACAGACACGGGATTGCAGCGGGCCACGGTGAGCAATGCGCAAGGAGCCTACGTACTAGTGGAATTGCCGGTAGGACATTATCGCGTTGAAGCGGAGGCGCAGGGATTCAAGAAATACGTCCAGGAAGGAATTTCGCTGGACGTGAACCAGCAGGCGACGATCGTGGTGCATCTGGCGGTAGGATCGACCACGCAGGAGATTCAGGTGACTTCCGACGCGCCGATGATCGAGAGCACGTCAACGAATCTGGGGCAGACCGTGGGAGAGCGGGAGATTCTGGACCTGCCGTTGAATGGCCGAAATTTCACGCAGCTGGGATTGTTACAGACGGGCGTGGTGCCGCTGACTCCGGGGCTGTTGGAAGCGGGAGGTTCGGCGCGCGCCGGGCAGGCGTACGCAGTGAACGGGCAGCGGCCCGAATCGAACAATTTCCTCATCGACGGCGCGGATAATTTTGACACGGTGGACGGCGGACTGGTTATGGAACCGCCGATTGACGCTATTGCTGAATTTCGGATTCTGACGCATACGGCGAACGCGGAGTTCGGGCACAGCACGGGATCGACGACGAACATAATCACGCGCTCGGGAACGAACGAGTATCACGGCACAGCCTGGGACTTTTTGCGGAACAACGCGATGGACGCAAAGAGCTTTTTTGCAGATAGCGTGGAGCCGCTGCACCGGAATCAGTTTGGGGGTGTGTTTGGAGGCCCGGTCAGGAAGGACAAGACGTTTTTCTTCCTGTACTACGAGGGGGTTCGCGACACGCAAGGAGAAACGACGCTGGCGACCGTGCCATCGAACGCGGAGCGGACGGGGAATTTCGCGGATCAATGCCCGCTGAACAATGGAACGTTCAATTCGCAAGGGCTGTGCCTCGACAATACTTCGGGGCAGGTCAGCCAGAACGGGCAACTTTTCAACGAATTCAGCGGGCAGCCGATTCCCTACAATCAATTGCCCTTCATCAATCCGATTTCGCAGACTCTTCTCCCGTATTATCCGGTCGCCAATGACGGGCCGTTTACTTTCGTCGGGACGCAGACGCTAACGAGCAATACCGACCAGTTCGGCGTGCGCCTGGATCACTACCTGACGAGTCGAGACACGCTGAACTTCCGCTACAGCTATGGGCAACTGAGTCAGATCGATCCGCTTCCGACCGGAGGGGCGAACGTGCCGGGATTCCCGGTGGGAGAGAATCAGCGAAACCAGAATTTTGTGGCGCAAGAAACGCACACATTTTCCCCGATGGCGGTGGGCGTCTTGAGGGCGTCCTACCTGAGAAACAAATTTCTGCTGGGGACTAACATCAATCACACGACTCCAGCGAGCCAGGGATTTCAGTACGTGCCATCGCTGGAGGAGGCGATTGGGCCGCCGTTCGTCCAGGTGGGAGGGTATGCGTCGATCGGCGACCCCATTACGGGGCCGCGCAACACGTATCAGAACACGTATGATTTTTCGGGTTCGCTGACGTGGATCAAGGGGCGGCATCAATACAGGTTTGGCGGCGGTTATCAGTACGACCAGATCAACGTGTTGCAAGGGATTGCCACGAACGGATTCTTCGTGTTTTCGACATTTCCGGTGAACAACGCGTTCGCGAGTTTCATGTTTGGGCAGCCGGTGGTGTTTCTGCAGGGCGGAGGGAATTTCTATCGTGGATTGCGCGGGCAGGCGTTCAACTTGTACGCGCAGGACACGTGGAAAGTGAGTTCGCGGTTCACGGTGAATTATGGATTGCGGTACGAGGTGCCTTCGCCGTACACGGAGATTCACAACTACCAGAATTTGTGGATTCCCGGACGGCAATCGGTGATCTTTCCGAGCGCTCCGGCGGGATTGGTGTATCCCGGAGATCCGGGCGTTCCTCGCGGATTGATTCCCACGGAGCGCGATGCGTTTGCGCCGCGTGTTGGATTGGCGTGGGACGTTCGAGGGAATGGGAAGTGGCTGGTGACTTCGGCGTACGGAGTTTTCTACGATCCTTATTACACGGGCGAGGGCGGACCATTGCAGGACCCGATCAGCGCGCCACCTTATTTACAAACACCTCAAGTCAGCGTGCCGAACTTTGGAAACCCGTTCAACGGGCAGAATCCGTTCAACGGTAGTTTCGCGCAACCCATGACGCTGCTGGTATTGAATTCCAACCTGCGGCTGCCGTACGCGCAGGATTGGAATTTGAATATCGAGCGTGCACTGGGCGGCGACTGGCTGCTGGAGATCGGGTACATCGGAACGAAAGGTACGAAGCTGCCGCGGTTTATCGAGGCGAATCCGGCGGTGTATATACCAGGAGAATCGACGCAGGGCAACGCGGACCAGAGACGGTTGTATTCGGGGTGCACGGTGACGGGAACCACACCGTGCACGTATTCTTCGGTCGGCGAGATCGCGGGGATTTCGGACTCTTCGTATAACGCGCTGCAAATCAGCTTGAAGCGCCGATTTGCGCGCGGGTTCTCGATGCTGGCCTCGTATACGCTCGCGAAGACGCTGGACGATGTGTCGTCATTCAACATTACGGGGTCGGCTTCGCAGAGCGTGGCGGGAGAGAACGACCTTGCGCAGAACCCGTTCGACGTGAAGGCGGAGTGGGGCCGTTCGATGTTCGACGCCAGGCACCGGCTGGTGGTGAGCTACCAGTGGGATTTGCCGTGGTACAAACATCCGAACAATTGGTACGGGCACGTTCTGGGAAATTGGCAGGTGAACGGGATCACCACGCTGATGAGCAATACTCCGTTCACCGTATACGATTCAAGCAATCCGTCGCTCCAAGGAAGCGCTCCGGAAATTTCCGGATTCTTCAGCAGCCGGCCGAATATTGTAAGCAATCCAAACACCGGGACGTGTCCCGCAGGGATCCCGGTGCGGACGGCGGGATGCTGGTTCAACACGAATGCGTTTGCCCATGCGGCGACCGGGCAGTTTGGGGACGTGGGCCGCAACACGATGGATGGGCCGGCATTTCGGCAGTGGGATTTTTCGGCGATTAAGACGATTCCCATCCGCGAAAGCATGAATCTGCAATTCCGGGCGGAGATCTTCAATATTTTCAATAATGTAAATTTCGAGCTTCCGAACAATGACATCAATTCACCAGGGTTTGGGCAGATTGTTGCCGCGCAGCCGGGACGGATCGTGCAGTTGGCGCTTAAATTCCAGTTCTAGAGGGCTTGCGCAAATCGCTCATGAGTTCGTCGGGCGAACAATCATACAGGCCTACCTAGTAAGAACCGAAAAGTGCCGCGTGCATCTCCCGCTTGTGGAACGAATTGCTGTCTTCAGAGGCACATCTCAATCGGTCAGGACGAATGCTTTCACAGAACTTTGCTCGGAAGTCGAAGCACTAAAAGCGCGTCTTTCCGATGGCGGCGGCCCTCTGCGCCCAACTTCGGCCAATTCGGAGTCTCCGCGCGGTGCCGCAGTAGATTTAAGGATGCTCGTGATTTCTTGTTGCTTGACCCTTGTGAAATTGTTCGTCTATCGCCTGGCTAGTCCAACGCCCTCGGTTCTCAATCACTCTGGCAGCGCCGCACTGCTTCAGACCACAGATGAAGAAAACTGCGTCGTGACAATGTCTTTGCTCTGATAGAGCGGCGCGCGGTGTTTTGCCGAGTGGATACGCTGATCGTCGGAGGCTGCGGCACGTGTCGGGCTGAAGCGGCAATCGCCGCCATCCCTAATGCAAGTAACGGAAGCACAGTTGAGGTACGGAACACGAAACGTAAATTTAGTGAACCGTACGTGGCGCCCGACAGTTCTGAGTTTCGATTCAGCCAGTGCAATTGGCTTGATGATTTGTTTCTATCGTATCTTTTCTCTTCGCGCGATCGCGGCAGCGATTGAGTCTTTGAGAAGTGACTTCAAGGGACCACTCTCTAGATCTAATTTGCTCTTAATCTTGACATGCCGATGCGGTTTACCTGTACCCTCAAGAAGTTTCTTTGGGTCCGGCAGCTCCATGGCGTAGGCCATCCCCAGATTCACTCCCGCTCTGGTTGGCATTATCACGCAGACTGTCGACATATTTAGGACCATACCCTTACCCGATGATCCGTGCCTTGACATCAGCCTGCTCAGTAATGTCGGGAATCATCTTGAGCACAAGTGTGCGAACTGCCAAGGCCAGGTTCCGCGTTTCCGGGGTGAAGGTAGCGAGAATATCGTTAACGTCTTTGTTTGGGAAAGTCTTGTCCATTTTGTCGGGCCTCCCATTCATTACTTTGACGACGTTCCCGGACTGCTCTTGGAGCAGCGTCCGCCTGCTCGCGTCGCAATGGTTGAATAACGCGCAGTCTTTGCGAAGCGGTCGGCGGCGCAGGCGGCCGGCCTGGTGAACATTATTGAGGCTACCTCTCCGCCAGCTGCCCTTTACCCTGCTCGGTCATTGCGTGTTTCTTGTCGCGGTTCATCGCTTTAATAAATTCCACTCGTCGAAAACGGACTGCGGACCAGTCTTCATCGATGGCAACACTTCGAACGCCTTCAAATCCGAGGCTGCCGAGAACCTGCCAGCCGTTGTCACGGTTGACTTCACTTTTGTACTTCTTGGAGGTCCCTTTCGGGTACGCGAACCAGACCACAGCGTCGCCCCTGGCCTTCTTTGCTATCGCCTTTCCAAGAGCGTCGACTTCTCTTTGCTTGGTGACGAACGCAAGTGAAAACTCAATTTCGTTGAGCTCGTGCAGGTTGCGAAGAATTGTGATACCGCGAAGGGCGGTCAGTTCGTGCTCAAAGCTTTCAGGAGCGTTAAGCACGACGATCTGCTTATGCTTCTTCAGATTTAGTTTTTCGAAGGTAGATGACATATGCTCTTCCACGATGCGCGCTTTTCAGCATCTGGAACTGAGAACAAAGCAATTGCCGTCAATATCCTTGAACGCTGCTGCCGTACCCCAGTCTTCGCGTTTCGGCTCCATAACGAATTCCACACCCTTACTTTTCAACTCTCGCGCCGTGCCTTCGACATCATCAGTCCAGAACGTCACGTTCATGTTTCCGCCCGGCTTTAGACCTTCGTCGAAGCGAAACAGCACTACTCGCGTATCCGCACCTGAAATACCAAGTTCGATCCAGCGCTGCTCGTCATTGAACGGCTGATCCGTGACCAGCCGAAACCCGAGTTTTTCTGTGTAGAAGGCCAGTGCGCTATCTTGGTCCGTAACCGGGATACTTGCGAACTTGATGCCTTGAATCATGGTTCCTCCTGCAATGCTGGGATCGCGCCTTTTGCTTCCGCGCCGGAGATACTCACTTCCGTCGGCCATTGTGTTGCAAGTCGCCTTTGAATTGCAACGCTCTATGCTTTTAATTAGTATAGTATTTATGCACCATGTTGCGATTGATGACTACGTTCTCGACGTTCTGCTGCCAGACCTCACGGGACACGATCGCTCGCCCTCCGCATTTCTCGTTTACCTAGTCCTTTGGACCAAACTCTACAGATCCGAGCAGCGATGCATTGCGGTCAGCCTGCAGCAGCTAGGCGAGCTTGCTGGGTTGTCCAAATCGGCCGTGCAGGGAGCCATCCGACTTCTCAGGCGTCGCGGCTTGGTCAAGAGTACCAAGAGTTCTGCAACCGCCGTGCCGCAATATGAGCTGATTCGCCATTGGGTGCGAAGACGAGCAAAGAGCACCGCAACCGCCTAGAGAGGCTCGAACTCGCGGCATCCTGATTGTGAAGGGCAGGCGTTCGTACTAGCTTTGTGACAACTGTGGGCAATGGGCGGAGCATTTCCTTAAACATCTTTTGTGGCATCACACTTATCAATTCGGATGGTGCGGGGTACCGGGAAATCTGGTCGTCGTTTTGGGTTGTCGGGATAGCAGATCATAGCGCCACTTGCCATCGCATGTTTAGGAAGAAAACGCAGTGAGCGAGTCCAAAGGGATCAAGGTTCCGCACCGGCGGATTCGCGACGCGGAATTCGCTGATCGTCCCGTAATATCCCTGGGCGTGTACCACGCGCCCTTAATTCCAGAGGAGATCGCCACAACGCCGCTTCTGGCCAGCGACGGTATTTAACAAAAAGAACACCTTAACCACGGATAGCCTACCCTTTTCCTATGAAGGGATCATCGGGTGAATAGGTGATCACCGCACGCCCAGGGACGCCCGCTGGTAAGCGCCGCAGCACATACAGAACAGGTCTTGCTCCGGACGGTTCCGAAATAGACTCCAGGCGATAGTAGATGTCCTTACAACGGATGATGCGTGGAGGCTCCCATCCAGATTTGGGACGTGATGATCTGATCGACATGACCTCGCCCGTTGCGTCCGCTGAATAACGCACTTCGTCCGGAAGAACTGGATGCCCAAGGGATGCCACTCTCTGACGAATCCAGGGGAGAAAAGATGACCATCTGCTTAGCATGTCTGCAGGGCGTTCAACGCCCACACTTGACGTGAATCGCACCCAAATCTTGTCCAAAAGAACGAGAGGAAGAATTCCAATCGCGTTCCCAGTGAATGCTGCTCCTAGAAACCGGACCGTCCCCTCGACTACACACCAGCCGATTAGCCACGTAACCGGGTGAAGAAACATCAGAGCAAAGGCAGCGAAACCTTCCGTGTTCGGTGGAATTCGGGCGCCGGCGTTAATTGCCGAGTACACGGCATCCTTGGCCCAATGTGTCACGGAGTATGAATACCAGTATAGGAAAGCTAGTAACGCAAAAAACGACTCGATCATTCCGCTGAGCGTTGCAGCAGTCGTCCAGTGAATTGATGAAAAAATCGGATGCGATTCCCTCCAGCGTCGAGGAAGGAGGGAAAGAATGGGCCCGAGAAGTAATGTCTTCACAGAAGCTAGTTTCTCACGGGAAAGAGACCCGAAAAGCCAGCGGCGCAATTCCGCGCGACAATGCCAAAAAGACGCCCTAAACTGGCCTGCAATCCGATTAAAGCATCAGCTACGCGTATGACACTCAAGGCCAAAGACCTCTCGCCCGATCAGAAGATGGCCATCGAAAAGCCTGCTAGGGTGCTCCATCGCCGAGAATGAGGAGATCAATATTCGCGCAACGACCTCGCCTTCGTCCCTGAGTGGCTCCAGACTTCCTGGAAAAGCGCGCAAGAGCACGGGCTGGATCAGCTCTCCGTGGAAGAGATTGATGCGGAGATAGCGGCGGGGCGGAAAGCGCGCCCCTCGGAGCAATGATCCGGTTTGTCCGGGAAACGAATCTTGTGATTTCTGCGTCGCTGCAACCTCAGGGTTTGCCCGCTCGGACCTTTCTGATCGCACTTGCAGGGACCACAGCCCAACTTTGCGTAAGCGGCGGTGTCTATGCGAATACGAAGAAGTGACTAGGCGTCCCAAGTTTAACCGCAGCGAGGCGATATTCGACCATGCGCTGCATGCTATCCGTGAGAACGGATTTTGGGTCCAGCCGTCCGAGAAGGCGGGCGCCTGTTCCGATCCCGACGACGACATTTTCCTGGAGTGCGCCCAGGCTGCGCGCGCCCACTACCTCCTCACCGGCAATGCGAAGGATTTTTCCTGTCAAACGGGTCGGCACACAGATTGTGACCACTCGCCTATTCCTCGACGCCGCGGTATCCGTGGAGTGCTTGCTGAATGGGGGAGTGATGTCGAATCCCGCTGCCTATATACAGGCGATTTCTTGAGTGCAGAGCCATTCCCCCGAAGTACCGTTTGCTCACCTGTCTTTGTCCCGTCTTTGTCCTGCCTTGACCCGCGTTTGGCTACCGCCTAACATGTTCTGCGAATCCTGATTCCACGCGGCCACACTTGGCTAAAGCCTGATGACGTTTTCCATCCCAAAGCTTTTATCCCACTCCGACGGCGCTCGCACGTTTTTCTCAAGGCAGGGGGTCTTGTTCGTGGTTGCGGTAGCGTTGTTTGCGGTTCTTTGGGTCACGAATGTGCGCGGTGCAGGCACGGGCTTTGTTCCTGTACTCCTCTACACTCTCACCATCGGGAATTTGACGACACCGATTATGAATCATCTCGCTCCATTTTCCTCGCGGCTCCGCTTTCCCTTTGACTGGGTCGCGTACCTGATATTGTTGCTCCTCACGGCAGTTGCCTGCGCATCTTTAACGGTGACGGTCGTGATGGTGCTGTATGGAATTTCTTTTGACTCGTTTTTCGCCCAGCTATGGAGCATGGGTAAATTTGTAGTCATCGTTATTTTGATCGTGGGGAGCGTCCGCCATTTGCATGAGGAATCGCGAGTGCGGCTTGAGGACCAGAATCTCGAACTTCAACGCGCCGTCGAGATTGGGAATACGCGATCGCTGCAGCAGGAGCAAGAGTTGGACAAAGCGCGAGAGATTCAGGAAGGACTCTTACCCAAAAAGATTCCCCAGGTTAGGGGGCTGGAACTGGCAGGGACGTGGCAGCCTGCCCGCGTCGTTGGTGGGGATTATTTTGATGTACTGAAGTTTAGCGAGAGCAAGATTGGGGTCTGCATCGGAGATGTGGTCGGCAAGGGGATCAGCGCTGCGTTGCTGATGGCCAACCTGCAGGCCAGCTTTCGAGCCTTCGCTTCGGAGGCGGTTTCACCAGGCACTCTCGTGGGTAAGTTGAATGAGGTGATATCCAGTAACATTGCGGCCGATAAGTTCATTACGTTTTGCTACTGCATGATCGATACGACGGATAACAGGGTAACCTACGCCAGCGCCGGTCACTGTCCGCCCATTCTGTTCCACAAATCGGGAGAGGCAGTCCCATTGGAGGAAGGAGGAACGCCGCTCGGAATATTTCCTGACCGGAAGTACGAGGATACAGGACTTCAGCTGGAGCCCGGCGACCGCCTGGTGCTTTATACCGACGGTCTAACTGAAGCGATGAATTCGGATGAACAGGAATTTGGAGAGCTAAGGTTGCTTGAACTAGGCACTCGCAACATGGCATTAAGTGCCTCCGAATTGGTTGCCGCAATCAAGAAAGAAGTGGTCAGCTTCTGCAACGGGGGTTTTCAGGATGATTTCACACTTGTTGTCGTCGCAGTGAAATCAGTACGGTCCGGGTAACCATTGGGCGCTAACCCGATGCACATTAACTGCAATCTGCAATGTTGCGGAGCGGCCCGTTCGAGAGCCATCGCCACTAGTCTCCTCGACGAGGGGTAAGGCTAACGCTCCATGCGTTGTCTCCCCTGGGTTCCCATAGCGTGATTATCAGATGCTTAGGACGGACCGCTCTGACGCTTTAGGCCAGTTGAGATCGGACGTAGCCTGTTGTCGACAGCGGCAACGCGCGCCATAGCGATTCGCATCCGGCGCGTGAGCACCCCGAAATCGTCTTGCGGCGCGAGGGCTCGCCAATCTGAACTTGCCGCGCGCAATCTCGTCGCCGTAAGCGAAGAATTCTAGGTATGGGACGCAAGGCGCAAAAGAACGATTCGTTGCCCGGATCACTGGACATGTTAATTCTGCGGACGCTGTCGCTGCGGGACCTCCATGGATACGGCATAGTCCAGTTCATTCAACAATCGTCTGACAATGACCTCCTCGTCGAGGAGGGCTCGCTGTACCCCGCTCTCCAGCGGCTGGAGCTAAACGGCTGGATCGACGGTGTCTGGGGTGTGACGTCGAATAATCGGCGGGCGAGGATCTACAAGATCACGGCGGCTGGCCGCAAACAGCTGGCCGTTGAAACCCGACAGTACGCCAAACTCACGTTGGCGATCGCGCGCGTGATGGGAGCGGAGTGACGGACGTGTTACGACGGCTGAGGTATTGGGTAGAAAGCGCCAAGCGCAGCGAGGCGCTGCGTGAGGAAATGGAACTCCACCTTGCGGAAAAAGCCGCGGAACTGCAAGCAGACGGTATGACGGCGGAGCGCGCCCGGGCTGAAGCGCAGCGGCGATTTGGTAACGTCGGGCTGAAGCACGAAGAGTCACGGGAGATTTGGATGACACGGTTTTGGTCGGAACTTGTCCAGGATGTACGCTATGGCTGTCGCACCATGACCGCCAACAAGGCATTCAGCGCCCTGGCGGTCTTGTTGCTGGCGCTCGGCATCGGGGCCAATACTGCGATCTACAGCTTCATTGAGTCGATTCTGTTGCGCTCGCTGCCGGTGGCCGATCCCGAGTCGCTGGTGGTCCTGAATTGGCATAGCCGGCCGCCCCAGGAGGGCAACGAGGAATGGGTCCACGTCATGCACGGGGTACAAGGCGTTCTCTGGCCGGGCGACAAAGGCGCCATGGTCAGCGGGATGTTCCCGTACGGCGCGTTCGAGACGCTTCGCGAGGAGAATCCCGTCTTTTCCACGCTCTTCGGATACTTCAAAGGACGAAACCGTAACCTAGCCGTCCGCGGGCAGGCCACGAGCGCCAGCGCGGAGTATGTTACGGGCGAGTATTTTCGCGGCCTGGCAGTGTCGCCGGCCGCGGGACGCCTGATCGACTCCGAAGACGACCGTCCAGGCGCAGCGCCGGTCGCTGTAATCAGTTTCGCTACAAGCCAAAATTGCTTTGGAGGACCGCCGCATGCGATTGGACAGTCGGTTCTCGTCGATAACATCCCCTTCACGGTGATCGGCGTCGCGGGGCCGGAATTCTTCGGAGTCGACCCGGCGGTGGCGCCGGACCTCTACCTTCCGTTGCACACGAATGTACTCGTAGACGGCGCCGGAGCGGCTCGCATGTATGGCGACGGAAACTTCTACTGGATCGAAATGATGGGCCGTCTGCGTCCCGGCGTCAGCATGGCCCAGGCGCAGGCAGCGCTGGCTCCTCGCTTCCATCAATGGGTTGCCACCACGGCGAAGACCGACGGTGAGCGCGCCAAACTGCCCGCGCTGATTCTGAATCCGGGCGCCGAAGGTCTGGGCAGCCTGCGCCGCCAGTATTCGAAGCCTCTGTACGTACTCCTGGCGATGGTGGGATTGATCCTGGCGATCACGTGCGCGAACATCGCCAATCTGCTGCTGGCAAGGGCCGCCGCGCGATGCCTCGAAATGGCTGTCCGGCTCAGCCTGGGAGCGGGACGATTCCGCGTCGTGCGGCAGTTGCTTACCGAGAGTTTGCTGCTGGCTTCGCTCGGCGGAGCATTAGGGGTCTTGTTTGCGATCTGGGGCGTGGGATCGCTGACGTTTCTGCTCTCCAACGGGCCGGAGAACTTTACGTTGCACGCGGAATTGAACTGGAACGTGCTGGGCGTGACGGCGGCGCTCTCAGTGGTTTGCGGCCTATTATTTGGCCTCGCTCCAGCGATTCAGTCGACGCGTCCGGACGTCATGGCCGCGCTCAAGAATGGCCGCGGAGGCGGACCGCGCCGCCGGGCGCAGCACGTTCTGGTGGTCGCCCAAATCGCGATCTCTTTTCTCATCCTGGTCGCCGCGGGTCTGTTTGTCCGGACACTCAACAAGCTGCACTCCGTCCAACTGGGATACGCCCGCGAGAACATCCTTCTGTTCTCGTTGAATGCGCGCCAGGCCGGCCATCGCGCCCCGGAGATCGCCACTTTTTACGCGAACCTGCGCAAGCGCTTCGAATCGATCCCCGGAGTGAGCAGCGCGACGCTTTCACAATCCTCGATCATCAGCGCCGACCGTGCCGGGGAGACATATAGGGGGACAATGAAGATCGGCGCCGTTACCATCGCAGGCGCAGGCGTCATGTTGGCCGGACCACGTTTCCTCACGACGATGCAGATTCCGATCCTGGCCGGGCGTGAGATTGACGACCACGACCAACCGGGTTCCACGCCGGTTGCAGTGATCAGCGAGCGGCTGGCGCGGACTTACTTCGGGAACGACAATCCGGTGGGCCGGCGCATCACGTTCCAGGACGAGAAACGCGATCTCGAAATCGTCGGCGTGTCGGCTAACCTGCGGTACGGTGGCCTGAAAGAGGAGAGTCCGATGACCGTGTTCGCAGCGGCCAGCCAGTTTTCTCCGGACCGAGTGACCTACGCGCTGCGCATTGTGGGTGATTCGCTGAGGTATGTCAGGAGTGTGCATGAGATTGTGCGGGAGGCAGATTCACACGTACCCGTCACAAACGTGGTCACACAGGCTGCGGAAATCGATCGGACGATCAGCCGGGAAGTCACGTTCGCGAAACTATGCACGGGTTTCGCGGTTCTCGCTCTCCTGATCGCGTGCGTGGGACTCTACGGGACGGTGTCCTACAGCGTCGCGCGGCAGGTCGGCGAGATTGGAATCCGTATGGCTCTGGGCGCCCAACGCGGCGCCGTGGTATGGATGGTTCTGCGCCGAGTTCTACTATTGGCGGCGGTGGGACTCGCGATCAGCGTGCCTGCCGCGTTGAGCGCGTCCCAGCTTGTCAAATCGTTTCTGTTCGAGACCCCGCCCAATGATCCGGGAACTCTGGCGCTGGCCGGTGTCGTCCTCCTAAGCGCCGCGATTCTCGCTGGCTATGCGCCGGCAAGGCGAGCGTCCCGAATTGATCCGCTGGCGGCTCTGCGGCACGAGTAAGACATGGTCCTTCGTACCGCAACGAAGGATGAAAATGTTCCGCGCCCGCGCACATTGATCATGGTAGCTGCTCGCGATAGAGGCCGAGCTACGTTGGGATCGAGACGCGGCCGCAGTCTGCCCGTAAATCGGTCGCCGGATTGCTGCGCGAACTCAACGCGAATGCTCTCCAGCGATGCCATCTGCCAATGACTATTGCAGAAGTGTGCGGTCACTTTATTCAGCGCGAACTGACTAAGGACAATAGCTGGCGAAGTTATTCCACCGAGAAAGCGTACAGAGCCTACTTAGATGGGTCATCCCACATTGGGGCGGCGTGCGTCTTTCGGAGGTGAGAGCCACGGAAGTAGAGTCATGGCTGCGCAGTTTGCCAGCGGCGAAGAGCAGTTGTGCGAAAAATCCGAGGTATTCTCTCGGTCCTTTTTAATCATGCTTGCCGTCATGAATTTTTCGACCGCAATCCGATTCGTTTGGTTCGTCAGGGTGCAAAGCGGCGGACAACGCCAAGTGTGCTGACACCCGCCGAAGCAAAGGCGCTGATAGGAGGTCTGGGCTTAGGTGAGCGGACACTCGTATTCGTCGCCGCCTCCATGGGATTGCGACAGAGCGAGTTGTTCGAATTGAAGTGGGGAGACATCAATCCACATTACCCGTCGCTATTCGTTGGCTAGGGCGCTGGCTTTCACTGGCCGTGCGTATGTTTTGTCCCAGGCCACATTGTCAGTGGATGTGAACAGTGAAATGCAGACAGGGCGGCTTTCCGCTGAAGATATAGGCTCGGTTTCGTCGGCATATTTCATAAAGATTCCTGGCTGGGCAAGAGACCCTTACTCACATACTCCGCCGAGTCTGCCGTGTCCGTGTCCACCTTGGTGGAACGACACGGTACAGACAGAACCGCTTGGCAGATGGATGGTGGCCCAATACCACGGATAAGCCTCGTCAGAGGCAGAGGTGAAGCCCCTTGAGTTTCGCCAGCAACAGTCTCGAGCAGCGGAGGGAGGCTTGTCGGGGGCGACACTGACGCGGGAGTTGCGGAGCCAGCGCTGCGTACGTTCCGAAAGGGGAGCAACTTTGACCAGATCTTCCACGGTGAGTTGCAACGGATGCGTCGCATCCAGGCTCGCGGTGCCCGGTTGGAGCTTTTCAATTGCTCCATGGGTTTCGCGGAACATGGTCCACATCTGTTGCTTGGCATGGAAGACGAACTCGTTGAAGGCTATCAAAGAAAAGCTGCACAGGAATGTCATTAGGGCGAGAGGTAGCAGATATCGGATTGCAGACAGACCGCTGTCCTGTCGTTGTGTCCGAAACAACCGGTGGCTTTGAATCACCGCCAAGAGCAAGGTCGGGCCCAACAAGAGCAATACGAACAGCATCCTCGTTGCGCCTATGTCGAAAAACTCGATGTTTGAAACCGCGTTCGTGAATGCGAAATTTGCAAAGAGTTCGAACCTCGAAACAACCAGGGCCAGCAGTTCGGGGGCAAGCCATGCGCCGAATCCACTCGCAAATGAGAGGGCGATCATCACCGGAACAAGCCACAACACCGCACCCACCGTCCCGTTGACCGCACACGCACTCCAGAATGAGGCGAAGGTCAGTAGTAATACCGAGAGCAGCCAAACCCATCCGGTGTGCGGATCGACAGACATGGTGGGTGAGCCGGATAAAAACCCGCCAGCGTTCAACACCATGGCTGGAAGCAGCACCGCACAAACGGAACCCGCGAGCAGGGCCGTGAACAGCTTGATGAACCACTGGCGACGCGCCGAGACCGGCAGGGTCATATGCCAAGAGTGCGTCCCCGACTTTCTTTCTTCTCCCAGCGAGAGGCTTCCGGCGAGAATCGCAATGACTATAACAATGATGAAACCCGCCGTGACAATTATGGTGGACAAATTCACTCTGACCAATGGGTCTGCCGATCTTCGATCAGATACCACCCAGAACAGTGTCAGGCAAGTCCAGCCCAGGAGGGCCAGCAGAGTGATCAGCCAGAGCGGCCGCAGTAAACGAAGTTCCTTTCGGATTAAATTGAGAACCGCTCCCGTGGGACGGCAGCGAAGCCATCCGGTCAAACCTCCGGGCACTACGTTCGGACCTGCCGTCAGCAGATCTTCGCTGGCCATTCCCCCCGTTGCCTGGAATCGCTCAAGCGCTCGCCGGCCAAGCCAGAGCATCACAGCTGCATAGCATAGAAAAACCGATGCGGCGATCGAAAGAGCGGTTGTGTTTTCCGTTGGCGGGAGATGTCTCGTTGGGTGAATCAATTCGATCAGGCTCCAGCCGCCAACAAAGATCAACCAATAAGACCCGAGGTTCAGGACGAGGCCGCCCAACGTTGATTTGGTGAAAAGCGTCCAAAATGTCGCCGAAGCGATCGTGCCGATGATCCATGCTCCAACGGTGATCCATACTGTAGCGCTTATCGGAAACGCGGAGTATTGCTGAAACTCGGCCCGCCAGCCAAAGCAAGAAACCAGAGCCGCGGATAGAACGGCGACGACCAGGACGATGAACTTCTCACTCCAGATTTCCATGCGGTTGACGGGTTGACTGAGCAGGAGTGGAAGTGTCTGGTGTTGGAATTCGTTGCCCAATGAGAGAGCCGCCAGCAGCGGGATGCCCAGGAACGTGCCAAGAAAACTGATGGGCTCGATAAAAAAGCGAACTCCCGAAAGAGGGCTGCCTCCCATCAGGTTGGAACGCGACTGCTCACCCAGCCGCAGCGCGCCTGCGATGATCACCGCGCACCAGGGCCAGAACAAGGAGCGTGCTTCCTTGAGCAGTCGCGTGGTCTTGGCATTCATTCTCGTCTCCTACGATTTCAAGGTCGCGACGAAGATTTCCTCGAGCGTCAGCGACTCTGTCGAGAGTGCCTCCGGATTGTGCGCGCGCAGGCGCTCCAACAATTCAAGGCCACCGCCATTGACGATCAACTCCAGTTCGCGACCGTCGCGGTGCACACGCAATGCCGCTTGGAGGTCGAGTTCCGGCGGCGATTGCGCAAAGCGAGCACGAATTTTCTGATAACGCCCACGGGCCTGGTCGGAGTCGAGCGTCAGGACGGCCCGACCGCGGTCGATGATCGTGAACTCGTCAATCAATCCTTCGAATTCGGTGATGAGGTGGGTGGAGACCAAGATCGTGCGTTTGCCGGGAAGCCCTTCCTGGTACGCGCCGATCACCGCTTCGATGAACTCGCGGCGAACGATGGGGTCCAGGCCCGACGTCGGCTCGTCGAGCACGAGCAAATCTGTCTCAGGGCAGACCGCTGCGATCAACGCCAGTTGGGTTCGCTGACCCTTCGACAGACTTCCGGTGCGCTGCGCCGGATCGAGCCCGAAATGCTCAAACAACTCTTGTTCCGTCTTCCGGTTCCAATGCGGACGAAATGAAGCAAGGTAATTCAGGGTCTCGCAAACACTCATCCACGGATAGAATGCCACCTGGTCCGGCACGTAAGAGAGGAGGCGCTTCACTGCGACCTCTTGCCTTGCTGGATCGAGACCGAATACGCGCACCTGCCCTCGCTGTGGACGGAGTAGATTGAGCAGGCACTTCATGGTGGTCGTCTTCCCCGCGCCATTGCGGCCGAAGAGCCCGTAACAGCGGCCGGGCTGCACGGTCAAGGTCAAATCATGGACGGCCTCCGCGCGCCCGTAGGCGTAGGAGAGGTTTTCGATTTGCAGAGCAGGGGTAGTAGAGTTCATGGCCGGTCATGCCTCCTTCGTCTGGACTTCATTGGCGCGCCGTTTGACGTCCAGCACATCCATTCGTTCCTGGATCAATTCGAGGAACTCATCTCGGGGCACTTGTAAATGGTGCGCCTGAACGATGGTCTGGTCGATCTCCACGATCAACAACTTCCGCCGGACTTCCTTGCGCAGTGCCGAGTGATTCTCTTTGAGGAAACAACCCCGCCCCGGTAGCGTCTCGATCACACCCAGGCTTTCCAGTTCGGAATAAGCTTTGGCGATCGTGTTGCGGTTAACGCGAAGTTCCTCAGCCAGCGGGCGGATGGAAGGGAGCGCCTCGCCGGGCCGCAGCGCGCCCGATGCGGAGGCGGCCTTGATCTGATCCACCAATTGGAGGTAGATGGGCATGCCGGACTTGAAATTGATTTGGAAGATCATGGACGGAGCACTGTCCTATGACAATAGGACAGTTGACACGTATTGTCAAGGCGAATTTTCCGGGTGCCTTTTGGTGATTGCAGTGCGGCCGCCGACATGCTGTGGCTGGCGAATTGTTATTTCGCCCGTGATTCCTCTGGGTTCCCGGCCCTGCGCCGATTCTGCCATGCGCAATCTGGTCGCGTTCGCGCTAGCCTCACGCATGTTCTTGAATCTCGCTGATTTCAAAGGCATGCGCACTCGGATGAGGTTTTCGGTAAAGACGGGGCGGGTGGCAGCGCCGGGTGCCCGACATCCGTTCTTTGAACGGGCGTCGAATTAAATGCTGGGCTTAGTGGCCTGCTCTTTCGCGCCCGCGTTTTGCGGCCGCTCTTAATTTCCGCACTAGCCGCGCCGTGCGTCATGATCCCTGAACACAGATTTTCCCGCGCTTCCGCCCAAATCCGAAAACCAACCCAAACGCCGCCATCCGTTGCCCGCCAAAGCCTTTCCTGAACGCCAATACCTGTTTCGGCAGCAAGCCCCCGACGCCGCTAGCCCCACCGAGATGCTCTCCTACAATGGAATTGGGCCACTCCGGATGCGCTGCCCCAAATGCCAATTCGATCATCCGTTGCAGACCATCGAGTGTCTGAAGTGCGGAATCATTTTCTCGCGCTACCAGCCGCCGCTTGAAAGCACCGCGAACCAGCTCAATCCGCACGTCGCAGTCGCGGTGGCCGTGTCCGCTCCTCCCGCGCTGGCCCAGCCTGCTAACGCTGCCAACGACGCCCTTAGCCGCGCCGATGCCCGGGCCGAGTTGAAGTACCGCATCCTCGCGCTTCCCTTGGCCTTGCTTCTCGCTCGCCTCGTTGCGGGCACGCCACTGCGCATGGCGGCAGCCATGCTCGCCATGGTGCTGCACGAAAGCGGGCACGCCATCACCGCGTGGCTCACCGGCCGCTGGGCCGTCCCCCTGCTCTGGGTTACCCCGCACGGCCAAGAACGCTCCTGGTTGATCGTTCTGCTGGTAACCGCCGCCATTCTCTTTGCCGGATTTCTGGCGTGGAAGATGGAACGTCCGGGATGGTTTCTCGCAGCCGCTGCTCTGCTCCTCCTGCAACTGGTCGCGTTGTCTTTGCCCGCGGAAGCGCTGATCGTTTTCTTCGGCGATGGCGGCGCCCTGGTGCTGGCCACCCTGCTGATGGCGACGTTTTACGCGCCACGCGAAAGCCGGCTATATAAGAGCTGGGGTCTGCGCTGGGGATTGCTGGCCATCGGCGCGCTAAGCTTCATGCACGTTTTCCTAATGTGGAGAGGGCCGCTCGAAGATCTTCCGTTTGGCGAAATCGAGGGCGTCAACCTGTCCGATCCGAGCCTCCTCACCGAAATGTACGGCTGGACGGTTCTGCAAATGGTTGATCGTTACGTGCGGCTGGGGACGCTCTGCCTGCTGGCTTTGCTTGCGCTCTACACCTGGGGACTGGTCTCCGCGTATCTCGAATTGCGACGGAGTCCGGCTGCGTAGAAGCGCGGGTGCCGCACCGTTCGGTTCTAATGGTGCGGGTTTTGACTCTTCTTCTGTTCGTCGGGACCGAAGGGGACAGAAACGTTTCCTCGCTTTAAATAGCGAGTGCCGCCAAAACCCGCAGTCAATCCCGCTATCACAGCTTAACCCGTGCGCGGGGCTTTATCAGATCACTTTATTGGGGCTGCAACCGAACCAGGAATCCTGACATTCCATCCTGCCAGGCGCGATCACAATAGCCGGTCTCACGCCCTGAGTACTATGTCCCGTCTTAGTCACGCGCAGCGCGTGACTCATTTGGCCGTGTCCCAGAGCCGGAGTTTCAGAGTTGTAAGCCAACGTCCCTTACACCGCGTAAGGGAGAAAGTAACAGCGCACACTTTGTTGAATGGGGGGCGTAGGTAAGACGGCAACTCTTCGGATGGGCCGCCAGTGCTTGGCGCACGGTGTTCATTTGGTATTCGCTTCTGTGGTCCTCATTGCCGAAAGTGAGCCAAAAGGATCTACAGGCCAGTGCGCAAACACCGCTCGTCCAGAAACAAAACGACTAGCCACTGGGCCGACAACTCGTGAATCCTGCGACCTGTTGCGGTGATTGTATGTCGGTTCAGCCTGAAATGGAGGAGGGCGTTCTCCGTTGGTGAGTATTCCGCCCTGCGGAGCGGGGATTTTCAAGGCATGAGGTCGATCGTCCGATGCCTGTTTTTGAATGCTCAGCGCGAGAGAGTTGGCTCCCGCTCTGTTTGTCATCGGCCCGATGAGCCCTACCAGAGTTATCCTCGGCATGGTTGCATCTCTGCTGTGCCCGCTTCCGTTTCACCTGGCGAAGTCGTTGGTCGGCATTTTCGGAGCACATGCTGACCGGCCTTTGGCTCTTGAATCTACATTATGGCTGCCGGTGCAGCACATGAACCGCGATATCCGGCCAGAACTCCCGAAACACATTCGTCAGCACATCTCGCCCGATGGCCCATCCGTATTTCGAGGCTAGCGCCCCGGGAGTCCGCGTACCGCTGGGATAATATGCCAGGGACATGCCTTGCGCGATGGCTCTGCCGAAAATTTCGGAAGCGTTGAAGCCATTGTGTCCATGATAATCGGGCGTGATCAAAATGCGGGAGGCTGCATAGATTCCGCGCTTCCGAATTCCGCCCTTGCCCAGCGCATAATAGCGCTCGTCCTGATGGAAGACGGTAGGTAGTGCGAAGATCACCCAGTAGTTGCCATCGGCTTTGTCCACAAATCCGCGCCAATAATAGCTTCCGTAGCCGGCCATGCCCTCCCCGAGCTGCCGATGAGCATCGGTCCATTCAGCAAACGCCGAAGTGACCCCAACAAAGATAAAAGACGAGTAGTCGAAGGTGTTCTTCGTAGCGATCACGAACGCCTGCTTTGGCGTGGGGGGTGGAGGGATGGTGCCGGCGCTGACTGCCCGGAAATTAGGCATGACGCCCAGAATGCGTTTCGGCTGCGGCGGTGGGGTATTTTGTGCCGCAGGCTTTGCGCTCTCAGACTGCTCCCCCGGCGGCTGCACGTCACCAGACTGCGTCCCCTGGCCTTCCGGGTCCGCAGCACACTCTCCCGCAGCCTCCACGTCTGCAGCACCAAAGACGGCGGTGCCTGAAGTCCCAGCACCCCCTCCCGCCGCAGTAGCAGACAATGCCGCGGCGGAATCCTCTGAATCCGCCAGCACCGCAACCGAACCGTCTTGGGCGAACGAAAACCGCGCCGCGCCCAAGATCATTGCCACCGCCAGAAAAAGTTGCCAAATACGCAAAGCGCAGCCCCCGTATCCGAAATAAAACTATCTTCAGTCCGATGGCCTCATCAGCGCATGAAGTTACAGGCCCTCCGCGAAAGACCTCTCGCGCAGATTCCACGGCCAAGACCCGGGTTGCGGACTCCGGTGGATTCCCACAAAAACTTTTTCCTAACAAAACCCACGAGGTTCTGCGTGGTTTTCGACGTTACGCGCTCGAGCAATGTCAACTCGCCATTCCTGGCCAATGCCCGCCAGATCGCGTCTATTGTAGCCGCGTTCGAGGAATGCCCCAAGATCGATGCCGACTGCTGCTGTCGGCGACGTAGTGGTTGTTGGCATATTCATCCCGTACCTTGGTCGGGAGCGCAGTGATGCCAATCGGGGTCCTGGAAATGAATCCTGCAGTACCACATGCCGCACTGAGTACAACGCCGCTGAGCGGGGGCTTCGCAAGCTACATGTTGCTGCGAAACTCCCTTGCAGAGCCGCTTTTTCGGCTGCTTCGCAATCTTTTTCATGGCGAACTCCCTCAAATCGGAAGTCCTGGGTTTATGGGGTTGATGATACCGCAGGCCGGGGAGACATTTGAATTATTCGGAACGCCACGGTCTTGTCCCGTTACGGCGTTCTAGCAGATGGAGCTAGGACACTTCTTCGGGCTTTCCGACCACTCGCCCGGAACCGTCGGAAGCGCTGGAACGACGCGTATCTGTTGCGATACGATTGCTCCCGCTTGCTCCTTGCCCAGAGACAGGAGACAGTATGGGAACGCTGATTCAGGACTTGCGCTACGCCCTGCGCATGCTGCGCAAATCTCCCGGCTTTACCGCCGTCGCGGTTCTCACCCTCGCCCTCGGCATCGGTGCCAACACCGCGATCTTCAGCTTGATTGACGCCGTCATGCTGCGAACGATGCCAGTTAAGAACCCCTCGCGGATCGTGATGCTAAGGTGGCAGGCTCACAAATTCCGAGTCAATGGCCACTATAGCTCGTTCAACGATTGCCTGAACGGCGATAGTGGCGGAAATCGCGTCGGTTGTTCATTTCCAATGCCGCTGTTCGAGCAGTTTCGTGCGCAGGTGAATGCATTCTCAGATGCGACGGCTTTCGCTGGACCTGCCGACCTTAAACTTAGTGGAAAGGGCCTGGTCGGCCACGTGGGAGGAGAAATCGTCGCCGGCAATTATTTTCCCACGCTCGGCGTCAACGCGATTCTAGGCAGGACAATCGTCCCGAGCGACGACTCCCTTAACGCATCACCGGTCGCTGTGCTGAGTTACGCTTTTTGGCAAGGTACTTTCGGCGGAAGCCGCGACGTTCTGGGACGCACGATCGAACTCAACGACGTCCCTTTCGCGATTGTAGGTGTTGCGGAGCCGAGTTTCACGAGCCTTACTCCGGGTAAAACGCAGGATTTATGGTTCCCCATCCACATTTTGCCGCGCCTGCGTGTCGATTGGGGCCAGAGGATCGACACTCTCAACAACTGGTGGCTTGTGGTGCTCGGCGGGATGAAGCCGGGTTTCTCGGTGGAGCAAGCCCAGGCGGCCGCAACCGTCATTTTCCGCAACATAGCATTGCACGCCGAGCAGCCGATGGCGCAGGAAGCCGACGATCCTCGAATTGTCCTGTTGCG
>Ga0210398_10001250_pt1 | contig 26859 bp, 17 predicted proteins | sample IncBWC4OmetaG_FD_161047 | JGI IMG/M metagenome (GOLD analysis project Ga0210398, IMG submission 161047) | Forest soil microbial communities from Barre Woods Harvard Forest LTER site, Petersham, Massachusetts, United States - Inc-BW-C-4-O | ecosystem: Environmental > Terrestrial > Soil >... | reverse complement strand
TTGCCATCGGGGCAGATTTGCAGCGCCCCATTCTAGTCCCTTCGCTGAGGCTTCTGTAACCTTTCGCCCCGCGATTCCTTATTCGTGCCAGGTGCGCCGAATAAGAACTGGCCACCCAATCGGTCAAGCCTAAAGGAGACACCATGGAACGCTTAACAACAATTGGCACTGCCGCGACGGCTCTATTCCGTTCCGTTAGGGGACTAACGAAACACTCGGCAATCGTGGCACTGATTCTCAATCTCGGTGTCGTAGCCGCCCGCGCGGATGATAAGTCCGTAAAGATGACATTTTCGGGAACTTCTGCGCCCAGCACCATCAATCTCCAACAACCGGATACCAGCAACGACGGCGACAACTTCGCCGGGCAAGGTACGCTGGGTTCGTTCACCGTTACGAATGTGCGAGCGATCGCAAATTCTCCCGGGACGTCCAGCACTTGCTCGGCCTCGAATCAGCTCTTCCTCCCGGAACTGGCCGGCGCTGGCGTGTTTCGCTTCCAGGATGGCAGTCTATTGGAAGTCAATCTCACGCAGGGAGGGGATTGCATAGATCTGACCACCGGAAAGGCCCACTGTAGCTTAACGTTTCAAATCAGCGGTGGGACCGGCCGTTTCCAGCATGCATCCGGCGTCCTTAGGATGACTGAGAGAGTGGAGACAGTGACTGCCGACGCCCTGGGCAACCCTGTTTTCTTTGCCGCTACGGGGAAGTTTGCGGGAACGATCTCTGGGGTGGCCGGAGAGGACAGACCTTATCGGGAGAAAGAATAGAGAATCTGACCGACGTTACACTCAGGGTTTCGAGAGCATGCTCGCGAAACCCTGTGCATTCCTCGGACCAAAGCGTGTTGCAGACAGAAGACTGAGCCGAACCGTGATGGCACTTGTCTCGGCCAGCAGCCAGGCGAAACCACACGGCAGTGCGGTAATCGCGACCAGACTTCTTCTCATTCAAGAAAAGTGAGCCCGGCATTTCGGATTGTGATCGCACTCCGTTGGCCTCCCCGAATGTATCCCACACAAGATTCACCGAAAGCTGAAGGAGCCGCGTGAAGAAGCCACCACCCGCGATGAAGTTATTGGGTGAGTGCGGTTTGAAAAGCAATAGTTCGCCTGGTTGTAGCGCCTTGAACGTGGCATCTGGCGACGGACGCCAAAAGTTCACTTCCTCGACTTCAGGCTTCGAGACGTGTAGAGCAGACCAGTCTTTGTCGGTAACGGCGACGTAAAGGCGGATTAGGGACACTACAGAAAAAGAGAAATATACGCTAAGCCCTCCGCAATGACCACGAGTTGCTTCCGCGCATCACTCCAGCAAAATCTCCGCCGCGATCCCGGACTTCTCCTGGCAGCATCCTCAGTAGGTGAGAATCCCGTTTCTCACGTAGGGGAAAACCCAGAAACGGGGGCTTAGGACATGAACCCCAGATGCACGCAAACACGGCGCTGAATATTTCAGTTGCCCGGACCACCAGATGGCACAGCACGCGGACTCATCCCGCCAACCACCATTCAAGGGGAATTGTTCCCATGTCGGGCGACAAACAAGACTACAACCTCAAGGTCGAGGCCTCGAGCCGCATCGTGCTTCCTGCCGATGTGGATAGCACGAGCTCGAATGGAGCACCTGCTGGTTAGATGTGGGGGTGTGGTCGGAAGAATGCCGCGATCACCGGGAAGACTGCCGTGAACGATTCTACCGCGCTTCTAGGCTTACACATGCTTGCGGATTTTGAGCTATTTGTTTTGCCGAAAAAACTGTAAAATCGGCTCGCACTTTCGTTGGAAGTACCTTGAAGTGAGTGAGTTATGACCTAGCATAATTCACAGTGTTATTGGAAGAGATACGGCGTTTTGAATCAGACGGCTCCGAATCCCTCCCTCTCCGCCCGGTTTTCTGCGCTTTTATTTGCAACCACGTGCAGAGTAATTCCGCGCGTTTCCTGAATAGCGCCTAATCAGACAGGATCTGCGACGCGACAATATTGAAATCGAGTACATTGACGATCCCATCTGCCTTGACATCCGCCCTTCGATCGAACCCAGCTTGACCAAGCTTCTTTCCAAATGACGCCTGTTCGATATCCAGATCCGCCTTGTCAGATGCATCTTTCACCCGCGTCTGGTCTGAAATCCAGTTGACTTCCCAGGTTTTGCCTCCATCATCGGAGAATGCCTGCTCGAAATGGACCGAATTCGGAGTCATGTCCGACCAAACATATCGAACCAGGATAGCTCGGCCATTAGGGCCAGATGCTTCCGTGTCGAAAAACTCGCCTCGTCCGTTCTTGAATTCGCCGACTGTGGGCACATCCGGGCGGCCCCCTTTACTGGTTGCCCAATAGAGGCTCCACTGGTGAGTTTTTGGATCGTACAGTCGCAGGGTCAGGCCTTCGATGTGGCCAGATGGACGGTCAGCCTCGAACTCATTCAGATTGGCGCGCCCATTCCATACCTTTCTCGCGACAGAGGTGCCCTCAAATTCAACCCAGGTAGTGGAGCCGGTTAAGGGGTGCAGGAGTGTCTTTAAATGAACATTCCAGGTACCAAACAAGAAGTCGAAATCGCGTTGGCCATCGCCGGCAGCTTGTTGAGAGTCTGATTTCATTGCCTCTGAACTCTGGGGTGCGGGTGCATTATCAGCTTCGTCGCTTTTCCGCGTCTGATCCGTAATCCAATTGACTTCCCAAGTCTTGCCCCCGTCATCCGAGAATGATTGTTCAAAGTGGGGTGTGTCCGTGTCGGTCTTCGACCAAATAAACCGGACCAGAATCGATCTGCCATTTGGTCCGGATGGTTCCGTGTCGTAGAACTCGCCGCGTCCATCCTTGAACTCGCCGATTGTTGGCGGGCCCAGGGCGCCACTTTTGCTCGTGCCCCAATACAGGCTCCACTGGTGAGTTTGCGGGTTGTATAGCCGCAGGGTCAGACCTTCGATGCGCCCGCCAACCGGGTTGTCGGTTTCAAACTCCTCCAAATCGGCGCGACCGCCCCAGACCTTTCGCGTGACCGAAGTGCCATCAAATTCGACCCAAGTCGTGGAACCCGCTAAAGGATGAAGGAGTTTTTTCAGATGAATCTGCCAGGTACCCAACTCGAAATCAAAATCGTGTTGCCCGTCCCTTTGCGGGGGCGCGTGTTGAGCGCTGGTTTTCGAGGCATCTGAATTCTGTTGCGCGCGCCCCTGAAGGGGCTGCAAGACGGCGACCAAACTGCACACTATGAGGTAAGCCCGAATGTGTTTCTTGATGTTCATCGCTGCCTCCTGTAATTCGTCTAACTACCGGCGTAGGCGTGCTGCTTCGTCATGACCACAAGCAGATCGCCGACAACCCGTCACCAACCGTGGCCTTTCGGAGAAATCCACAGGTTACTTGGTGCTCTTCCTCGGGAAATCAATTACCCAGAGTTTGGTCCAGGTTTCTCCGCCATCTACGGAGGGGTGACTCTCCCAGTGGGCGGACCGCTCCTTGATCCGGGATCATGTGAGCCTGAAGAGAACATTGCGCCCAGTCTCATCCTCCCACTGGCTGTGAAGGTCGATGGCGCCGCCTTCAAATCGTCCGCACCAGACCAGGAAACCACCCGCGCAGATGTGTCCGTCCACGTGCGTTCCCACTGGGAGTCTGCGGATTGATGGCGCAGGAGGCCGAGACCCTTGATGATCGTTCCTTGGCAAGGCCCCGCGAAGAATTCCGGGGAAACGCAGCCATCCAGAACCTTGCCAGCGGTCATCGAGCCCGGACCTCCGCCCCAGGATCCATTGGGCAGAGCAAGGTGGCAGCCGGCGTTCCACTGGCCCGCGAGAGAATCAAACTGCTTTGCTCCCGGGTTCGTGGTTGCGAAAATCACATTGCTCATGCCGGCCTGCCATGGTGAATCTGACAAAATGCAGACCGCGCCGGAATCCCGCGACTGGGGAGCCCGTTCAATCACTGGCCCAGGATCACTAAACAGAATTTGCGCGTAATCCGTTGTCATGCAAGCAAAGTAAACGTAAATAGTGGTCTGTCACAATATCCACTCTTGTTTATTACGATATGACCACTAAAAATCTCACTCATACATTTGATTTTGTATTCTTTTTTGTTCGGTTGAATCAGTGCCAGGAGGGCGAAGGCAAGTTTAGAACTCAACGGCAGGCATAGCACGGACGTGACTGCTCGCGCACTCTAGAGCCATTTACGATTGCGTCCGATAAATCTAGGCTGTCGATGAACGGCACCGTTCACGAGGGCGTTCGGGCTGTTCAAGCTAGCTTCAAACTTGCGTCCCGCGATTGCAACTGAATCCGGGACGCTTTTTTTATGTGGTCCCGGTATGTCGCAGCGTTGCGTACCCGCATGAAAAACTCGAGCCCCTGGTTAGTATTCAGCCGAGAGTGATACGAGGCATTTCCATGTTTAGCATCGGCTTGGTGATTGCTGTCTGGGGCTTCTTTGCGGCGGCGATTGTCATATTGGTCGCGGCGGTCGTGCGCATCACCATTCGTTTGAACCGATCAGTCGCGCTCTCACAGCGGATACGCTGCGACGCAGGAATTGTGGAATCACAGCACCGGTTGCATCTGAAACGACGCCCTTAACCTCGCCACTGGCTCGGGAGTTGAGCGTTCCTGTCCGCCACGGAGCACAGTTAGCAAAATCAGGAACGAACCGAGAGCAACCGCCAGATCACGCTGGCGCGTCGTCATCCGGACAATTCTAGCCTTTGACGCATGGTTGACGGGAACCCTCGTCGCCCCCCGCGCGGAGAGCACTATGGCTTTAGCTCGGACCGGATGATCCATTCTTCATCGCGGTTTTTTCTCTGCCAATCGCCTTAGTGCTTCCTCGGCAAGAAGAACCGACCGCCATTGATTGGGAAACTCAGCACCCAGCGCTTTGTAGAGGTCAATCGCTTTCTCATTCCAGCCCAGCACTTCCCAGCGCATTGCGCAGCAGTTCTCTTGCAATGCGATCTGTGCGACGGCAGCCAATAGTCCTATCCCGATCCCTCTTCCGCGAAATTGCTGCCGCACAAATAGATCTTCAAGGTACAGCCCCGACCCCACCCAGGTTGAATAGTAGCCAAAGAAGAGAGCGTATCCCGCATGCTGCCCGTCCCACTCGGCAATGAGTGCTCGGAACTTCGGACTTGTTCCGAACCCATCCCGCTCCAGATCGGACTCTTCGATCGAAACCAGATCCAGTTGGTGTTCGAAATCCGCCAGTTCGCGGATCAGAGTCCGCAGCAGCGTTACATCACTGATCGTAGCGGAACGAATGGAGAGCATCGTAAGAGGAGAAGCTAACGCCCATCAGTGTATCGCGAGACGCATCCTTCACCCGCCGCTCGGAACGCGCTGCCCGGTCCGCGCAGGCGGCGAGAAAGAGAACGGGATGGACTTGATTTTGCGGACTCGGGAAGATGGCAATGCCTAGCGGGCCATCAAGGCCGTCCCGGCGTTATAGGCCAAGCCGATGAGAGAGATGGAGATAACAGAGGTACGGCCCAGTCCAGTGATCCGCTTCACGACGAACATGAGGAATCACCCAAAGGCGGACGGTGAAAGAAATATGGCGCGCGGAGACTCAAGCCAAGCCAGTAAATCTGTGCTGCAAAGAGGTCCTAGCCGTAGCGCAGATTCTTCTAAATTAGGGCCATAGAGAGTTCACGGTTTCCTGGCGCTGTAAGAGTCTGTTCGCGAGCTATCAAATAGCTGGAACTCGCGAATGCGGGGAGTGCTCGAGGCGGTGAGGATGTTAAGGCGCACACGGCGCGCAGTCCTGCGATCGAAACGGTCAATCTTTTTGTGGCCGATGGTTGTGCCCTCATAAACCGTCTTCCACGTAGCACCGTCTTCAATCTGGAGAGCGTATTTCTGAATCTTTTGTCCGTCGATCAACCACTCCATAGTCACGGCTCTGTCGAAAGAAATCGGCGCGGGAAAAACCAAATCAATCACCGCCGAATGAGATCCCTCGGTGGGCGACCAGAACGTGTCAGGATCGGAATCGAGCGCGTTGCGATAGAGCGGGGCATTAGTGGCGCGAGCCGCCAGATTCTTCTCCGGCGCATAAGCCGCGCGCAAAGCATCCCCAAATTCGGCCAGCCGTTTCACATCAGCATCGGGAAGCAATCCGCGATTATCCGGAGCGAGCCCGATCATGAGTTGCGCTCCGCGGCCCACGGTTCGCTCGTAGGTCTCCACCAGTTCCCCGACCGACTTCAGGCTGGCTTCGTCATCCCGGTGCCAGAACCAGTGCGCTTTGCGCAGCGGAGTGTCGGCTTCGGTAGGGCGGTAACGCAAGTATCCGCGCAAGTCCAGAACATTCCAGTTTTCCTCGGATGCTTCACCCGCCTCATTACCGACCCAGCGGATATCCCCGTACTTGAGCAGCGCAGCGTCGGCAAAAATCAGAGTGTTCGGCTGGTACACGCGAAGATTCTCGACGTAACGGTCGAAATTATAGACGTGGCCCTGGCTGCCCGCGCCATCGAGCCAGAGTTCGGTCAGCTCGCCGTAATTTGTGACCAATTCGGTTAACAAAGAAAGATAGTAGTCGTCGTAGGCGGCGCTGTTCTTGTAGCTGGGATCGTGGCGATCCCAGGGCGAGAGATAAACGCCGAATTTCAGGCCGTACTTGCGAGCAGCAGCGGCAACATCGCCGACCACATCGCCTGTCCCCGCTCTCCAGGGAAGTGATTTGATGCTGTATTGGGTTTTTGTGGTCGGCCAAAGGCAAAAACCATCGTGATGTTTCGCGACGAACACGACGTATTTAATACCCGCAGCCTTCGCGGCGCGCATCCACTGCTCGGGATCGAAGTTTGATGGATTAAAAACCGCAGGATCTGCGCTACCATCGCCCCACTCCTGGTTCAGAAATGTGTTGGGGCCGAAGTGAAAAATTGCGCCCACCTCCAGGTCCTGCCAGGCAACTTGCTGCGGGCTGGGCTTCACGTCAGGGAAGCTTTGCGCGCGGGAAGCAGCGCCGCCAATCGCAAGCATCATGCCCAAAACGAAAGACTGCGCGAGAGACGATTTGCGGTTAACCCCGGCCATATCGCCTATCTGACGGGCTCGCTGCGAGACATGCTCCCATCCTTGCGTTTCACCTTCTTCATCGCGATCAATACGGGAACGCCAACTGCCGTTTAGATCCACCCTCGTGAACGCATACCGGGGATGGGCTCGCAAGATGGCAAAAAGTAACCCAGTGTGACGCGAACAATCGAGGCGAAACGACAGCCTTTGCCGTCATGCAACAGAAAACTCCTTGCGAGACGCTGTCAAACTCGAATGACTTTGATTCCAATCCGGGTAAACGCCGCAACCATTTCATCGGAAGCGCTCGCATCCGTGACGAGCACATCCACGTCCTCGATGGGACAGATCAAAGAGGGCGTGACGATACCCAGTTTGCTGGAATCAGCCACGACGATGACCTGCCTGGCTTGCCTAACCATCGCGCGAAAGGTGAGGGCCTCGTCTGATTCGTTGGTAGTCGTTCCGCGGCTGGCGTCGATACCAGAGACGCTGAGAAAGAGTTTGTCGAGAAAGCTGTCACCGAGAAAATTGATAGCCGCAGCCCCGACCAACGAAAACGACCAGGGCCAGTGGACATAGCCCCCTGTCAAATGGATCTTGAGGTCCGGCATATTGCAAAGTTCCATACCGATGTTGACCGCGTTGGTGATGATCGCAAGGTTGCTGCGGTGACGCAGGCTCCGTGCCACCCAAGTTGTAGTGGTGCCGGCCGTCAGACCGATGGTTTCGTTCTCTTCGATCAGTTCGGCAGCGGCCACGGCGATGTGGCGTTTCTCCTTCACAAAACGATGTTCGCGAGTTTGGAACGCCGTGTCATAGCGAAACGGTTCATAGAGCAATTCCTGCACCAGGGCAGCGCCGCCACGGGTCCGCCGGATCAATCCCCTGGCTTCTAGGCGCGTCAGATCCCGACGGATACTCGGAGCGGAAGCTCCTGAAGAAGCCATAAGCTCTTCTACGCTTACGGAACCTTCTTGCAGCAGCAGTTTCAGAATCTGATCGTTGCGATTTTTTTGGCGCTCGGACACGGGGGCTATATGCTTGGGCAGCCTCAGGATACACGAAAATCAACCCTCATAAGAAAGCGACGGCGCGGGGCGTTTCATCCTACAAAGACTGGTCTCGACGGTCAATAAGGTCTGCCGTCGATCAGGTTATTAACCCATTATGAGCTATAAAGTCCATATAAACTGATTGTTTTGGTGTTTTTCAATCATTTTGAGGTTGACAACGACAGAGGAGCCAGCTTATTGTTCCCGGCGAGGTCGACCCACAGTAATTCTGGAAGCGAGGATTCTCATGAGAACAGGAATTTTGGGATGCCTTGCCGGATGTTCGCTCATCGCCGTATTACTCCTACCGTCGGCGTTGGCGCAAACCGTTACCGGCTCGATTACGGGCGAGGTAACTGACCAAAGCGGAGCTCTGGTGGTCGGCGCGAACGTCACCGCGGAAAACGCCGCGACCTCGGTAAAGACCTCCGTCAAAACGAACGCAGCGGGTGTGTACACGATCCGATTCTTGCCGATCGGCACCTATACGGTGGCTATCGAGGCGGCTGGGTTTAGCAAACAGTCGGTTTCGCCCTTCGCGCTTGAGATCGACCAGACGGCGACGATCAATGTCCGGCTGGAAATTGGAGCCTCGGTTACGGTGGTGGTAGCATCGGACGTTCACCCCATCCTCGATACCAGCGATGCCACACTGGGAAATACTCTCTCCACGAGAGAGATCGAAAACGTCCCGTTGAATGGCCGCAACTTCTCATCGCTCACGCTTTTCCAGCCCGGCGCCGTCGACACCGATCCAACCGGCATGACTGGAAACAACGCCATCGAGCGCAACACTTTCAACAGCGGTATCGCTGCGATCAACGGCAACCGCGAACAGGAAAACAATTACACCATCGAAGGTGCCGAAGACAACGAGGGGCAGAATAACCTTATCGCTTATAATCCCGCGCCGGATGCGATTGCCGAGGTGCGCGTAATCTCGGCCAACGCCAACGCCACCTATGGAAACGCCAATGGCGGCGAGATTGTCACCATCCTGAAATCTGGGACCAACCACTACCACGGCTCGGTCTATGACCTTCTGGAGAACCAGAATCTTGATGCCAACTCCTGGGCCAACGGATTAACGGATAGCCCCATAACCCGCTACACCCAGAACATTTTTGGGGGAACTTTTGGCGGGCCTATCGTGCGGGATAAGCTGTTCTTCTTTGGAGATTACGAGGGCATTCGCAGGCACACGGCGCAACCCCTGCAGCAAACCAGTGTCCTCACCCCGCAGATGCTCAAGGGAGATTTTTCCGCCCTTCTAAACCCAACTCTGCCGGGCGGGCCCATCCAGCTCTATGACACCCAGAACAACTTTGCTCCCTTCCTAAATAACCAAGTGCCGGTGGTGAGTCCGGTTGCCCAGTTCCTGGCTGCGCATCCCGATTTTTACCCGGCCCCCAATCGAACGCCTCAGGACGGATTAATCGAGAATAATTACGTGGGTCCGCAAAACAGCTTTGTGACAGACAATCAGGAGGATTTCAAAGTCGACTGGACGCCTGACAATGCGAACAAACTTAGCGGCTTTTACGCGCAGGGTACGGGCACCGACTTTACTTCAGCCATAATCCCAATATCGTTCCCCGCGCACAATAGTTACCCCACGAAAATCGCGGGCGCAAGCTTTATCCACACATTCTCGCCCACCATAGTCAACGAGGCTCGCTTTGGCTTTACGCGTGTGCGCTGGAACAACGGTGTGCCCAGCGACCCAACCGGCCAGTTCGGCCTGACCGGCGACTCGAAAGTCGGCATACCGTTTGGCACGCAGCAATATGCAGGCTTCACTGGGCAGAGCATCAGCAATAGTGCCAGCTACATCGGGACTAACGCGAACCCGCAGGTTTTTACCGACAACACTTTCAACTACTACGACAATCTCACGTGGCAGCGCGGACGGCACTTCTTCACTATGGGCGGTCAGGCGACCCGCTACCAACAAAACTATCTCAACTCCGGCAACGTCGGATTCCTGGGGCAGTTAACCTACTCTGGCGCCTACTCTGAAAATCTAAATGCGTCCAACGGGCCGGGCTACGGTCCGGCAGACTTTGTTCTTGGTCGCATCTTCAATGCTCAACTTGCTTCTCCTCTGGGAAATGTAGGCAATCGCCAGTGGCGTGTGGCTGGCTATTTTCAGGATGATTTTAAGATCTCCGCCAAGCTCACGCTGAACCTCGGGTTGCGCTATGAGTTCGATCAGCCCTGGTATGAGCAGAACAACAAGACCGCCAACGTTCTGCCCGACGGGACCGTGGAATACGCCGGCAGAGTTCCGGCCCTGGCGGTTCCGGGCTCGAGAGTCTGTCCCACGCGTGCCTGTTATAACGCCGACTATAAGCAGATCATGCCGCGGTTGGGTTTCGCCTACCAACTGAGTCCAAAAACCGTGATTCGCGGCGGCTACGGCACAACCAGCTTTTTCGAAGGCTATTCTTTCAATCAGCGCCTGACTTCCAGTCCTCCTTTCTCCCTATCGATCAACACGAACGCCTCCGGCCCGACGAACACCTCGGGCGGCACACCGTTTACGGTTGCAAATGCATTCAGTCAGCCGCTCGGCATTAACAACTCTACTTACTCTGTTTGGCCGCAGAATAACCAGCCAGCCTACATCCAGCAATACAACCTTACCGTCGAGCGTGCTCTTACAAATGAGCTGTCGCTGAGTGTGGGATATCACGGGCAAAACGGCGATCACCTCGCGGACTACCGCGATGGCAATCAACTCACATTGGCACAGGCGCCCGGGGTCGCAGCAATTCTTAACAATAACGGCGGCAACTGCGGGGTGTCGTTTCCGACCGCGCTGCAATCGCCCTACTACTCGCTGGTAGGGGAGTGTAATGCGGTTTTGATCACCGAATCCGAAGCCAGAATGAATTACAACTCCGGCCAGCTGACCTTGCGTCAGCGAACTCATCACGGTCTGGAGTACGCGCTCAACTACACGCTGGCAAAATCACTGACGAACTCCTCGGGAGACTATCAGGTGGGTGCGCTACCCAACATCAGCTGGAACGGGGACACGTTCCAGAACGGTTACGACGAGAAGGCCGACTGGGGGCCTTCTGCGATCGACGTTCGCCAGAGCCTGAACTTTATCGGCGTTTATGATCTTCCTTTCGGTCGCGGCCGGGCCTACGGCGGCAATGCAAATGGTCCAGTCGACGCCGTGCTTGGAGGCTGGAGAGTCTCGACCACAGCCATACTCTATTCCGGCTTCCCCGTCACGATCTTCGGGCAAAATAACAACGACGCAATGAACGCCTATGGCTTTAATCGCGCAAATCAATACGGCCCGCTGCGCATCCGGAACCGGTCTCTCACCCATTGGTTCGGAACCGATCCGTCAGCAACGCCCTGTCTTCAGGCTGGAGTCGATGACGGAACCTGCGCCTACGGCAACGAAGGTCAGTTTGAATTCGGAAGTGCGCCCAACAGCAGCGAGCGTGCTCCCGGCTATCGCCAGGTCGATATGTCGTTGTTCAAAGACTTTCACGGCTGGAAAGAGAATCATGTCCTCGGTTTCCGCGCCGATTTTTTCAACATCTTCAACATCGCCAGCTATGGGTACCCCGACAACAACATAAATCACAGCAGTTTCGGCCTGATCAACAGCGTGCGCTCTCCTCCCCGGCAGATACAGCTTAGCCTGCACTACGCTTTCTAGCGGCGAAGCCAGGGACGGCGAGTAGAGCACCTTAAAGCGGCAGCCTCACCAGGTTCTTCGCACGGTCAATCCATGCCCCAGCAATTTGTACTTGAAATCTGTGTGGAATCGGTGGAACACGGCATCGCGGCGGCGCGCGGCGGCGCTCACCGTATTGAGCTCTGCAGTGACTTGTCATCCGGGGGAATCACTCCCAGTGCGGGGTTAATGCAAACCGCTCGCCGCCACCTACAGGCTCCTATCCATGTTCTGGTTCGTCCTCGAGCTGGCGATTTTTGTTACAGCGATCATGAACTTGAGGTCATGCGCGACGATATCAGGGCGGCGAAGCGGTTCGGCATGGATGGCGTTGTGCTGGGGTTACTGCACGACGACACACGCATCGACATCGAGAACACCAAAGCCTTGGTGGAGTTGGCGCACCCTTTGCCGGTAACCTTCCATCGGGCGTTCGATGCCTCAGGGGACCCGCAAACCTCGCTGGAAGAGGTCATCCAGACGGGCGCCTCCCGGATTCTGACCTCCGGCGGCGAGCTCTGCGCTACGGACGGCCTTCCGATTTTGACCGGTTTGGTGAAAGCGGCGAAGGACCGTATCCTGGTCATGCCTTGTGGTGGAATCAATTACGAAAATCTTGTACGTATTGTCCAGGAAACGTTGGCTCAAGAGTTCCATACTTCCGTGGGGGCATCTGCTTCGAGTTCAACCAGTGGCGGCAATGGGTTCCCTCACGGTGCCGGCGCATCTCTCCCGAGCCTGCAATCCCAACTATTTGAAGAGCAAGTTGCAAGACTAGTGAGTCTGCTTGGCAATGTTTCTCATGACGAGTGGGTACCCTAGCTTTATTTCCATCTTGGCGATCACAGCAAGATCGAGTTTCGACGTCTGTCGTTTTCCGCGCTAATGCGCAGACTTTGGCGTTTCGTTCCGCATTTACCGTTAATGTGTAGACCGCTTTTGCCAGTAACTAGTAGACTGCAAGCCAGCCAAGCGGTTCATCAGGACGCCCGCCAGGCGTAGGCTTGAAACGGTTGCGACACGGTCCCATAGGAGGGGATAGAAATCACGGAGGAAGGACGGCCACTCAGAACCCCTAGTGTGGCTAGGCGCGATCTTCGGTTCCCTTTTCCAAGGGCGCCGTTTTTTTTCGAGGTGTTACCCTTAACCAGAAAAGAACTTAGAGATGTCCTCCCGCCAACAACACCGCTCCGACAAAATCCTCAAACTGTTGCTGCAAAAGGGCAAGGTCAGCGTGGAAGAGCTGATGACGAAGCTTGGGGCCTCTGCCCCGAGCATCCGGCGAGACCTTACGCGGCTCGAGCAGCGAGGGCTGATCCGGCGCACGCACGGCGGAGCGGCGCAGGTGCAGGAATTGTTGTATGAACCCTTCCGCTACGACACAGCCTTTCAGACGCGCGAACATCGTTGCGTGAAAGAAAAGCGCCACATCGGCCTTGCCGCCGCGGAACTCGTCTCGGAAAACGAAACCGTCGGCCTGACTGCCGGAACCACGACCACTTGGGTGGCGCGCAGCCTGCGCCATCGCAGCAACCTGACCATCGTGACCAACGCAGTGAACATAGCCATGGAGCTGTGCAACATGCCCGGACTGAAGATTCACATGACCGGGGGCTATGTGCACTGGCCATGGTCATTTTCTTTGATCGGCGCGTCGGCCATCAATTTTCTGGGAGACACTTTTCTCGACAAGCTTTTTCTTAGTGTCTCCGGAATCCATCCCGATCGCGGCACCACCACGAACCAATCGGATGAGGCGCTGACTTTTCGCGCCATGGTGAAGCAGGCGAAGGAGGTCGTTGTGGTTGCGGATTCGAGCAAACTGGGCGTGCTGACGCCATCGCTGATCTGCGGGATTGAAGACGTTGACGTGTTAGTAACGGACGCCGATGTTCCGGAAGCGGTGGTCACCGCATTTACCGGCAAGGGAGTGCGCGTAATTCGTGTGCCGTAGAATGCCTGCGAGTATTTACCTGCCATGGATTTGCTGAAATCGAGTCGGCCATCTAGCCCCGGGTAGGACTTGAGCGGCATTTGGTTGGTGTGCGGCTGTGTCGGTCGCAGCGAAGTGATGGTGACGCAATAAGCGCGATGACGCAGCCGCTTGGCGTGGCGCCGGAGTGCGCTGCCAGCCATGAACTCTCCCCAGCAATAGAGTTCCTTGACTCCAACCCCGTTCTCGAAACGCGACAAGGTCGGCTGCGAAGCCAAGTCCCGACCTTTGATCGGATCGCGTTCCAGGAGCGGTTTGTGGATCGGATCCCAGGATAATCGAGCCGCGTCGTTGGCGTCCGGGTAGCCGCAGGCGATCGAGAACACTGGCTATGCCACCGACTCGCGCAACGAATGATCAACCTTGACGGCTTGGGGCTCGTCTCGCAGGCAGGAGGCCAGCCCAGCGACCAATCCATAGTGGCGATCGGCGGCCTTCAGAGGCAGGGCTCCCCCGTCCGAGTTCCCCTCCCGCTGATCGAACCGGGCTACTACAGGCTTGCGAAAGAATCCTCGAAACAACAGAGACCGTGTGGTGCCATAGTCAGAATTCAGACACCTCTCTTGTTGCCGCAAACATTGTCTAGTTCTAGTCAACGTGTTTCTAACAGAGGAGGCTTTTGGCTCAGACTTACTGTCCCAGTGGTGTCCTGAAAGTGACGAATGAGGTCTCATTAGGTGAGTTTGCGGATTGGGTGCGACTGTAAGCGGTTGGGATTGCTGGGCGTCGTTCCGGAGGAGAGATTTTGCGCAATCGCACGTCCTGATGGCACCGACGTGACCGTGTCTGAGCACACAGGAGCCATTTACCGATTCTTGTGAGGAATCTAGTCTGTCTTCGAACAGCATCGTGAACAGGAGAGGGCAGTTGACGGACTGTTCAAACTAGCGTCAAACTCGCGTCCCGCGACTTGAAACGAGTCCGGGACGCTTTTTCGTGCGTTGCATCGCGGTCCGGGTCCATGGGATGGCCAATATTTTTCCAACTACCAAGAAATTCATGGTAAAGTCTCGACGGAGGGCGCTGCTATGTATCTCCGGCTTGCTTTTTGGACTGGGACGATGGCCTACATTTCCTTTCTCTTTGCCCGCTTTGATATAGGCAGCCGTCCTGCCTCGCCAAGCGTCATGTTCACGGCAGCACTGTTCGGAGCGATAACCGGCTTGGCCCTGGCGGCCATGTTCTCCAACCGGATTAAGCGGAAGGCGCTGATACGATGAACTTGCTGGTATTGCCCTCGTTTGGCACAAGGCCGAACCGGGCTAAGATAAGAGCGCATCCTTCCTTCAGCGTGTTTCAGACCTAGCCCGCCAGTCAGTGAAATTGGCGAGTAGCGTCGAGAGCAGGCGCAGTGTAGTTCCCCGGTGGATATTCGACGTGGTTTTCGCCGCGCCACCTCAATCCGATTTGGCTTCGTTCTGTTTCCTGCTGCCGCGTAGGCCCGGGGAATTTCGCCCGAGCCTCTCAGAGATCCGTGCTTGACCGTCTCCGGTCACACGGCTCGTGCCACCCGTGGAGGGCTGGCGCCTTCCGCCGAGTACGTCGGCCGCGGCTCTTTGTGTTTGTCGCATAGCGACCGACGCAGCCTCCGGCGGGCCTCGAAATCGACCGCACTGAAGCCTCTGCTGACTGGCCCCAGACAGAAGTAGTTGGCCCCGCCACTCAACATCCAATTGAACCGGTCCTCGACTATCTTTGATCTTTGAATCCTGCCAGACTCTGTCTCGTCCAGCCTTGCCGCACGACGTGGCCGAAACGAAATTAAATGCAATAATTCGCGATATAGCAAAAGACCTTCGCTATTAATGCGACGCAGCTTGCACTCGTGCCGTTCTCCATTCGGTTTTACGGCAGCAACTGCTACCCCTCCGCGGCGGATTCAATTCGCCTCGAAGTTCTCCTTCTAAACCCGAAGTCCAGCGCGGAGGCGAATTTTAGCCGTAGATCATCACGTCTTGAACGACGCGGCTGATCGCGCCATTGGGACTTGGCCGATCCGGTGTCAAGTTCCATCGCAAAGAGAAGAAGAGTCCAAGCAACTGGCCGAACAGGACGTCTACCGGAGGGCGGCAATCATCCGGAACTGGGGTGCGAATTTCTGGCGAGAGATAGCGTTCTGCAAGGCCGTCCAGCGACAGTTGTGAATGCCCGCCCACCGCAATCCTGGTTTTCGCCAGTCGCTTCTTAGTGAGCTCCTCTAACAGATCCTTTTCATAGCGGAAGACTTTTTCATCGCTCGAGAGAAAAACAACCAGTAGCGTGGTCTCATCGAGAGCTGCCATGGGACCGTGGCGCAAACCCAGGGCCGATTCCGACATGGTCAGCACTTTTCCTGCGGTCAGTTCCAGGACTTTCAACGCACACTCAACGGCTACCCCTTGGAGCGCTCCTGACGCGATAAAACATACTTTGGCATAGGGTCTTGAGGCAAGTGCCGCGGCGGCGTCGGCAGCACGGGGCAGGAAGTTCTTGCCCGCTTCCACGAGCTGGCTGAGTATGCTTTCATATTCCGCCAGATCATGAGCCCAAGCCATACATTGGCCGGATACGACCAGGTTCGAGAACGAACTGGTCATCGCCAGGCCGCGATCGTTCACGGCATCGTCGAGGACAATGGTAAGTACTTGTTTCTTGTCGGCGGCGCAGTGAAGCATGCGTCCCCTGGCGTTGCAAGAAACTACGATGTGATGGATCTCCGGATGTCTGAGCAGAGCCTGCTCGAGGACAGCCACCCCTTCCGGGCTATCGCCGGAGCGCGAGAATGAAATCCAAAGGTAACGCTGCCCGGGGATCAGCCACTCCTCCATGTGCGTAAGAAGGCTCGTGCTGGGAACGGCGGTCACCTCGCACTTCCATTTTCGGCGCAGGAGGAGAACGAGGCTTCTGCCAACATAGTCGGAGGTCCCAGCGCCAATCAGTAAAACGGCAGGTTTCGGCTGAGTGCCGTCGCCGAATCCAGCTGCGGCAAGAAACTCCGTCAGATCCCTTCGCCGTTTCTGAAACAGGGAGTAGGTCGATTCCCAGGTAGCAGGCTGCTGGGCAATTTCTTGGGGAGTATAGACAAGGCCCCGTTTAAGCTTCTCTTCTCCCGAAAGATCAAGAAGTTCGTCAAGAGCACTCACACGGACGCTCCTTTGTGAAACTGTAGAATTACGGTTTACAACGTTTTTTACAACTATTCGAAACATACACCCCGGGTTGGATCAATCGGCGATTACACGGGCGGGGTGGGTGATCTTAGAGGAGGACTCACGGTATGTTTCGGAGACTTTCGACTTATTACGAACATAGACATTTACTTGCGATTTTGCCCGGAAGTCAAGCACAAAATATTGAGGCGGAGTGGAGCTTGGCCTTTTCGCAAGGCCCCAGCTTTTTTCATGAACAAATAAAACATGCAACGGATAGAAGAGCTTGCACGCTCCGACTGCCAGAGCGAGCCCCATGCCTGGGTCGATTTGGTGTGCCTTCCGGCAAACGGAAAATCTTGGGTAGCGCCGCGCGCATGCGATTGCCTAAACCTGCTGGATGGTCATTGAGAGAACCGGTGAAAACGAATGCGGGTCGCGGACAAATCTTTGAGGTCGAAGTCAGGCAGGCCGCGAGCGGCGCCGTTGGGTTCGATGAGATCCTGATGGTACTCGTGATAAGGAGTAGTGAATTTCGAAAACGGCCGCAGGTCGTTCGGTGCTGTTAGTACGAAGCGGTGACCACTGCGTCTTCCGGATACCCTTCCATGCCAAACTCCGGGACGTCGAGACCTTCTTCTTCCGCCTCGGGCGCCACACGCATGCTCTTCACTTTGTTGACGCACCAGAAGACGACGTAGGTTGCAGCGAACGCCCAGACCGCATACAGGGTTGCTCCCATGAGTTGGCAGAGGAACTGACGCGTATCGCCGTGCAGCAAACCGGTTACGCCTTGACCCGCGCGGCCCAAGTAGGAAGTCGCGCCCACGCCGTTCCACCCCGCGCCATAGGCGCCGTCGGCAAAGATCCCAACGCTGACCGCGCCGAGCCATCCACAATAGCCGTGCACTGAAATCGCGCCACAGGGATCGTCGATCTTGAGCACTCGGTCGTTGAAAAGAACTCCAAACGAAACCAGGCAGCCCGCCAGTGCGCCGATCACTACCGACGAAGTCGGAGACACAAAAGCACAAGGTGCAGTGATGGCAACCAACCCTGCCAGCATTCCGTTACAGGCCATGGTGATATCGGGCTTGCCGAAAAGGCAGTACCACAGGAGCATGGCAGCGGCGGAGCCGGCGACGGCAGCCAGGTTGGTGTTGACCGCGACCACCGAGATGCGAAGATCCGTGGCTCCCAGCGTGGAACCGGGATTGAATCCCATCCATCCAAAAAGCAGGATGAATGTGCCCGTCACCACGTAGACGATATTGTGCGCGGGAAAGACGCGGATTTTTCCTCCCGGACCATACTTACCCAGACGCGGCCCCAGAATAATGGCCAGAGCCATGGCACAGAATCCCCCGACGGCATGGACGACGGTCGATCCCGCAAAGTCCACATAGCCGTGGCCCAGGTGGAGCGTGGAACCGACTTGCGAGAGCCAGCCTCCGCCCCAGGTCCAGCAGCCGGAGATGGGGTAAAGGATCGCCCCGATGAAGAGTTCACAAATCAGGAACGCCCAGAAAGTAATCCGCTCGCACACCGCGCCGACAATAATGTAGCCGGCGGTTTCCATGAAGACGACTTCGAAGAGGGTTAAACAATTGCTCGCGCTGTCATAGGCGGGGCCGACGAGAAAAAATCCCTTCCCGCCCACAAAGCCCCACTGGCCGCTGCCGATAAGAAAATGGTTGAGAGTGGGGATGCCTCCGAGATTGGTAGGCGCGGCATTGATGGCCACCGCGCCAAACTGAAATGCGTATCCGACAGCGTAGTAGGCCAGAAAAGCAAAGACATAGGCGGCAAAATTCAGCATCATCAAGTGAGCGGCATTTTTCTTTCGGACCAGCCCACAGGTGAGCAGGGCAAAACCTGCCTGCATGAACAAGACCAGATATCCGGTGTTCAACGTCCAAGCGAAATTGGTCGCGACCCGAACGTGGCCCACACTGTCAGCCAGCTTTACCGCGAGCGGTTCTCTGGTCACCTGAGCTTGATAGTCATCGAACGCCTTCTTGTTCGCCGCATAGTCTGGAGCGGTCTTGTCCGTTGGCTCGGTGACGACAAAGGGATTGCCCGCGGCATCCACGGCGGTCGTTTTATCCCCAGTGGCGATCCCGGAGGGATCAGGCTTGGGTCCGTCGTCGGCAAAACAAGGCGCCGAAAGTCCGGCCAACAATCCGCTGGCTAGAATGAGGGCGGCACCGGCCGACACTGTCGCCGATAAGAACGACGGGCGCAGAGAGTGCCCGTCGGCTCGTTTTGTCATGTTTGCTTGCTCCTGTTTCGAAGGCGTGGGTAACACTTTGGTAGTCGCGCGCCAGCTGTAAAAAATCCAGCAGGCAACAGGGCGACTGCACCACAAAATCCTGGAGGGAAGGGCTGACCCAGGAAAGAGCCGACCCCGACGAGCGCAGTTTGCGTTCAATCGCAGTCCTCTCCCTAATCCGCAGACGATAATAGGGATCGATCAATCGAGTCCAATTCAAATTTCTTATCATCCGAATCAGAGTGTCAAATAAGATCCCCCCGGTTCCCCCGGTTTGCCAGGGGCCTACAGGATTCTCTCGTGGGCGTAGCCGGCTGCCTGTAAAGCGGTTAGCAACTCGGTAATATGGTCAGGCCCCCGAGTCTCCATGGTGATGTCAATGGCGGTGTCGCCCAAGTTGACCCCGTGATAGGCGCGGTCGTATGCGGTTTCCACGATATTGGTGCGCTGTTCCGCCAGAATCCCGGTGAGCCGATGCAGCGCGCCGGGATAGTCCGTCAAGTGAATCCGGAGACGCACCAGCCGGCCGTCCTTCACCAAGCCGCGCTCGATGATACGCGCGAGCAGCGTGACGTCGATATTGCCGCCGCAGACCAGCACCGCGATTTTTTTTCCTTGGAGCGGGAGCTTGTGATTGAGGACCGCGGCGATCGAGGCCGCGCCGGCGCCTTCGGCCAGAGTCTTCTCCCGCTCCAGCAGCAGCAGGATGGCATTGGCGATCTCTTCCTCTTCGACCGTAACAATGTCGTCTACGTATTTCTGGACCAGCGGAAAAGTCCGCACACCGGCTCGCCGAACCGCGATTCCATCCGCGATGGTGGCCGCAGGCTTAAGAGTCACAGGACTACCCTCGGCGATGGCGGCTTTCATAGAAGGCAGCTTGGCAGGTTGCACTCCGAAGACTCGAATCGCCGGATTCATTTCCTTCACCGCACAGGCGATGCCGCCGATCAGCCCGCCGCCTCCGATGGGCGCGACGATGGCCTCAATGTCGGGTTGCTGTTTCAGGATTTCCAGGCCCAACGTCCCTTGGCCTGCAATCACCGCGTCATCGTCGAAGGCGTGGATCAGGGTGAGATGGTGTTGCTCGCTCTGCTCGACCGCTTTCTCGTAGGCTTCGTCGTAATTCGCGCCCTGCAGAACGACCTCCGCCCCATAGGCGCGCGTGGCAGACACTTTTGTGAGCGGCGTAGGCAACGGCATGTAGATGACCGCCCGAATACCGTGGCGACCGGCGTGATAGGCCACCCCCTGCGCATGATTTCCGGCCGACGCGGCGATCACGCCCTGGCGGCGTTCTTCCGCAGTCAAGGTGAGCAATTTATTTAGCGCGCCCCGTTCTTTGAAAGCTCCGGTCCGCTGCTGGTTATCGAGCTTGAGAAAAATCTCGTTCTTGGCAAGTCCCGAGAAAGCTTCTGAGTGGGGGCAGGGGGAAACGCGAATGGCTTCGCGTATCCGGCCCATGGCAGTCTGTATGTCCTCAATTCCGATCATAGCGCTCGAGCCGCCATCTTAATACCCGGAACGGCTGACCACGGCGGAATCATTAGGCGATTTGCTGCGCCGTGGTAGCCAGGGGAAGGGAGCGCACTGCCGTGGCCCTGAGATAGGTATCGACGGCGGCGGCAGCCTTACGGCCTTCGGAGATGGCCCACACCACCAGGGACTGGCCTCGTCGCATATCACCGGCGGCAAAAACTCCGGGCACGGACGACATGTAGTTTTGATCCGTCGCCACATTGCCGCGCGGATCGAGCACCACGCCCAGTTGCTCGATCATTCCATTTCGCACCGGACCGAGAAATCCCATCGCGATGAGCACCAAGTCTGCTTCGATGGTGAAGTCGCTCTCAGGAATCGGTTCAAACTTCGGTGGGGGACCAACGCGGACGGCATGCAGCCGCTTGACGCCATCCGCCTCGCCACTGAATTTCGTCGTCGCAATGCTCCAGTCGCGAATGCCGCCTTCCTCGTGCGCGCCTTCGATGCGAAGTTGCATCGGCCATAGAGGCCAGGGGGTTTGCGGGGATCGTTCGGCGGGCGGCTTGGGCATGATCTCGAACTGATGCACCGAAAGAGGCTTCTGCCGGTGACAGGTTCCCAGGCAGTCGGCTCCAGTATCGCCGCCTCCGATAATTACCACGCGCTTGCCCGTCGCCAGAATTTCGATTGAAGAATCGACCGTGTCACCGAGACAGCGCCGGTTTTGTTGCGGAAGGTATTCCATCGCATAGTGGATTCCCTTCAACTCACGGCCGGGCACCTTGAGATCGCGGGGCTGTTCAGCCCCGCCCGCAAGTACTATGGCGTCGAAGTCGCGGCGCAAGTCTTCTACTGAAACATTGGTTCCCACTTCCGCCCGGGTTACGAACTTCACGCCTTCGGCGGACATCTGGTTCAGGCGGCGATCGATGATATTTTTCTCCAGCTTGAACTGCGGAATGCCGTAGCGCAGCAATCCCCCGATGCGGTCCGCTTTTTCGTAGACCACAACCGCATGGCCGGCGCGGCAGAGCTGCTGCGCGGTTGCCAGTCCAGCCGGTCCGGAGCCCACAATCGCTACTTTTTTTCCGCTGCGAACCTTTGGCGGTTCAGGCCGGATCCAGCCTTCCTCGAATCCCCGCTCCACGATATTTTTTTCGTTCTGCTTGATCGTAACTGCGGGCTGATTGATTCCCAGCACGCAAGAGGCTTCACACGGGGCCGGGCAAATGCGGCCGGTGAACTCGGGAAAATTGTTGGTCGCGTGCAACTGCCGCACCGCTTCCCTCCAGCGACCGCGGTACACCAGATCGTTCCAGTCGGGAATCAAATTGTTGACCGGGCAGCCCGTCTGACAGAACGGCACACCGCAATCCATGCAGCGGGCGCCTTGCTTCTTGAGCGTCTCCTCGGGAAGATCGAGATAGATTTCGAACCAGTCATTCACGCGCTGGGTCACGGGACGACGCGGAGCCAGTTCGCGAGAGTATTCCAGGAAACCGGTCGTCTTACCCATTTTGCACCCGCGCATGCGACATCGGATCGGTGTGTGTGAGCACGGCCAACGGCGGGTTCGAACGATAAGGCTGGCGCGTGCGGCTCATTCCGAGCACTCGTTTGAATTCGTGCGGGAAGACTTTGATAAAACGGGGCAGCACTTCAGCCCAGTGTTCGAGAATCCATTTTGCCCGGCGGCTGCCCGTCAATCCCAGATGGCGGGTAACCAAATCTTTTACGATTTCGGCATCCAGCGTTTCCACCACGGGCTCAAGATCGACCGAGCCGAGATTGCAACGCTCTTCCGCAAAGTTACGGTGCTCGTCATAGACATAGGCGACACCGCCGCTCATACCGGCGGCGAAATTCCTCCCGCACGATCCCAGCACGAGCACCACTCCCTTGGTCATGTACTCGCAGCCATGATCACCGACGCCCTCCACCACGGCGGTCGCTCCGGAGTTGCGAACCGCAAATCGTTCTCCGGCAACTCCGTTGAAAAAGGCTTCCCCGCTGGTTGCACCATAGAGCACAACGTTTCCAATCAGGATGTTCTCTTCGGCGGCGAACCCGGAAGCGCGGGGCGGATACACCACCAGGCGCCCGCCGGACAAGCCCTTGCCCACATAGTCGTTGGCCTCGCCCTCGAGGGTAAGCGTGACCCCGTTCGCCAAGAACGCACCCAGGCTCTGTCCGGCAGATCCCGTCAAGCGAACCCGAATCGTGTCGTCGGGCAATCCTGCAGAACCATATTTACGCGCAATCTCCCCACTTAGCATCGTGCCCACCGTCCGATGCACGTTTCGGACTGGCAAGTCGATCTTGACGGGAACAAGCGTGTCGATCGCGGCACGCGAAGCGGCCAGGATCTTGTGATCGAGCGCTTCTTCGAGACCGTGATCCTGCGCCTGCACACACCGCCTGGCCACGCGCGACGGCAGCGGCGGGCTGTAGAGAATCGTGGAAAGATCGAGGCCTCGCGCTTTCCAGTGATCGACCGCAGGTTCAACGTCCAGCAAGTCCACCCGGCCCACCATCTCGTCGAAAGTGCGGAACCCAAGCTCCGCCATGTACTGGCGAACTTGTTCCGCGAGAAAGAAGAAGAAATTGATGACGTGCTCAGGCTGCCCCTGGAACTGCTTGCGCAGCACCGGATCTTGCGTAGCGATGCCCACCGAGCAGGTATTGAGATGGCACTTGCGCATCATGACGCAGCCCATCGCGATCAGCGGTGTGGTGGCGAAACCGAACTCTTCCGCCCCGAGCAATGCCGCGATGGTCACGTCCCGCCCGGTCTGCAACTTGCCGTCAGTTTGCACGCGTATGCGACTGCGCAGGTCGTTCAGCAGCAGCACCTGCTGGGTCTCCGCCAAACCCAACTCCCACGGGATGCCCGCGTGTTTGATGGAACTGAGCGGCGAGGCTCCGGTTCCACCGCTATCCCCGCTGATCAGAACCACATCGGCGTGCGCCTTGGCCACGCCGGCAGCTACCGTTCCCACCCCCGACTCCGCGACCAGTTTCACCGCGATGCGCGCCTGCGGGTTTACGTTTTTCAGGTCGTAGATCAGCTGCGCCAGATCTTCGATGGAGTAAATGTCATGGTGCGGCGGCGGCGAAATCAAGCCCACCCCGGGAATCGAGTGGCGTATGCGAGCAATGGTTTCATCGACTTTATGCCCCGGAAGTTGGCCGCCCTCCCCAGGTTTCGCGCCTTGTGCCATCTTGATCTGCAATTCATCTGCGTTGACCAGATAATTTGCGGTCACGCCGAAGCGCGCCGAAGCCACCTGTTTTACCGCGCTGCGTCGCAAGTCTCCGTTCGCATCCGGCTTGAACCGCTCTTCATCTTCTCCACCCTCGCCCGTATTCGACTTGCCTCCAATGCGGTTCATGGCGATGGCGAGGGTCTCGTGCGCTTCTTTGCTGATCGAGCCGAACGACATTGCGCCGGTGGTAAAGCGCTTCACAATCTCTTTGGCGGGCTCGACTTCCTCAAGGGGAACCGGCTTCTCGCCCGGCTTCAACTTCATCAAGCCGCGAAGCGTGCACAAATTGGCGCTCCGCTTGTCGATGAGGTCGGTGTATTCCTGAAAGGTCTGGGAACTCTGGTCCCGTACCGCTTGCTGCAGTTTGCTGATCGTCTGCGGATTCAGCAGGTGATACTCCCCGTTGGTCCGTTGGTGGTAGTTCCCCCCCACGGCAAGCTCGGTTTCAAACTCCGTGACCGGGCGCAGCGAATGCTGATGATTGAGCTGCGCTTCGCGGGCGAGAACGTCGAGCCCTGAACCTTCCAGACGGGCCGTGGTACCGGCGAAATAGGTCTGGATCAATTCTTTATTAAGTCCGATTGCCTCGAAAACTTGCGCTCCCTGGTAGCTCTGCAAGGTAGAGATACCCATCTTCGCGAAGGTCTTCAGCAGCCCCTTCTTCACCGACTTCATGAAATTCTTGACCGCGAGTTCCGGCGTAATGCCATCCGCCAATTCGCCGCGCCAGACAAGATCCTCCACGCTCTCCAGCGCCAGGTAGGGATTGATGGCACTCGCTCCGTATCCGCTGAGCAAAGCGAAGTGCATCACCTCGCGCGGCTCCCCGGATTCCGTAATCAAAGCCACCTGGGTCCGCGTCTCTTCTCTGACCAGCAAATTGTGCACCGCGGCAAGCGCCAGCAGGCTCGGTATGGGAGCGTAGTCTTTATCGACACCGCGATCAGAGAGAATCAGCAGACTGTATCCCGCCCTCACCGACAACGACGCTCTTCGGCACAGCTCGTCGAGGGCGCGCTTCAGTCCAGCTTCGCCTTCGCTTGCCTGAAACAGCGCAGGCAGCGTGGTGGCGAGCAGATCGCGGGTCGACACGCGCCTCAGCTTTTCCAATTCGCGATTGGTGAGCAGCGGATGCTCCAGCTTCAACATGTGGCAGTTTTCCGGAGCTTCCTCGAGAATGTTGCGCTCGCTGCCGATGTAGCTGATCAGCGACATCACCATTTCTTCGCGAATGGGATCGATCGGAGGATTGGTTACCTGCGCAAATAGCTGTTTGAAGTAGTTGAACAGCGGCTGCGAGCGATCCGAAAGACAGGCCAGCGGCGTGTCCGTGCCCATCGATCCAATCGGCTCCTCGCCAGCCGAGGCCATGGGGGCGAGGATCATCTTCAAATCTTCGTCGGTATATCCGAAGGCGCGTTGGCGGCGCAGCAGCGTTTCCGGGTCGGGAGGGTGGGTGCGCGAAGGCTCAGGGAGTTGGCTCATCGTAATCTGATTCTCCGTGAGCCATTGCGCGTACGGCTGCTGCGAGGCCAGGTTGTGCTTGATCTCCTGATCGGAAACGATGCGGCCCGCGACCGTATCGACCAAAAACATCTTCCCCGGCTGTAAACGTCCTTTTTTCTTGACTTGCTCCGGGGCGACGTCGAGCACACCCGCTTCCGACGCCATGATCACGACATCATCGTGAGTGACTACATATCTTCCGGGACGCAGACCGTTGCGATCGAGCGTGGCTCCGATCACGCGGCCGTCCGTGAACGCAACCGCCGCCGGACCATCCCATGGCTCCATGAGGCAAGCGTGATATTCATAAAACGCCCGCTTCTCCGGCTTCATGTGCGGGTTTCCCGCCCACGCCTCCGGAATCAACATGGCGATGGCATGGGGCAGGCTGCGCCCAGCTTGCAGCAGAAGCTCCAATGCATTATCGAAGCTGGCAGAGTCGCTGCCCTCCGGCTCGATGATGGGAAAGAGCTTCTTCAGATCGTCGCCGAAAAGCGGCGATGCCAGAAGAGACTGCCGAGCGTGCATCCAGTTCACGTTGCCGCGCAGGGTATTGATTTCGCCGTTGTGCGCTACATACCGATAAGGATGGGCACGCTGCCAGCTGGGAAACGTATTGGTAGAGAACCGTTGATGGACCAGGCAGAGAGCGCTGACCACATCCGGATCGGAAAGCTCGCGGTAGAAGTTTGTCAGTTGCGACGCCAGCAGCAGCCCTTTGTAGACTACGGTCCGGCAGGAGAGCGAAGGAATGTAGAACATTCCGGCGTCCTCAAACTCCGACTTCCGCATTTCATCTTCCGCGCGCTTGCGAACGACGTACAGCTTGCGCTCAAACACGTCTTCCTCAAGACCGGGATGGCAGCCCACGAAAATCTGCTGCATGTAAGGCTGCGAAGCCCGCGCCACCCGGCCCGTTGCCGAAGCATAGACCGGCATATCTCGCCAACCTAGGACGGACAGACCCTCCTCGCGAACGATGCGCTCCAGAACCCCTTCACTCTGCAAGCGGGCATGCTTTTCTACCGGCAGGAAGGTCATCCCGACGCCGTAGGAGCCGGGCAAGGGCAAATCGAATCCCAACTTTACGCATTCCCGGGCGTAGAATTTGTGCGGAATCTGAATCAGAATGCCGGCGCCGTCGCCGGTTTCAGAATCGCAACCGCAAGCCCCCCGGTGCGCCAGATTCAGCAGCACCTGGATGCCGTTGCGAATGATTTCGTGGCTCTTTCCGCCCCGGATACTGGCCACAAATCCGATCCCGCAGGCATCATGCTCCTGCGCAGGGTCGTACAGACCTTGCGCCGGAGGGATGCCATTTCTATGGCCTTCGCGGGACATCGCGGCGTCTCCCTGGGGGCGAAATTACTAGCAAAATCGGTTGTTCCTGGATTCGAGCCAGCGGCTGCTGGCGCAGCCCAC
>Ga0210398_10001248_pt1 | contig 26884 bp, 19 predicted proteins | sample IncBWC4OmetaG_FD_161047 | JGI IMG/M metagenome (GOLD analysis project Ga0210398, IMG submission 161047) | Forest soil microbial communities from Barre Woods Harvard Forest LTER site, Petersham, Massachusetts, United States - Inc-BW-C-4-O | ecosystem: Environmental > Terrestrial > Soil >... | reverse complement strand
TGCCCCGGTCACGCCGACTACATCAAGAACATGATCACCGGCGCGGCGCAGATGGACGGCGCGATCCTGGTGGTGGCTGCGACCGACGGTCCGATGCCGCAGACCAAGGAGCACGTGCTGCTGGCCCGCCAGGTCGGCGTGCCCTACGTGCTGGTATTCCTGAACAAGTGCGACGCGGTTGAGGACGAAGAGCTGACGGATCTGGTGGAGATGGAAGTCCGCGAGCTGCTCTCGAAGTATCAGTTCCCCGGCGATGACGTGGCGGTGATCCGCGGGTCCGCTCTGGGCGCTCTGAACGGCGAGGCGAAGTGGGAAGCGAAGATCGACGAGCTGATGGACGCGGTCGACAAGCAGGTTCCGCTTCCGCAGCGTGCGGTCGATCAGCCTTTCCTGATGCCGATCGAAGACATCTTCTCGATTTCGGGACGCGGCACGGTGGTGACGGGCCGCATCGAGCGCGGCAAGATCAAGGTCGGCGAGGAAGCGGAGATTGTCGGCTTCCGCGAGACACGCAAGACGGTGGTGACCGGCGTCGAGATGTTCAAAAAGCAGCTGGACGAAGGGCTGGCCGGCGACAATGCCGGACTGCTGCTGCGCGGCATCGCGAAGGAAGACGTGGAGCGCGGCATGGTGCTGGCCAAGCCGGGATCGATCACGCCGCACACGAAGTTCAAGTCGAGCGTCTACGTGCTGAGCAAGGAAGAGGGCGGCCGTCACACGCCGTTCTTCAAAGGCTATCGTCCGCAGTTCTACTTCCGCACCACCGACGTGACCGGCGTGGCGACCCTGCCGGCGGGTACGGAGATGGTGATGCCGGGCGACAACGTGGAACTCGAGGTTGAACTGATCACGCCGGTGGCCATGGAAAAGGGGCTGCGCTTCGCGATTCGCGAAGGCGGCCGCACCGTGGGCGCGGGCACGATCTCGGAGATTATCGCTTAGGACCAGCCGTCCTGGCGCAAAAACCAGGACGCGCAAATCGGGGAAGCGGGTCATTCGCGAGAATGGTCCGCTGACCGGAGAAAGAAAAGGGCTTCGGCCCCAGGCGTTGTATCAGGGCACGAGTTTACTCGTGCCGTAAAGCGGGAAAATAAAGGGGGCTTTAGCCCCTGCCGGCCTTCTGGCCCGGCCATCATCAAGAAATACCGGAAAAACCCGGAAATCAGGTAGGATAAGAAGATGCGGGAAATTGTTACATTGCAGTGTGGCGAGTGCAAGGAGCGCAACTACTCGACGACGAAGAACAAGAAGACGACCACGGGCCGCCTCGAGTTCAAGAAGTTTTGTAATCGCTGCCGGAAGCACACCCCTCACAAAGAAACGAAGTAACGCAGGCATTCGGGTTTAGGGATTAGGGTGGAGTGAATTTTCGGGAGGTGAATTCCCCTTCCTCGCCTCGGAAATTCTGATCGCTGATCGCTGAACGCTGATCCCTGCACTACAGGGGCGTAAGCTCAACGGTTAAACTGCCGGTCTCCAAAACCGGACTTGGGGGTTCGAATCCCTCCGCCCCTGCCAGATCAACAGTAGTTCAGGAGCAGGGCCTCGATGCCCGTCGCCGAGAAAAGCGCGGAAAAGAAGAAGAGAGTTATGGCCAAAGCAGCAATCACCAATATCGAACAAGGCGTTCCCAACCGCGCTCTCAGCGTCTTCACCCGCGGCCGCGACTTCCTGCGTGACGTCCGCGCCGAAATGCGCAAAGTGGTCACGCCCTCCTGGAAAGAAGTGCAGTCCACCACCACCGTCGTCATCATCGCCGTCTTCGCCTTCGCCGGCTTCTTCTGGGCCGTCGACGCGGTGCTCGGCAACGCGATCAAGTACATTTACACCTGGATGGGCGCACTGTAGCAGCGATTCGCAAGAGGATTGAATGGTAATGGCGGAAGAAACAGAAAACGGAACACCAGCGCCGGACAATAACGGCGGCGAAGGCGGCGAGCAGCAGCCTCAGCTCGCCCCTCCTGCCAACGAGCGCTTCCGGTGGTACATCATCCACGCCTATTCGGGCTTTGAGCGCAAAGTGCGCGAATCCATCGAGACCCGCGTCCAGGCCTTCGGCCTCCAGAACCGCATCGGCCGCGTCATGATTCCCACCGAAGCCGTCACGGAAATCACCAACGGCAAGAAGCGCACCGTCGAACGCGTCTTCCTGCCCGGCTACGTCCTCGTCGAAATGGATCTCGATAACGACCTCTGGCACGTCATCAAGAACACGCCGCGCGTGACAGGATTCCTCGGCACCGGCGACAAGCCCGTCGCGCTCACCGACGATGAGGTCGGCTCCATCCTCTTCCGCAGCGACACGTCGAAAGACAAGCCGCGCCTCAAGGTCAAGTTCCAGAAAGCCGAATCGGTCCGTATCACCGAGGGCCCCTTCGCCAACTTCAACGGCATCGTCGACGAGGTCAACGAAGATCGCGAAACCCTCAAAGTCATGGTCACCATCTTCGGCCGATCAACGCCCGTAGAACTCGACTTCGGCAAGGTAGAAAAGATCGCGTAAGCAAGCCCGTAGCCTGTAGCTCGTAGCCAGTAGCTGCAGCCTGCGGGAAATACAATTTTTTGGCAGCACCGGGTTTCGCTACAAGCTACAGGCTACTGGCTACTGGCTTGCAGGAAATTCCAGGTTCGCAGAGAAAGGTCTCAGGATAATGGCAGCACCAACAAAAAAAGTTACCGCCCAGGTCAAACTCCAGATTGAAGCCGGCAAAGCTACGCCCGCGCCGCCCGTCGGCCCCGCCCTCGGCCAGGCCCAGGTCAACATTATGGAGTTCTGCAAGCAGTTCAACGCCCGCACTCAAAACAAGGAGATGGCCGGCCTCATCATCCCCGTCGTCATCACCGTCTACGCCGATCGCACCTTCACCTTCATTACCAAGACGCCCCCGGCGTCCGTCCTGTTGAAGAAGGCTGCCAATCTGGCCAAGGGCTCCGGCACGCCGAACAAGGACAAGGTCGGCAAGGTCTCCGAAGCGCAGGTCCTCGAGATCGCCAAGCAGAAGATGCCCGACCTCAACGCCGCCTCCGTCGACGCCGCCGTGAAGTCCATCAAAGGCACCGCCCGCTCCATGGGCATCGACGTCGTCGCCTAAGAATCGGCGCAAACACAAAGCCGAAGCGGCACGTCTCTCCCTCGAGACGTGTCGCTTCGGCTTTATTCCGCCTGGGCGTCCTGCGCCTCAATCTCCAGACCGCTCGAATTGATGACGAGAACAGGAACAACTGATCGCCAGGTTCCCTGACGTGGTCCAGAGACGCCCCCCTTCCCTACGACTCCCAGCCTGGGCTTAAGCCTGAAAGAAATGGCCAAAACGCGCCGCCATCCTTGCTCGAACGCCCTTTTTCATAGATAATCAATACCTGCGCCCTCCACGGGCGTAGTGTCACTACTACCACGGCCGGCAAGCTGCAGCGCCGAGCGGTGGGAGACGAGGGAAAATGAAGCCAGGTAAGAGCATCGAGAAGGCGCGCGCCCAGGTAGAGAAGCGCCCTTACCCCCTGCAGGAAGCCGTTCCGCTTCTGCAGAAAGTGAAATACGCAAAGTTCGATGAGACCGTCGACCTGACCCTGCGTCTGGGTGTCGACCCGCGCCACGCCGACCAGATGGTCCGCGGCACTGTCGTCCTCCCGCACGGCCTGGGCAAGACCAAGAAAGTCGCCGTTATCACCTCCGGCGACAAGCAGCGCGAAGCCGAAGCTGCCGGCGCCGACATCGTCGGCGGCGACGAGCTGGTCGAAAAGATCCAGAAGGAATCCTGGACCGACTTCGACGCCCTCATCGCCACGCCCGACATGATGAAGTCTGTCGGCCGTCTGGGCAAAGTCCTCGGTCCCCGCGGCCTCATGCCGAACCCGAAAACCGGCACCGTGACCAACGACGTCACCGCGGCCATCCGCGAAATCAAGGCTGGCAAAGTGGAGTTCCGCACCGACAAGACCGCGCTCGTCCACGTCCCCGTCGGCAAAATCTCCTTCCCCGCGCAGAAGCTGGTTGAAAACGCCATTACCGTCATCACCAGCGTGGTGAAAGCCAAACCATCGGCGGCGAAGGGCAAGTACATCAAGGGCATCACCATCAGCTCAACGATGGGCCCCGGTATCTCGCTCGACAGCGCCGTCGCGGACAGCGCGGCCAAGGCATAGAGAGGCTTTGTAACAGGGCACGACTTCAGTCGCGCCGCAACAGGCCACCGACCATCGGGCTTTAGCCCCTGTGGCCCAAAGAAGATTGAAGAGGGTTTTATGGCAATCAGCAGATCAAAAAAAGTTGAGAAGGTCGGGCAGCTTGCGAAGGAGCTGGAGAACTCGACCAGCGCCATCGTGGGCACGTTCACGAAGCTGACCGTGGCCCAGGATTTCGAATTGCGCAAGACCGTCCGTGCCGCCGGTGGACGTTATCGCGTCCTCAAGAACAAGCTCGCCGGCCGCGCCGCGCAAGGCACCAAAATCGAAGCCGCTCTCCAGAACCTGAAGGGCGTCTCCTCTGTCGCCTATACCAGCGGCGATCCGGTAGCCCTCGCGAAAGCACTCTCCACCTGGGTGGCGGAGAATGCGGAGTTCACCTTCAAGCTGGGCATCGTCGACGGCAAAGTCATCAACGTCGAAGAAGTCAAAGCTCTCGCGACCATGCCCGGTAAGGAAGAGATTTTCGCGAAGCTCCTCTTCCTCATCAACTCCCCGGCGCAGCGTCTGGTCACCGTTCTCAACGCCACGGGTCGCGATCTGGCCGTCGTCATCAACCAGGGCGTAGAGAAGCAAAAGTTTGCCGGCGGCGAAGCAGCCGCCAGTTAAGCGTTCCCGTTGCTGCCGCCCTGTTCGCGACAGTAGCCAACAGCCGAGAGCCGCCAGTCCTTAGCTACCAGCTACAGGCTACCGGTTACCGGCTCCAAAGATCGGCTGTTTCTCCCTCCCCGAGGGGTGCCTGGTCTGGGGCACATCGGAACCCTCGAGAAGGGCAGGGGCAGCAACCCCCAAAGCGTAAGCAAGGGGCGCAACATAAAATTCAGATTTTCGTGGAGAACACAAATGGCGGATCTGCAGCAGTTGGAAGATCAGATTGTCGGGCTTAGCCTTCTGGACGCGGCGGCCCTGGTGAAGAAGCTCGAAGAGCGTCTCGGCGTTTCGGCCGCGGCTGCTGCCCCGGTGATGGTTGCCGGTGGCGGCGCAGCGGCGGCGGCCCCGGCCGCCGTCGAGCAGACCGAGTTCACCGTCATCCTCAAAGATGCCGGCGCGAATAAGATCAACACTATCAAGGCTGTACGCGAGGTTACCTCGCTCGGCCTCAAGGAAGCCAAGGACCTTGTTGACGGCGCTCCCAAGAACCTCAAGGAGAACATCAGCAAGGAAGACGCTGAGGCCATCAAAAAGAAGTTTGATGGCGTCGCCACCGTCGAAGTCAAGTAAGACTCCCGGCTCGGCAAGCAACTTGCGTGCCAAAGCGGAACGCGCTATGATTCTATTTGTGCGTTCCGCTCGGCTGCATCTCAGATTGCCGGTCCCGGGGCGCAATACCGTCTTCCTGATCATCGACAAACCGTAGTCATGCCCGTCTTCGACGGACACGGCAGTTTGCGCGTTTGAATCGGGAAGATCGAAAGTGATCTCCGGCAGTCTTTTTGCCGGCGTAATCGCAGGCCAGGCGGCGGACCTGCTCTTACGTTTCGATAGGTTGTCAGGCGGCGCGGGCGAAGGTTTTCAAGCGGCGGGAATCGGACATTCTGTCACTGTACAGTGCACAATTCGGTTGTGGCGCTCGTGGGACTTGCTGTCTCCGCGGGCGTTTTCCGTTTTCCCCGGCTCTTTCCTCTCGTCTCGCCTCCTGCTTTCCGCCGCGCGATCAATGCCCCGGCTGCTGATGAACCGGTAGGCGAACCGGCCGTTGCGCGGGCATAAACCCGCGGAATGGCCCAGGCAAAACCGGCCCCCCAGCGAACTTGTTCGCTGAACGGAAACCGGGTCCCAGCAAGCTGATTCGCTGGGGTGGAAAGCGGAAGCGTAATCCTCCTGCGCCCTTCCGTGCAAGTGAAAAACGGCACTGCACTCCACTTTTTGTGCGGCCGTAACCAAATACGTACGACGTATTCCGAGTGAGGCGGGATGCATCGTGCGCTGACAATTCCGATCAACGAGCACCGTGTGACCCGGTCGGCAGCTCGCTTCTTCCTCGCTATCACGGGTCCTGAGGAGTAACGAATGTCTAACGAGAACCGCGCGGTTCGCAGCCGTCTCGACTTTTCCAAGATCCCAACCGCTATCCGCATTCCGAATCTCATCGAAGTCCAGCGCCGCTCCTACGAGCGCTTCCTCCAAATGGACAAGCTGCCTTCGGAGCGCGACGACTCCGGCCTGCAGTCGGTCTTTACCTCCGTCTTCCCCATCACCGACTTTCGCAATATCTCACAGCTCGACTTTGTGGATTTCTCCATCGGTAACTGGGAGTGCAAGTGCGGACACCTCAAGGGTCTCCATCACCTGCGCACCACCTGCGTCCATTGCGGCGCCATGGTCATCACCGACCCGTTCCACCCCGGCGATGTCCTCTGCCAGAAGTGCGGCACCTATAACAAGAACACGCCCGACTTCTGCAACAAGTGCGGCGACCCCGTTGGCCTGCAGCTGAAGTACGACCAGGCAGAGTGCGAAGAGCGCGGCATGACCTACTCTGCTCCGCTCAAAGTCACCGTCCGCCTCACCATCTACGACAAGGATCCCGAGACCGGCGCCAAAACCATCCGCGACATCAAGGAGCAGGAAGTCTTCTTCGGCGACATCCCGCTGATGACGCAGAACGGCACCTTCATCGTCAACGGGACCGAGCGCGTCATCGTCTCGCAGCTCCACCGTTCGCCTGGTGTCTTCTTCGAGACCGCGAACAACCGCACCTACTTCCTCGGCAAGATCATTCCCTACCGCGGCTCGTGGGTCGAGTTCGAATACGATCAGAAGAACACCCTCTACGTCCGCATCGACCGCAAGCGCAAGTTCCTCGGCACCATCTTCCTCCGCGCTCTCGGCCTCAAGAGCGACGAAGAGATCCTCCGCACCTTCTACACCGTCGACAAAGTCGCCATTAAAGACGGCAAGCTCTTCTGGACCCTCGATCCTGCCTCGGATAAGCCGACGCACCTCCTCGGTGCCAAGCCGGCGCATGCCATCGTCGCGAAGGGCGAAGAGATTGCTCACTCCGGCCGCAAGATCACGCCCTCCATCATGAAGGCTCTCAAGGCCGCGAAAATCACCCAGGTCGAAGTCGAAGCCGCTGAGCTCGACGGCGCCATGACCGCAGCCGACGTGGTCGACACCTCCACCGGCGAAGTCTTCATGGAAGCCAATCAGGAGCTGACCTCCGACAAGCTGCACAAGATTGTCGAAGCCGGCATCACCTCGCTCGATGTCTTCTTCCCCGAGCGCGACGACATGGGCAACGTCATCACCAACACCTTGCGCCGCGACTCCGTCCGCAAGCCGGAAGAAGCGCTCATCGAGATCTACCGCAAGCTGCGCCCCGGCGATCCGCCGACCCTCGACACCGCCACCGCGCTCTTCGAAGGCATGTTCTTCGACCCGCGCAAGTATGACTTCTCGCGCGTCGGCCGCCTCAAGTTCAACATCAAGCTCTACGAGAATCAGGACGCGACCTCGCTCGATCACCGCACCCTGACTCCGGAAGACTTCTACGCCACCATCCGTTACCTGCTCAAGCTGCGCCGCAACATCGGCGTCGTCGACGACATCGATCACCTCGGCAACCGCCGCGTGCGCGCCGTCGGCGAATTGATGGAGAACCAGTTCCGCATCGGCCTCGTCCGCATGGAACGCGCCATCAAGGAAAAAATGTCCGTGTACCAGGAAATGTCCACGGCCATGCCCCATGACCTCATCAACGCCAAGCCCGTCATGGCCGCGATTCGTGAGTTCTTCGGCTCCTCACAGCTCTCGCAGTTCATGGATCAGACCAACCCGCTCTCGGAGATCACGCACAAGCGCCGTCTCTCCGCACTTGGGCCGGGCGGTCTGTCGCGCGAACGCGCCGGATTCGAAGTCCGCGACGTGCACCCCACCCACTACGGCCGTATCTGCCCCATTGAGACGCCGGAAGGTCCGAACATCGGCCTCATCAGCTCACTGTCGTGCTTTGCCCGCATCAACGAGTATGGCTTCATCGAGTCGCCCTACCGCAAGGTGCGCGAGAGCCGCATGCTCGACTTCGTCCAGGTCACCAATGCGGGCGAAAGCGGCCTGCGCGTCGGCGATCACCTCGAGAAGTCCGAGGCCATCAAGCTCAACGACAAGCTGCGCAAGGAAAAGCAGCGCCAGATTGAGTACGAGCCTTACTCCTTCTACCTCTCTGCGTGGGAAGAGGACCGGCACACCATCGCCCAGGCCAACGTCGAGCTCGACGAGAACGGCAACATCGTCGAAGAGCTCGTCAACGCCCGGCGTCAGGGCAACTTCGTCCTCGTCAACCGCAGCGAAGTCGACTACATCGACGTCAGCCCCAAGCAGCTGGTCTCCGTCGCCGCCTCGCTGGTTCCCTTCCTCGAGCACGACGACGCCAACCGCGCGCTGATGGGCGCCAACATGCAGCGCCAGTCCGTGCCTCTGCTCGTTTCTGAGGCTCCACTGGTCGGCACCGGCATGGAAGGCGTCACCGCCCGCGACTCCGGCGCCGTCATCCTTGCCAAGCGCAACGGCCTCGTCGACTCGGTCGACTCCGAGCGCATCATCGTCCGCGTCGAAGGCGAGCACCACCCTACGCAGCTGTCGCGTGAGGTCGGCTCCGACATCTACCAGCTCATCAAATTCAAGCGGTCCAACCAGAACACCTGCATTAACCAGAAGCCGATCGTCCGTCAGGGCGACCGCGTCCTGAAAGGTCAGGTCATTGCCGACGGTCCCTGCACCGAGCAGGGCGAGCTCGGTCTCGGCCGCAACGTGCTCGTGGCCTTCATGCCATGGCGCGGTTACAACTTCGAAGACGCGATCCTCATCTCCGAAAAACTCGTGCGCGAGGACTACTACACCTCCGTGCACATCGAGGAGTTCGAGATCGAAGCCCGCGACACCAAGCTCGGTCCGGAAGAAATCACCCGCGACATCCCCAACGTCAGCGAGCACTCGCTGCGCGATCTGGATGAGAGCGGGATCATCCGCATCGGCGCCAAAGTCCACCACAACGACATTCTGGTCGGCAAGGTGACCCCCAAGGGCGAAACCCAGCTCACGCCGGAAGAAAAGCTGCTCCGCGCCATCTTCGGTGAAAAGGCCGGCGATGTCCGCGACGCTTCCCTCACCTGCCCTCCGGGCATCGAGGGCACCGTGGTCGACGTCCGCATCTTCTCCCGCAAGGGTCAGGAAAAGGACGAGCGCGCCCGTCAGATCGAAGCTGAGCAGGTTGCTCAGCTCGAGAAGAACCTCTCCGACGAAATCCGCATTCTCACCGATGAGCGCCTCAAGCGCCTCGAAGGCATCCTCGGCAACAAAGAAGTTCTCGCCGACCTGCACGACGAGCGCACCAACAAGCGTCTCCTCGCCAAGGGCGCCATCCTCGACCGCGACGCGATCGAGCGCATCAGCACCCGCAACCTCAAGCGCATCCGCTACAACGACAAAGATCCTCGCGTGAACGAGCAGATCGACGAGATCGAGGAAATGACCTCCCGTCAGATCGATGTGCTGCGCAAGATCACCAACGAGAAAATCGGCAAGCTGCAGAAGGGCGACGAGCTGGCTCCCGGCGTCATCAAGCTGGTCAAGTGCTACATCGCCATGAAGCGCAAGCTCTCCGTCGGCGACAAAATGGCCGGCCGTCACGGCAACAAGGGCGTCATCGCCCGGATCCTTCCGGAAGAAGACATGCCCTACCTGCCCAACGGAACGCCCGTCGAGATCGTTCTCAATCCTCTCGGCGTGCCTTCCCGTATGAACGTCGGTCAGATTCTTGAAACCCATCTCGGCTGGGCCGCGCACGACCTCGGCCAGCAGATTGCCGCGCTGGTGAAGAAGAATCAGGACGCCAACGAAGTTCGCAAAGCGGTGCAGGAGAAGTTTGCCAACACCGCGGCGCTCCGCCAGCTTCTCGAGCTCGACGACACGCAGCTGCTCCGCGTCGCCGCCGGCATGAAGAACGGCATCTGGTTCGGCACCGCGGTCTTCGATGGCGCTCGCGAGGGCGAAATCAAGGCGCTGCTTTCCGCTGCCGGCCTGCCAACTTCCGGTAAAACCGAGCTCTTCGACGGCATGACCGGCGAAGCGTTCGAACAGCCGGCCACCGTGGGCTACATCTATATGTTGAAGCTCTCCCACCTGGTCGACGACAAAATCCACGCGCGCTCCATCGGCCCCTACTCGCTCATCACCCAGCAGCCGCTGGGCGGCAAAGCGCAGTTCGGCGGGCAGCGCTTCGGAGAAATGGAAGTCTGGGCGCTCGAAGCCTACGGCGCCGCTTACATCCTCCAGGAGCTGCTCACGGCCAAGTCCGACGACGTCTTCGGCCGTACCCGTATCTACGAAGCCATCGTCAAGGGCGAAGCAGCCATCGAGCCCGGCGTGCCGGAATCCTTCAACGTGCTCATCCGCGAGCTGCAGTCGCTCTGCCTCGATGTTGAGCTCATCAAGCAGGCTCCCGGCGAAGGGCCTAAGGATGCCAAAAAGCAGCCTGTGCCTGAACTCGCCGCCGCCGACTAAGCGGCGCAGCAATCGGGCGGAGTCCATCCCGCCCGCAAGTTTTCAAGTTATGGGACCTGTCCACTGAGCAAAGCGCTCCCGGAAATGGACAGGCTCCCCGAATGAGATCCGGGAACGCAACCCGCAGGGAGGTTGACCTTGTACCGTTCCAGCCCGTTCGAAATGACCAGCCCCATCACCGACTTCGACGCGATTCGCATCTCGCTCGCTTCGCCGGAAAAGATTCGCAGCTGGTCCCATGGCGAAGTCACGAAGCCCGAAACCATCAACTACCGTACCTTCAAACCCGAGCGCGATGGTCTGTTCTGCGCCCGCATCTTCGGCCCGGTCACCGACTGGGAGTGCCTCTGCGGCAAGTACAAGCGCATGAAGCACCGCGGAGTCATCTGCGATAAGTGCGGCGTCGAAGTCACCGTCTCCAAAGTCCGCCGCGAGCGGCTCGGCCACATCGAGCTGGCGTCCCCCTGTTCCCATGTCTGGTTCTTCAAGGGACTTCCCTCCCGCATCGGCCACCTGCTCGACATCTCGCTCCGCGACCTCGAGTCCGTTCTCTACTTCGAGAGCTACGTCGTCGTCGATCCCGGCGACGCGCCCGTCCGCGAGCGCGAGATCATCAAGGACGAAACCAAGTTTCGCGAAATCGATCAGCAGTACCGCCCCACCGGCTTCAAGGGCATGATGGGCGCAGAGGCCATCAAGGAACTCCTCAAGCGCGTCAACGTCGACGAGCTCTCCATCGAGCTGCGCGAGCGCATGAAGGCCGAAACCTCCATCCAGAAGCGCCTCAAGTACGCCAAGCGCCTCAAAGTCGTCGAAGCCTTCCGCAAATCCGGCAACAAGCCGCAGTGGATGATCCTCGACGTGATCCCCGTGATCCCGCCTGAGCTTCGCCCCCTCGTGCCTCTCGACGGCGGCCGTTTCGCGACCTCCGACCTCAACGATCTCTATCGTCGCGTCATCAACCGCAACAACCGCCTCAAGAAGCTCATGGACCTGCATGCGCCCGAAGTCATCGTGCGCAACGAAAAACGCATGCTCCAGGAAGCGGTTGACGCCCTGTTCGATAACGGCCGCCGCGGTCGCGTCCTGCGCGGCGCCAACAACCGTCCGCTCAAGTCGCTCTCTGACACCCTCAAGGGCAAGCAGGGCCGCTTCCGCCAGAACCTCCTCGGCAAGCGCGTCGACTACTCCGGCCGTTCCGTCATCGTGGTCGGTCCCGAGCTCAAGCTCCACCAGTGCGGCCTTCCCAAAAAGATGGCCCTCGAGCTCTTCAAGCCCTTCATCTATCACCGCCTCGAGCAGACTGGCCATTGCACCACCATCAAGCAGGCCAAGGAAATGGTCGAGCTCCAGGAACCCATCGTGTGGGACATCCTTGAGGAAGTCATCCGCGATCATCCGGTGCTCCTCAACCGTGCTCCTACCCTTCACCGCCTCGGCATCCAGGCGTTCGAGCCCGTCCTCGTCGAAGGCAAGGCCATCAAGATTCACCCCCTGGTCTGCACCGCCTTCAACGCCGACTTCGATGGCGACCAGATGGCCGTGCACATTCCGCTCTCCCCTGAAGCGCAGGTCGAAGCGTCTGTGCTCATGCTGTCCTCGCACAACATCCTCTCGCCCGCCTCGGGTCACCCCATCACCGTTCCCACCCAGGACATGGTGCTCGGCCTCTACTACCTCACCAAGGCCAAGAAGGGCGCCAAGGGGGAAGGCCGTGTCTTCGCCAACATTGAAGAAGTCCTCATGGCTCTCGAAGTCAAAGAAGTCGAGACCCTCAGCCCCATTCGTCTGCGCTACTCCGGCCCCGTGCTCGAAATGAGCACCGCCTACGACGATCAGGACCTCACCCACACCGAGCCGGTGCAGTACGACCGTCAGTACATCTCCACCACCGTGGGCCGCGCCATCCTCAACGATGCGCTGCCCCAGGAGATGCCCTACGTCAACGGCCTGCTCAAGAAGAAGGGCATCGGTCAGCTCGTCAATTACTGCTACCTCAACCATGGCCTCGAGCTCACCGTGCTCATGCTCGACCGCATCAAGGAACTCGGCTTCAACTACGCCACCATCAGCGGCCTCTCCGTCGGACTCGATGACATGGTCATCCCCGAGGCGAAGTACGCCACCGTGCGCGATGCTGAAAAGCAGGCCATCGCCGTGCAGCAGCAGTACCTCGACGGCGCTATCACCAACGGCGAACGCAACAACAAGGTCATTCAGATCTGGTCCGCCGTTACCGAACGCGTCGCCGACGAGATGTTCGACAACATGAAGCGCGCCGACAAAGAAGGCGCCATGAACCCGATCTACATCATGGCCGACTCCGGCGCTCGCGGATCGAAACAGCAGATCCGTCAGCTCTCCGGCATGCGCGGCCTCATGGCCAAGCCTTCCGGCGAAATCATCGAGACCCCCATCACGGCCAACTTCCGTGAAGGCCTCACCGTGCTCGAATACTTCATCTCCACGCACGGCGCGCGCAAGGGCCTCGCCGATACCGCACTCAAAACCGCTGACTCCGGCTACCTCACCCGTCGTCTCGTCGACGTGGCCCAGGACGTCATCGTCAGCGAACGCGACTGCAAAACCGTGGAAGGCATCTACGTCACGCCCATCGTGGAATCCGGCGAGATCATCGAGCCGCTGCGCGACCGCATCGTCGGCCGCGTCTCCCTCGAGAAGATCAAGGACTACGAAGGCAGCGTGATCGTCGACGTCAACCAGGAGATCACCGAAGACCTCGCCTCGGCCATCCAGGCTGCCGGCATCGAGCGCGTCAAGATCCGCTCCGTGCTCACCTGCGAATCCCGGCGCGGCGTCTGCGTCCTCTGCTATGGCCGCAACCTCGGCTCCGGCCGCCTCGTCGAACTCGGCGAAGCTGTCGGCGTCATCGCTGCGCAGTCCATCGGCGAGCCTGGCACCCAGCTCACCATGCGGACCTTCCACATCGGTGGAACCGCTTCGCGTGTCAACGAGCAGTCGCGGCTCGAAGCCAAGAACGCCGGCTCCATCCGCTTCATCAACCTCGCGTCGGTCCGCAGCCGTCAGGGCGACCTCGTCGCCATGAACCGCTCCGGTTCCATCGCCGTCGTCGATGACCGCGGCCGCGAAAAGGAGCGCTACCAGATCGTCTACGGCGCCCGCCTCAAGGTCGAAGAGGGGCAGAAGGTCGAGCTCGGCCAGGTCATGGTCGAGTGGGATCCCTACACCTTCGCCATCCTCACCGAAATCGGCGGAACCGTGCAGTTCAAGGACCTGCAGGAAGGCATCACCCTCCACGAAGAAGTCGACGAGGTCACCGGCCTCTCGCGCCTCGTGGTTGCTGAAGCTCCCGACGAGAAGCGCCAGCCCGCCATCGTCATCAAGGGCGCCAAGGGCAACAAGCGTTACCTCATGCCCAGCCGCGCTCACCTCATGGTCCAGGACGGAGACGAGGTCTTCCCCGGCGACATCCTTGCCAAGATCCCGCGCGAAACCACGCGCACCAAGGACATCACCGGCGGTCTGCCTCGCGTCGTCGAGCTCTTCGAAGCCCGCAAGCCTCGCGAAACCGCCATCATCTCCGAAATCGATGGCGTGGTTCGCTTCGGCGAAGTCTCGAAGGGTCAGCGCCGCATCTACGTCACCGCCGACAATGGCGAGGAGAAGGAATACTCCGTGCCGCGCGGCGTCCACATCAACGTCCAGGAAGGCGAGCGCGTCCGCGCCGGCGAGCCGCTCATGGATGGTCCCCTCAACCCGCACGACATTCTCGCCGTCCTCGGTGAGAAGGAGCTGCAGGCTTACCTGGTCAACGAAATCCAGGAAGTCTACCGCCTCCAGGGCGTGGCCATCTCCGACAAGCACATCGAAACCATCGTCCGGCAGATGCTCCGCTGGGTGAAGATCGAGGAAGTCGGCGACTCCAGCTTCCTGCTCGAACAGCAGGTCGACAAGTTCCGCTTCCGCGAAGAGAAAGACCGCGTGATCGCCAACGGTGGCCGTCCGGCAGTCGGACGCCCGCTCCTGCTCGGCATCACCAAGGCCTCGCTCTCCACCGAATCCTTCATCTCCGCGGCGTCCTTCCAGGAGACCACGCGCGTACTCACCGAAGCCAGCATCAACGGCGCGGTCGACAACCTGCGCGGCCTCAAGGAGAACGTGATCGTCGGTCGCCTCATCCCCGCCGGAACCGGCATGGAATACTACCGCAACGTCCAGCTCTCACCGGAGCTGGAAGAAGCGGCAGCAAAAATCCAGCAGGAAGTCCAGACCGCCTGGGAAGAAGCCGAACGCGAACTGGAAATGATGCGCCAGGAAGGCGAAGCCGAAGAAATGGCCGCCTCCGAATAGGACTAGTCCTCCAGACAACCGCGCCTTACGGCGCACTAACAGTGGTAAACAAAAAGCCCGGCGAAAGCCGGGCTTTTTCTTTTGCACATATCGGCAGATAGCGAGATAGTATTTCCAGAATAAAAGTGTACTAAGCAGCGCCGCAGTTTCATTTTATGGAAGGCCTTTCATGGCGATCAGTAGGGCCAACGCTCTTTTTGCCATCCGGAACATAGCCCAGCATGGGGACACCGACGTGTACCCCTACCCTCTCGAGAATCACTGGTTTCATGATTCGGAGGAGTCCATCGCTGATCTCCTAATGGAACTTGATGGAGATTATGAAGCGTGGCTACGCGCGTACCCTGTCACCTTCGAGACAGGGCTGTCCCGAGTCGGATACAACGGATTCCGGGCTGCTACGCAAATCGATCCAGTTTGGAATGCCTATCTGTTGGCGCTACTTCTCGAGATTGGACCCGAGATTGAGGCGGCTCGCATCCCGGCGACCAGAGAAATTGTGTTCTCTTACCGATTCCGACCCACCAGCGACAGCGTAACGCTGTTTGACAAAGACTTCGGGTGGTACCGATTTCAAAAAACAGCTCTGCTACGCGCAACGTCGGCAGAATTTGTGGTCGCAACCGACATCTCGGATTTTTACTCGCGAGTCTACCACCACAGACTTGAGAACGCGCTGAAGGCAGCGACAGATAACGACGAGGTTGCCCGTCGAATCATGGATATATCAGGGCGCCTCTCCGTCGGCAATACGTCATACGGCTTGCCTGTTGGAGGTAACGCTGCGAGAATCCTTGCCGAGCTTCTCCTCAACCGAACTGACCGCCTCCTGTCATCGCAACGGATATCGTTCTGCCGATTCGTCGACGATTATTACCTTTTTGCGGAAACGACCGATGACGCTCAACGGCTGCTCGTACAACTCAGCGAAATATTGCTTACGAATGAAGGCCTAACACTATCGCGGGCGAAGACCCGCATTCTCTCGCGAAGTGAGTTTCAGCGTTCGTCTCCTGTAGCTTCCGCGGAGGATGCACCCACCTTAGGTGACGCGATGGCTCGTGAATTTCTCGGATTCCGCCTGGCCTACGATCCATACTCACCGACGGCGGATCAGGACTACGCACAGCTGAAAGAACAGCTTGAGCGGTTCGATATCACTGGAATGCTGGCAAGAGAGCTTCGAAAGAGCCGAATTGATGAAGGTATGGCAAGGCAGCTCATAAAAGCCACACGTTACCTCCAGCCCGAACTGCAGGACGCCGCCGTGTTATCCGTCGTTCGAAATCTACATCTTCTCTATCCAATATTTCCGAGCGTCGCCATTCTATTACACCAAATCCTGCCTGTGCTATCGGATGAGACACGCCAAGAAGCGTTCAAGACGATTGGTTCTCTTATTGCCTCTCGATCTCACATTCTGCTGGTTCCCGCGAATTTAAGCTTTGCAATAAGGCTGCTAGCCTATGACCGCTCAGAGGAAACTGATGCAATTTTGATCGAGGTTTTTGGCCGGACCGACATCAACATGGTAGTCAAAAGAGAGGTCCTGCTTGCCATGGCCAAACGGCACGCCGATTATTGGATTTCAGCGCAGCTGAAGCGGTTCTCCCTGTCAACGCAGTGGGAGAGGCGCGCGCTCATAGTCGGCTCATATATCTTGGGCGATGAAGGCAAACACTGGCGTGGCCGAATTCGCGAGGAATTGCCAGCACCAGATCAACTCTTCATGCGTTGGGTTGGAGAGAAAAATAATGGAAAGAACTGGGACATACCGCTTTGAGCAGCGAGATACAGTTCGCAACGTCGCACTCTGACTTTTGGAGCGCTTTACTGCCAATGGCAGAACCTTACCTTCGAGCTCAGAACGCAAATCCTCTGACCTTTGCACGGCACTCCTACTCGTCAGTACCAGCCAATCAACGAGGGTTTACGAACGAGGCCGCATTCCTCATCTTCGAAGAGTCCGCTAGGCTCTCATGCCGTCCGGCTTTCCTACCGACCCCGAGAATTGAGGAGCTAATGAGAGTAGCTGCTCAATATATCTCTAGCCTGCGAAAGGGCCAGACGAACCCGTCGGAGTTCTCACAAATGGGACGGTGGGATGCTGTCTTTGTGGCGGAAAGGCTTGAGGAATTTTTCGCAAAGCAGATAATTGAGAGTGACGGATCGGCACAACTCGAAATAAGGCCGAAACTCGCCGGCTGCGGCTGGATCGATGCTGCGGAAGCTGATGTACTCTTCGGAAATACCCTTTATGAGGTAAAGGCAGGAGAGCGCCATTTCAGAATGACGGATTTGAGACAACTCTTATGCTACTGCGCGTTGAATTTCAGCTCGAAACAATACGAGATCCGCAACGCGGCACTCATCAATCCCCGATTTGGTACCCTAATCAGGGACGAGCTTGACTCATTGTGTCAACAAATCGCCGGAGCCAGTTCGGCTGATGTACTCGGAGAAATAATCAGCTATATCTCGGAACCTTTCTCGCGCTACCAATCAATCTAACTGTACGTACAATTCGCGCCCCAGGTCGCGCGGCGGCCCCGAAGAAAGCGCCGATCTTCAACCCGGCGAAAACCCCACCACCCAAAAAACAAGGGGCTTCAGCCCAGGCACCCTCCCCACCCCACAGAAAGAATCGAAAGAGAGCGCACCAAACCCGCTTTGTATCAGGGCACGACTTCAGTCGTGCCAAAAAAAACCGCGCCGAAGGCGCTACCTTGCTGCCGCAGGAGCCGGGGTCCCCAGCACGCCTGCCTTTGGCGTGCTGGGGTGGAGGCCGCCTGGCGTAGCTCGAAGAGGCTAGCCAGCAACAAAGTGTCGGCGTTCGCATTGCGAACGCCATCCTTTACCCGCCTGCCCCATCACCTTCGCCACGAACGTCCGAGTCGCAACGCCGCCCGTCACGCCGTCTGTCCCTGTGATCCCCAACCCGTCCGAGCCCACAACTGCGCCACCCGCCCCGCCACCACCAGCGTCGGCACCGCGTCCGTCACCCACGCCAGCGTCCCCGGCGACAGGCGCCCCGTCGCATACAGCCAGCCCTCGCACAACGCCAGCGCCAGATACAAAACCACCCCGGTCCGCGGCATCCGCAACACCAGCGCCAGACACGCACAGCCCATCAGGTCGCCGAACAGGATGCTCGTCACCCAGGGGCTCACGCGGCCGATCGCCGCCAGCTCCACCAGGTTGGGCAGGATATACAGGATCACCGCGATCGCCGCAAACACCAGCACCGCATAGCGCCGGTCAAGCGCGCGCAGAAAACCCGCGAGCCGGCTCACCGGCCCGGCTGTCGTGCCATGGAACGCGACGTAGCTCCGCAGGGCCGCGTCGGCGAACTCCACTGGACGCGGCGTTCCGCACGCATGCTGGCCTTCGAGCGCGGCCGCAGCCGCAAACCCCGTGGCGTGTCCGATCGTAGCGAAGCAGCGAGTGCAAATGACCACACAGCTGCCATCCGCGCTGTAGCGGCGATAGTACCTCATGGAGCAAGTTCCTGATCGGCAGGATTTCGAGCTCGTGGGCGCCCGCTGATGGTCGAGATGTATCACACGAAAATCGTGTGGCGCAATCGGTAATCGAACCCAGACCCCCGATTCCCCGCGCTCAGGCCCATTTTGGCTGCGGCCGAGCTCGCCGTGCCGCCCTGGTTACCTCTTTCTTATGGACAATCCCGCCCGCCCCGGCGTAGCCTCTGCCACCATCAGTCTCAGGAAAATCCGTTCGGCCACGAAACGACAGCGCCAGCCCCGTCACTACACGCTGACGTCCCTCGATTCCCGCCTCGCTGCCCCTGCCGTCGCAGCGTGCCAGAAATCCCCCGCTGGAAAGGAAGACAGGCCATGGTGGACAGAACTCTGCCGGCGATCCAGAACCTCAAACACATCGTCGTCCTCATGATGGAGAACCGCTCCTTCGATCACATGCTGGGCGCCCTCCATTCCCAAAACGCCGCCATCGACGGCCTCGTCGGGAACGAAACCAATCCCGACTCCACCGGCGTCCCCGTCACCGTCGCCCCCAACGCCGCCTACCAGGGACAACTCGATCCCGACCCCGACCATCACTTCCCCGCCGCCGATCTCCAGATCTTCGGCGGCGTCACCACCGCGCAGAATCCCAACCGCGCGCCCAACATGCAGGGCTTCGTCAAAAGCTATTTCAACCAGCAGAACAATCTCGCGCACTCGCACGAGATCATGAACTACTTCGCCTCCAGCCAGCTCCCCGTCCTCACCACCCTCGCCACGCAGTTCGCCGTCTTCAATCGCTGGTTCTCCTCCATCCCCGGCCCCACCCTCTGCAACCGCGCCTTTGCGCATTACGGCACGTCCTTCGGCCAGGTCAGCATGGACGTCTTCTACTGGAACAAGCAGTACCTGAGCATCTACGAGCGCATCGCAGCGACGGGCACCTACACCACCCGTCTCTACTACTACGACGAGGCCAGCTCCTCGCTCGAAGTCGTCAACCTGCTCCAGAACCAGCCTGCGCTCTTCGGCAGCTTCCAGGATTTTCAGGACGCCTGCAGCCGCAATCAGCTTCCCAACTACTGCTTCATCGAGCCCAACTACACCGACCACGACGCACCCGACGGCTCCGGCGAGCTCATCGCCTGCGACCAGCATCCCGATCACGATGTCCGCGCCGGCGAGCAGTTCATCGCCACCGTCTACACCGCCATCCGCAGCAATCCGAACCTCTGGCCCAACACCGCCATCCTTGTCGTCTACGACGAACACGGCGGCACCTTCGATCACGTTCCTCCGCCCGCCTGCACACCCGACGGATTCGTCGCGCAGCCCAGTGCCACCGGTACCCCCGATCCCTTCCACTTCGATCGCCTCGGCGTCCGCGTTCCCGCCGTGCTCATCTCTCCCTGGATCGCGCCCGGCACCGTCATCAACGAAGTCTTCGAACACGCCTCCATCCCGGCTACCATGACCGACTACTTCATCGGCGCCTACCCGAATCGATCCCCGCGCGAGATTGCCGCCAACACCTTCCTCGGCTATCTCAATCAACCCACCATGCGTGCCGACGCCGATTGCCCCACCTTCAAAAACGTCCAGGCTTAGGAGAATTGCGATGGAACCCATCCTCGTCCCCGGACCCCCCAAAGAGGCCTTCGACAAGAACCGGCGCATGTCCGACCTGATCCGCAAGCAGATCGAGCACTTCAAACACCTCGAGGAAAAGCTGCCGCCCGACGTGCGCGCCACTCTGCCACAGCACCGCATCGTCACGGAAGATGACGCGGCCCGCTACATCGCACCCATGACGCGTCTGCTTCGCACCCGCGCCAAAGCAGCGCTGGCCGCAATGGAGCCGATCCCCATGCCGCCGCTCGCTCGTCCCCGGCAAAAGGATCAGGCCCTCGACCTCGCCGCCGCCGCCGGCCCCGCCGCGCCACCGTCCCCAGCAAAGAAGCAGACCACCCCGGCTCGCAAAAAATCTCCCCCACCCCCAGGCTCCGGCAAGAGGAAGAAATGAAAATCGCGCACGTTGTCCTTTCCCCCCTGCTTCTCACCACAGCCCTCGCGTTGGCTCAAAACGAGAGCCGCCTCCATCGCGACTTTCGCGTCGAAGGCGAATCGCTCGAAGCCTGCGGCAAATTTACGTTCGGCAATCTCACCGACTGCGGCCAGACCGTCGTCATGGGTCAGCCCATGCACATCACCGCCGGCAGTCTCGCTCCCGATGATGGCATCGCCGCCGGCCTTGCCTTTGTCGAGCACAAGGACTACACCAACGAATGGCGCGCCAGTTGGGACGTCGACGCCCAGGCCACGACCAACGGCTCATGGCGCGCCGGAGCCTACATGAAGGCCTACCGCCTTCCCTCCGGACTGCAATATCGAGTCGCGCCCCTCTTCAACTTCTACTCGCAAAGCATCTCGCTCACCCGCGTCGACTATTTCGGCCTCGGACCCAACACATCCCTTCTCGCCCACACCACCTACGGCTTCAGCGAAAACATCACCGGCGCCGATGCGGCCTTCCCGCTCCAGATCGGCAAAGGCGGTCCAAAAATCGCCATCGTCGCCGAGCTCAACGGACGATTCCCCAGCGTTCGCGCCGGCTCCGATGCAAACATCCCCTCCATCGGCACGCTCTTTTCCGAAAGCACGGCGCCCGGCCTCACGCGCCAGCCCGGCTACTTCGAACCTTCCGAAGGCCTGCGCATCTACCCTGCCTTTTTCAAAGACCGCATCCGCCTCAACTACCTGCTCCAGTTTCAGCAGTTCGTCGCGCCCGGCGACGGTGCTTACTCCTTCCGCCGCTGGAACGGCGACTTCAGCCACGAGATTCCTCTCTACAGCTGGCTCCCCAAAATACTCAGCCAGCACTATTACCCCAACCGCGCTTCACAATTTCAGTACACCGGCCCCGATGACTGCACCGGCAGCAACGCCAGTCGCAATATTTCGCTCACGCGCGCCGCGACCACCAAACCGAACCCTGCGGTTCCCTGCCCCATCGTCTCCACCACGCAAAAGCTCGAGGGCTCCATCACCCTGCGCGCGTTTCTGTCAGAGTCCTTCGCCGATCGCGGCAGCCAGGTGCCCTTCTACTTCTCCCCCACCGTCGGCGGATCCGACATCAATGCCACGCCGATGCTCGCCAGTTATCCCGACTATCGCTTCCGCGGACCGGACCTGCTCCTCTTCAGCGGCCAGATTGAGCATTCGCTTGGCAAGCTCCCCATCGGTCTGTTCTTCGGCGCAGACGAAGGCAAAATCGGCCTCCGCCGCGACGACGTGAGCCTCGATCATCTGCGCCACACCTTCAGCGCCGGCCTCACCGTTCACGCCGGAGGACTGCCCGTGATCTATTTCTCCTGGGCCTGGGGCGGCGGAGAAGGAACGCACACCGCCGCCACCGTGAGCCCCACCTTGCTGGGCGGCTCTGCCCGTCCGTCCCTCTTCTGACCTCTGCTGCGTGCTAGTGCTGACTATGCCGCCAGGTCCAGTACGCTTTCTTATCTGCATCGCTGCGCCGATTAAAGTCCATGTGATCCCGATGCGTGTCGTGTTCCCAGCGACCGTAGTAGACCGTCTCGCCGCTCCACACGTGGTAGTCGCCGTAATACGGATCGTAAACACGCACCCGCGCCGCGCAGCCGGTGGTCAGCATCGGAGCAACAAGAACCGCCGCAAAGAAAACTGGAGCGAACTTCCGAAGGATCGAACCCATTCACTGTCCTTTCATAACTCAGCGTCGAAGATGCGCCCGATCCTCCCTGCGGTTGCTCTCTGGACCCGGAAACTTGAGCCACCCGGCCCATGGTGAGTCCTTTTTCCCCCGGCGCCAAACAACGTCGCCCCGCCCCCGCGAATCCAATCGCCCGAGGAGTACACATGAACAAGTTCTGCAGAGCTATCGCTGTTTCCACCATTGCGCTCACTCTCACCGGCGGCATCGCCATCGCCCAGGACCATCCCGACCAGGATCATCACCAGCAGTATGTGAAACACAGCGAGTGGCACAAGGGTGCAAAAATCAAAAACGAAGACTGGGGTCGCGGCGAAGCCGTCGCCGACTGGCACTCGCACCACCTGCGCCAGCCCCCGGCTGGTTATGAGTGGCGCATGGTTGACGGAAATTACGTCTGCGCGAACAGCGACGGCGTTATTTTCTCCGTCGTCGTCGCCCACTAACTTAACTCACCCCATCGCGAGGGCCGGGCGCCCACCCCGGCCCTCACTCGCCGCTTGGACCGTGGCCAGTCTCGAAGGCTGCACCAAAATCGTCTTCGACGGCGCCGTCCCTGACTCCGGCGAATCCCCCAACCCGGCGCTCCTGTAACCCGCCTTCTGTCCCCGTCCCCCAAAAAGCCGAAGGGGCGAGTCCCCTTGCGGGTTCTCGCCCCTTCTTCCGACTTATCGAAGATCTGGCTTCGGCTACCTGATCACGCCCTGTTGCTGCCGGCTTCGCCCGAGCCTGCGAGCTTGCGCCCGCGCTCCCGTTCGTTCCGTCAACCCATCTGACGTGTGAGCATCTTCACCGCCATCCGCAAGCCTCCGGTTGCCCGGCTTCCTGCTGGAACCCCCGGTTTCCCGTGAGCTCCCTGAGCTGCGTTGCCGCCTCTCCTGACCGCTGCGTTTTGCTCTCTTCTTCGGGAGGATCGCTCCTCCGTTGAAAGAATCATCGCACAGAATCTTGTTCCCGCAAGTCCTTTATTTCTGTGCAAATCCGGGCTTTTATGTGCAAATTTCAGGCCAAAATCAGCACCTTGCACCACCCCCGGTGCAGGCCTCCAAATTCCGCCGTTCAACCCAGCCGCAATCATCCCCAAAACTCAATATGTAACCACCACTGTAGCTAATTGACTGCACCCATCCCGCGCTCTGCGTCCCGCGCTCTGCACCCTGTGCCCTGTGGCCTGCTGCCGCGTTCCTCTACAATGATCCTTCGCCTTCATCCTTCGTTCCGAACCGAGGCGCGTCTCGCATGCCAATCGAAACACTCTCCTTCGCCGGTCTGCCCAACTGCCTCAAGCTCTCCAACGGAGTCACCGATCTCATCGTCACCACCGCTGTCGGACCCCGCATCCTCTTCTATGGAGCCACAGGGGGCAAGAACCACCTCGGCAGCTTCCCGGATAGTTCCGTCAAGACCGCACTCGGCGCCTGGAAACCGTACGGCGGTCATCGCCTCTGGGTTTGGCCCGAAGTCTTTCCTGCCACCTACGCGCCCGATAATTCCCCCGTCCAGCACGAAACCCACGGCGACCTCAGCGTCACCCTCCGGCCGCCTGTCGACGGCGCCTCGATCGAAAAACAAATCCGCATCACCCTCGCGCCCACCGGCTCGCACGTCAAAATCGAGCACACCGTTACCAGCCGCAATCTCTGGCCCATCGACATCGCCGTCTGGGCCATCACCATCGTCGGCTCCGGCGTTGGCATCGTCCCCCGCGTCCCCTTCCAAAGCCATGACGACTACGCACCCGTCACGCAGCCGCTCGCCCTCTGCGCCTTCACCGATCTGCAGGACCCGCGCTTCACCCTCGGCGTTAAATACATCCTTCTCCGCGCCGACCCCGCCCGCCCCACCGCCCAGAAGTTCGGCCTCCGCAACAAAGAAGGATGGTGCGCCCACCTGCTCGGCAACGAGCTCTTCGTCAAGCGCTTCGCTCACGAGAACCGCGCCCTCTATCCCGATTACGGCGTCAACACCGAAGTCTACGTCGAAGGAGCCTTTCAGGAAGTCGAGCTCATGGGCCCGCGCCGCACCGTCTGGCCCGGCGAGTCGATCGCCCTCAGTGAAGAATGGAATCTCTTTCACGGAATCAGGGTCGACCCCGGCGCCCCTGACCTCGATCAGCTCGACCGAGCCATTACCCCCGCGATCCAGTCGCTGTTCTGACCAGCGCTGCGGAACAGAAACAAGGTCCGATTCCCGGCGGAATAGATATTCGAAGAATCGGAGACCTGTTGCTTTCCCAATGAAGTTTGTGACATACTCCTGTTGGTACCCCAATGGAATGACTCCAGGGTTCCCGGAGATGGCATGAAGCAGAAAAAAGACGTCCAGCAGGGCACCCTCGCCCTCATGGTGCTTCGCACCCTCCATGTCCTCGGCCCCCAGCACGGCTACGGCATCGCCCGCCGCATCGAGCAGATCAGCGGCGACCTTCTCTCCGTCAACCAGGGCACCCTTTACCCCGTCCTGCTCCGCCTCGAGCAGGAAGGCGCGGTCGCCTCCGACTGGGGCCCGTCGGAAAACAACCGCCGCGCCCGCTTCTACCGCATCACCCGCGCCGGCCACAAACTCCTTGAAGCCGAAAGGCGCGACTGGGAGCAAACCGCCGCCATCATCGCACGCTTCTTTGAAGTCCGTGCGGAGGACCTGCCATGAGAGCTCTCCATCGCCTCTTCGCCCGCGTCCGCAATCTCCTCTTCCGCCGCCAGGGCGACGCGCGCCTCCGCGAAGAACTCGAGCAGCACCTCGCCTTCCTCTCCGAAGAGAACGTCCGCGCCGGCATGTCTTCCGCCGAAGCCCGCCGCCAGGCCGCGCTCAAACTCGGCGCTGTGCAATCGGTTCGCGAAAGCTATCACGCCGAAGAGGGCGTGCCCCTCATCGAGCACCTGTTCGCCGATCTGCGCTTCTCCCTGCGGGTCCTCCTCAAATCTCCCTCCTTCGCCATCGTTGCCATCCTCAGCCTCGCCTTCGCCATCGGCGCCAACGCCATCGTTTTCAGCGTCCTCAACGCCCTCATCCTCCGCCCGCTCAACATACCCCACCCGCAAAGCCTCTACTCGCTCGAGCGCGAGCCACAGAACGAGCCCTTCCAGTCCTATCCCGACTACCGCGAGCTCCGCGACCACAACCGCACCTTCGAAAGCCTGGTCGCCTATGCCATCATCGGCTCCATCGCAATCGATACCGGCAACAACGCCTCGATCGCGTGGCCCTGCCTTGCCAGCGGGAATTATTTCGACGCCCTCGGCATCCAGCCGTATCTCGGACACTTCTTTCACGCGGCGGACGAAAAAGGAACCAACAGCGCCCCCTATCTCGTCCTCAGCTACGACTACTGGCGCGCGCATTTTCACGCCGATCCCGCCGTCCTCGGGACCACCGTCCAGCTCAATAAGCACCCCTTCACCATCATCGGCGTCGCTCCCGCCGGCTTTCGCGGCACCGAGCTGTTCCTCTCCCCCGACTTCTGGGCGCCCATCGTCGATCTGCCCGAGGTCGGGGGATGGAACCCCCTGGAAAATTACGATGACCGTCCTCTCTGGATCGCCGGCCATCTGAAGCCCGGCGTCACCCGCGCCCAGGCCACCGGCGACCTCAATGCCATCGCTGCGTCGCTGGCCCAGGCCCACCCGAGAAGCGATGAAAAGCTCCACTTCGCGGTGGCCCATCCCGGACTGCTCGGCGACCACCTTGGACGCCCGGCCCGCGCCTTCATGGCCGGCCTCATGCTCCTTGCCGGCCTCATCCTGCTCGCCGCCTGCGCCAACCTCGGCAGCCTCTTCGCCGCCCGCGCCGCCGATCGCTCCCGTGAGATCGCCACCCGGCTCGCGCTGGGTTCCCGCCGCGCCCGCATCGTCCGCCAGCTCCTCATCGAAGCCATTCTCGTCTCGCTCGCCGGCGGCGTCCTCGGAGTCTTCGGCGGCATGGCCATCCTGCGCGGGCTTAGCGCCTGGCGCCCCATTCCCGCCGTCCCCATCAACGTGCCCGTTCATCCCGACGTGTGCACCTGGGTACTGGCGCTGCTCCTCGCCCTCCTCAGCGGATTCCTCTTCGGCCTGGTTCCCGTCCGCCAGGTCCTGCGCGCCGACCCGTATCAGGTCATTCGCTCCGGATCCACCGGCCTGGACGCATCACGCCGCTTCGCCCTGCGCGACCTCCTCCTCGCCTCCCAAATTGCCATCTGCGCCGTCCTCGTCACCGCCTCGCTCGTCGCGGTGCGCGGCCTCCTCCGCTCCCTGCATGCCGACCTCGGTTTCGAACCCAGTCACGCCGTCCTGGCGGGCGCCGATCTCCACATGGCTGGATACACCGACGAGCAGGCCGCCATCATGGAGCGGCGCATGAGCGACGCGGTCGCCGCCATCCCCGGCGTGACGGCTGCCGCGTACGCCCAAAACTTTCCCCTGCAGTTCGGCGGCGACAGCGACTCCAATGTCTTTCGCGACAGCGTGACCGACTATCGCCCCAGCAACGCTGCGGCGGACGCCTGGCAGTACACCGTCTCGCCCGGATATTTTGAGGCCGCCGGCACCGTGCTCCTCGCTGGTCGTGCCTTCACCCGGCACGACGACGCCCAGTCCCCTAAAGTCGCCGTCGTCAATGAGGAGTTCGCCCGCAAAGTCTTCGGATCCGTCCAAAACGCCAT
>Ga0210398_10001245_pt1 | contig 26935 bp, 28 predicted proteins | sample IncBWC4OmetaG_FD_161047 | JGI IMG/M metagenome (GOLD analysis project Ga0210398, IMG submission 161047) | Forest soil microbial communities from Barre Woods Harvard Forest LTER site, Petersham, Massachusetts, United States - Inc-BW-C-4-O | ecosystem: Environmental > Terrestrial > Soil >... | reverse complement strand
GTAACCGAGTTGCGCGTGGGCGTCAGAGGAGCGCGTCACGACGTTGTATTTCTCGACAATGTAGCCGTCGCGGCGAAAATTTTCCGCGACCATCGAGAGAAATTCATAGGACAGTCGATCCGCATCTGCGTCGTACCCGTAACGACGCAGACCTTCCACTGCCAGCATTTCAATGTTTCCCCAGCCGTACGGCAAATCCCATTGGGCTCCAGAGTCATCCGTGCTCATCCCCAATCCGCCCGGCCTTTCAAGCGTTGTAACATTCTTTTCCACAGCCCGCGCCTGTCCCGGCGTGGCCAACCCTGCCCAGAGCGGATAAAACGTTGTGGCGTAGCGGTAAGAAGATCTCTGTCCGGTGATGAGGTCGTAGTCGAAAAAGAATCCTGCCTTATCGTCCCACAAATAGCGGGTGATCAGTTGCTTCCGTTCCGCCGCCCGTTCACTCCACTTATCAGCATCGGCACGGCGCCCCAGCCAACGGCCGATCTGCTCCATGTCTTTCTCTGTCTTATAGAGCAGACTGTTGAGGCACACCGGCGCGTAATGATGCGTAGCGGCGCCGAATGGCCCGAAGCGAAAACTTACGTCGAATCCGGATTCCCGCATCGAGCGGTCGCCCTTGTAATAGTCCGAACTTAGCTTGTATTGGTGGGGCTCATCGCAAGCTGCGCGTGCCATGGTATGCAAAACATCGCAGATCTGCAGGGTGTAGGGCGATCCCGCGACTGACTGCTCAGCCCCAAGCAAGTTCTCGTGAATGTAGTCATCCGCCTGAGCGGGACGAAAGAAGAAATAGGTCGCGACTTTGCGATAAAATCCGGTTTCGTCCTGCACCGCCTCCGGCGGCGGACCTTCCCCGAAATCGTAATAACGCGACAAGCCCGTCTCGCCGGCAAGGTGAGGATCGCGATTCCACATTTCGTAATCCTTGTCGAGATCGGCATAGGCCTTCGCCAGCCAACTGGAATCTGCGTGACCGGATTTCTGCAGCGCATCGTACACATCCACAAACATCGAACTCAAAAACGGTGGCTGCGAACGGGTCAGATAATAAGTCCGGTTAGCGTTGAGCATGGCTCCGTAGTTTTCAACTTCGAAAAAGAAGTTGTCGACCATGCCGCGGGCCAACTCGACCCGGCCGGCGCGAAGCAGCCCGCGAATAATGAAGTAGCTGTCCCAACCGTACATTTCGTTGAAACGGCCTCCGGGAACCACGTACTTGTTCTCGAGATAGAGCAGTCCCGGCGGCTCGATTTTCGCGGTATCGATTTCGCCGAGATGATGAATCACGATGGGCAGATGCTCGATTCGGACGTCACACTTGAGGGAGAGTTTTTTCAGGGCCTCGGGTTCAGCAAAACCCGCGGGCAGATAAATTACCGGAGCGGCTTTGATCTTGGGATCGACCACGCTCTCACATTCGCTCATCGAGCGTGTGAGCGTATCCCACGCCGAGGAGATGTACTGCAGGATTGGCTTTAAGCCCTCCACCTCTGCGGCATCGGATTCAGCATTTGGTCCTGAGCGCGCCGGAGCCGACAGGACCAAACAGAGGCCAACTGTGAGGCCCAGCCCTCGACGAGCAAGTCTGAAAAAGTGGGGTTCCATTGGCTCCGAAGATGCGGTCTACATCTTACGCCGCAGCGCTAAGTCCTGCAAAATGAATTCGATGGGAGATAAGCTCTCGCCCGCTCGGGCTTAACAGGGCGGGGCCGGAGTACCGCGGCGCAGGCATCTTCGAGCTCGTCTACCGTCGTCTGGTTCCGCGCCGAGTTTCTTCCCCATCGACCCGGCCTGACTTGCAACTGGAAGCCAGAACCCAGAAACTATTCCTCATGCCCGTTTCTCTCTCCCTCTCCGGCAAAGTCGCCTTGATCACCGGCGGTTCGCGCGGCATCGGCGCGGCCACAGTCCGCCTGTTCACCGAAGCTGGCGCCAAGGTCGTGTTCAATTATCAGAAGGCCCGCGCGCAAGCCGACGCTCTGGCCAAAGAATGTGGCGAGGCAAACTGCCATGCCATCGCCAGCCACCTCCATGATCCAGATTCCGCGCGCCTCCTCGTTGCCGAGGCTAGCCAGCATTTCGGCCGCATCGATATTCTCGTGGCCAATCATGGAGTTTGGCCCGCCGAAGACGTAGCCATCGAAAAGATGTCCGATGAACAATGGCGCTCCACGCTTTCCATCAACCTCGGCGCAGTATTTGGCCTGGTCAAACATACGGTGGCTCTGATGAAAGCGCAGCCCCGCCAGGGCACCGCCGCCGGGCACATCGTGCTTATCAGCTCTACCAGCGGCCAGCGCGGGGAAGCCTTCCATTGCGACTACTCCGCCAGCAAAGGGGCACTGATCAGCATGGTGAAAACGCTTGCCGCGGAGCTCGCCTCCGCCGGAATCTATGTGAACTCGGTGGCGCCCGGTTGGGTCGATACCGACATGTCCAGATCCGCCCTGGATGACCCGAAAAGCGGCGAAGAAATTCGCCGCACCATTCCCCTGGGCCGCGTGGGCACGCCAGAGGAGATTGCGGCCCCGGTACTGTTTCTATGCACCAAATACGCGGGCTTCGTCACCGGCGAGATCTTCAACGTAAACGGCGGCGCGGTGCTGGTCGGATAGCCGCTCGGCCCGGCATATTCCGCCCGCGTGTGACACCGTCGGTTTTTTCTGCATCCAACAGATTGCCGAAACCAGTACGGGGAAGGTCGTGTCGCCGTCCGCAATCTTGCCGCAAGCGGCTACAATTCCTGTTTAGGGTTCACTGCTACCGGTGGCATGAAATATTCTTTTCTCACAGTTGCGCTGGCGCTGGCAGGGGGGATGTGTGTCTGGCGCACAGCTGCCGCCCAAGCAGGAACTCCGCAATCTCCGTCAGGTTCGGCTGCCAAGAGTTCTTCCATTCCTCTCGATCAGCAGAACGCCCGCCAGGCGCGCGACTTGCTGGATCAGGCCATTAAAGCCTTGGGCGGGGAAGCCTATCTGAACATCCACGATATGCAGGAGCAGGGCCGCACCTACAGCTTTTACCACGGCCGTCCTTCGGGCAACGGCGTTTTCTTCTGGCGATTCCTCCAATATCCTGACAAGGAGCGGATCGAGGTCACCCCGCAGCGCGATATCGCCTACATCTACACCGCCGACAAGGGTTATGAGGTCACTTACAAAGGTCCGCGCGCCATCGAGAAGAAGGATCTCGACGACTACCTGCGTCACCGCAAGTTCTCTCTGGAAACCATCCTGCGCGCCTGGGTTAACGATCCCAAGGTGGCGCTGTTCTTCGATGGTGCAGCTCTCGCCGGCAGCCTCGCCGCCCAGCGCGTCACATTGATCAACCAGCAAGATGAAGCGGTCAGCGTCTACTTCGACATTGATACGCATCTCCCCATCAAGAAGACTTATTCCTGGCGCGATCCGGTGGACAAGGAACGCAACGTCGAGGAAGAAACCTACGACGGATATCGTCTGGTTGAAGGTGTGATGACTCCCTTCGGCTTTACTCGCTACTTCAACGGAGACATGCAGACCGAGCGCTTCGTAACCTCAGCCAGTTACAACAAAGGCCTCGACCCGGCCATGTTTGACGCGAACTCCGGCTACAATCCCAACAAGGTTGCGGGCAAACATCAGCGATAGGGAATTCTCCCCGCCCAATCTTCCCACCCGCGAACTCCGATATAACTCTCTGACACGCCAGTGTTTAGCAGCGCATGCGATGGTTAATCAACCCGGTTCGCCCGCCGGCCAAAGCCACGTACTGTGGCTTTTTTACCACAGTCAACCTTACGACCGGGGCTGTAATCTATTCATTCGCCGAAACATACCCCCGCGTATTTGATTCAAGAGCAGACAATTCGCTCGTCCGTCGAATGCAGTGGAGTGGGACTGCACAGCGGCGCTCCCGTCTCCATGCGCATTGTTCCGGCGCCACCCGGGACCGGCATCGTGTTTCGCCGCGTCGATCTAGACGGCTTCGAGGTCGAGGCCAACAGCCGCAACGTCGCCCGCGTCAGCTACGCCACCAGCCTGATGAAAAAGGGCGTGCTGATTTCCACCACCGAGCACCTGCTCTCCGCCTTCATCGGTCTGGGGGTTGACAACGCCATCGTTGAGTTGGATAACCTCGAACTTCCCATCCTCGATGGCAGCGCGCAACCGTTCGTCGATCTCATCCAGAAAGCCGGTCTTCGCAAACAGCGCCGCCCCCGCCGCTACATGAAAATTCTCCGGGAAGTGGAGATGCGCGAAGGCAACAAATTTATCTCGGTTTACCCCGCCAACAGCTACTCCGTTTCTTATTCCATCAATTTTCCTCACCCGCTCATCGGCAAAGAAACTTTTCAGGTGGAGCTCTCAAACGGAAGCTACCTGCGAAACATAGCCGCCGCCCGCACCTTTGGCTCGCGCGAGGACGAGAAAGCCATGCGCAACATGGGATTGATCCGCGGTGCATCCAGCGACAACTGCATCGTGCTCAGCCGCGACGGAGTGGAAAACGGCCCGCTCCGCTTCGCTGACGAGTTTGTCCGCCACAAGGTTCTGGATCTGGTGGGAGATCTTGCGCTACTGGGTAAGCCGATCCTTGGCAGGATCGTGGCCGACCGCGCCGGCCATGCCATGCATACCGCCCTGGTCTCCCGCATCCTCCGCGATAAGACTTTGTGGGCGGAGGTTACGCAGCCCGTGCCCCCAGCTGCTGACGCGACACCTTACCCCGCCCAGGCGGTTGCCGCCTCTTCCGGGATGACGCGCTAAAACCGGGCCCTACAACTCCAGGCCTAGTCCGCAGGCTCGCAAGGAACTTCGCCGCATTCATCGCCCAACTCCGGCTGTTCTTCGAGCAAACGCTGCAATTCCGCACGGGTTTGGTTTATAAGATCTGCGGCGAACTGACGCGCCGCTTGCTGCCCCTCGGGAGACAAATCCTTCACTCGCAGATTCAGCAAAGGAATATCCCCTTCAAACCAGCGCAGCGTTTTCTGTATGCGGTTCACCCGGTAGCTAGCAGGCAGCATGGCATGGACCTCCCGTATCTCTCCAGATTGCCACGGGAGTGCGCAGCGGGAAGTTACCAATTGAATACCGTCTATGGGATGGAGTCCGAGCCGGAACCTTCCTGCTTGCTCTTCGATCCCGGAATCTCCTGCTCCAGCTGATCGTTGAGCCACTTTTCCAGGAGCTCCTCGGAGCTCGCCGGCAGGTTGAGGAAGCGCAACCCTACGCCGCCCTTGAGGTCGGCCCAGGCGATTTCCGCCTCCACGTCCATAAACAGCCGGCTTGCCGGCAAAGTAAATTGCAACCGCGGCGTCGCATTCTTGGGCAGCGCCTGATGTACGAGCAGCGCGATACCGCCTTCGCTGATGTTGGTGCTGGTTGCCTGCAATTCTCTTTCCCCCAAACTGATCTTGACGGGCATTTTCGCCACCTGGCGGAAGTAGCGGCGCCGCTCGCGCAACATGAAATTCAGCGCCGCGTTAAAGCAGCGATTCGCGTTCAGAGCGGTGAGCGGCTTATGGAGAACGAAATTCACGCCCATCCCGAAAGCTTGCTGGGTGGTGGTTTTCTTCCCGTTGACGATGGCAAAGGTGACGGAGTTCTGGTTGCTGGGCGTGGCGCGCAAACCCTCGAGAACCTCCACTCCACCCGGCAGGTCATCGCAGTCCACGATGACGGCATCGAACTTGTCGGAGATCAAAATCTCGCTGGCCTTCTTGGCCTCCTGGCAGATTTCGACCTCAATCGACAATTTTTCCAGCATCGGACGCAGCACCCGGAAAACTTCCGCATCCCGACTCAGCAACAGGGACTCCAGCATGCTCTAATTCTAGAATCGAGCCGGAAGCCGGCGAAAGTGACCAAGGTATCGCATCAGAATGAACGCCGGAACTGGCTCATCCACCATGCCTTCGCGGGTCTATCTTTCGCTAGGATCGAATGTCGGCGATCGCGCGAGTCAACTCCTGAGCGCTGTGGGGCGACTGGAAACGACCGGCCGAGTCGTAGCCGTATCTTCTTTCTACGAGACCGAACCGGTGGAGTTCACCCCGCAACCATGGTTTCTGAATTGTGCGGTCGCGCTCGAAAGCAGCCAGACGCCGCAGCAACTGATGGATTCAATCCTGCTTATTGAGCAAGAGATGGGCCGGCGGCGCCTGCAGAAAAAGGGTCCTCGCACCATCGACATCGATATCCTGCTCTTCGACGACGCTGTCGTGGATTCCCCGGAACTTACCATTCCCCATCCCGCCCTGCACCAGCGCCGCTTCGCCTTGAAGCCGCTGGCAGAAATAGCCCCTGACGTGCTGCATCCTGTCTTGAAGAAAGCAGTTCGCGAATTGCTCGAGGCGCTGCCGGAAGGTCAAGCGGTGCGGAAGCTATGAAGACCAGCCGCGGATTACACGGATCAGGAGGAGTCGAGTAGGTTCCCTAGCGGCTAGCTTTTCTGGTTGACGTTCTTGATCGATCCCTGGGTATCCGCGTAAATCCGTGGCCCTGCTGTTTTCTAAGGAACAATAATCCGGCCGGGCACGTTCTGCGGCCCGACCACGGCCGGCTCTTTCTCGGGAAATTGCGCGAAAAGAAAATCGATGAAGGCACGGGACTTCGGCCGTCCCGAGGTTCGTCCGTGCGCCAGACGAAGCAGGAATACCAAAGCCTTCAGCACATCTGCGTCGCGCACGTTGGAGTAGCCCAGTTGCTCCTGCTCAGCCTCGCGATACTGCTTCACCATTCCCTCCACCTGCGCCGCGACGGCGTGCTGGGCTGTGCTCGTCAAGGGTTGCTCATAGTGCAGGCCCGAGTTGACCAGCCGCTCATAACTGGTGCACATCGCCGAGAGCGCGGCAATCAGGTCGCGATCGTTCAAGCTGCGGTCGGCGTGAGCCGCTTTGACCAGGGAAAAGCTTAGCCCCATCAGAAGGTGTTCGCGCTCGTAGGTGAACTGATCGGAAATCTCAACTTGCAGAAACAAAGATGCCGCATCAAACCCGGAGCGCGGCTTCTCGTGCTCTCGCGCCTGCTGCAGATAGGGGCAGTCGCTCGGACAATCGAGCGTCACCTCGCGCTGCTCGCCGCAACACTGCGGGCAGATGCGTCCGTGGACGGCGGGACAGAAGCGTTTTTCCTTGCGAACTTCACAAATGGCGCAACTCAAATGGCGGGTTCTCCTCTAGCATTATGGCACCAGAGTCGGAATTGGTGCCGAGGAGTCCGGCTTGACGTCTATCGCCATGGACTGCTTCGGAAGCCGTGTTTGGGCTATTCCGGAATGTGCACCCGCAAATGAGCATGTAAAAATGCCCTTTTTGGTGTGTTATATGAATGGAACCCGCGTAGAATAAGGGTGTTTTCCACAGGGCGGTGGTATAACATCAAGCCCGCTGGAATTAAAGTTCGATTCTTTTCGAGGAGGCAACATGGCTTCAGGTTTGACCAAGACTCAACTCGTCCGTCATCTGGCGGAGAAAACTGAACTTCCCAACAAGACTGCGGCGCTGTTTTTGGAGCAGCTGGCTGATGTGGCTGTGAAAGAAACCAAGAAGAACGGCGTGTTCGTTGTGCCCGGCCTCGGCCGGTTGGTGAAAGCGCATCGCAAAGCCCGCGTCGGACGGAATCCGCAGACCGGCGAACCGATCCAGATCAAGGCGAAAACCGTGGTGAAGTTCCGCGTCGCCAAGGCTGCCAAGGACGCGATCGCTCCCAAGAAATAGATTGTGTTTCTCAAAATTTGATTGCGAAGGCCGGCTCAGGCCGGCCTTTCGTTTTGTGCAACAATTGAATTCCCGCACCCATGCTCAACTGGATCGTCATCGGAATCGGCGATATCTCCACCCGGCGCGTCATCCCCGCGATTCAGTCCGAACCCCGCAGCTGCTTGTACGGAGTGGTCACCAGCGACCCCGCAAAAGCCGCGCCCTACGCCACGCGCGTTTGGTCCAAGCTCGAGGCAGCCCTCACCGATCCCGGAATCCAGGCGGTGTATGTTGCCACTCCGGTTTTCCTGCATGCGCCCCAGACCATTCAGTCTCTCCGCGCAGCCAAGCACGTGCTGTGCGAAAAACCCATGGCGATGAACGAGGCCGAAGCGCTCTCCATGGTTCAAACCGCCGAAGAAACCGGACGCACCTTCGGCGCGGCTTACTATCGCCGCGCCTATCCCAAAGTTCTCCGCGCCAAGCAATTGCTCGAGGGCGGCGCTATCGGCAAACCTGTCCTCGCCGAACTCACTTGCCACGAATGGCGCGAGGACCAGCCGGGTCATCGCAGCTGGCTGCTTGATCCCGCTCAGGCCGGAGGCGGCCCGCTCTACGACATCGCCTCTCACCGCATCGACCTGCTGAATTTTTTCTTTGGGCAGCCGTTGCGGGCGAGCGGCCATCTTTCGAACGCCGTCCATCACTACCCCGTGGAAGACAATGCGACCGTGATGATCGACTACGCTGGCGGCGTGCGCGGCATCGTGGATGTTCGCTGGCATTCCAAGGTCCGCCGGGACGAATGCCGTATCCGCGGCACCGAAGGCGAAATGGATCTGACTCCGTTGAACGGTCCCGAACTGGTTTATCCCGGCGGCCGTGAGAATATTCCCCATCACGCCAACGTGCATGGCCCCATCATCGAAAACTTCGTCGATGCCGTTCTCGGCAAAGCTCCGCTGCTATCGAGCGGAGCCTCGGCCTACTGGACAGACTGGATTACCCAGCAGGCACAGCGCAAGGGAGCTCAATAAGTCCGCTCAACCCCGCAGTCCCTTCTCGCCCTGCCCCTTGTGACCTCCCTTTCCGCGTGCTCCAGGTCAACCCCTCGCTTTGTGCGCTTGATGTAAGGAGGATCGAAAATAAAGCATTTCACATTACCAGAGATAAGACGCCGACGGGATGATTGAGAGAGAAAATCCAGCGCCAGCTCTAGTTGTCGGTAATCCAGAATGCCGATGCCGAATGCGGCCATGGCTTGGCCATTGTTTTGTTCGGGAAAATGGGGGAGTGACCAGAAACAGGACTCCCATGCCCCAGAACGCTTCCGAATGACAGCATGGAAGTATGGAGTTGGACCGTCCCGTAAAGCGTGGCCCAAGCCCCTGCGTGGGAAACACCACAGAGCCTCATGAAGAATCGCCGGAGGAAAAAGAGGAAGAGGAAGAACTACTCTTAGTTCACGGATAAGCGGCTTGGAATGCACTCGCTGGTGAAGACCTAGCCTCCCGGTCCATCATTCGAGACGTATTGTTCGAGCGACTCCAGTTCCCGGCTAAGGTCATCGACGCGCCACTCCAGCAGATTGCGAATAGAAAGAATCCCGAGCAGCTTGCCGTTGTCGTCGGCCACCGGCAGGTGGCGGAAGTGGCGCTCCAACATGGTCGTGAGCGCCTCGCCCGCCCCGGTGCTACGCGTCGCCATCTCCACCGGAGTGGTCATCAGCTCGCGAACCGGGGTAGTCTGCGGATCCGTTCGGCTGAGCGACATCTTGCGGAGGACATCCCGTTCGGTAAAAATTCCGGCGACTCGAAACTCGGAGTCGACCACCGCTACCGCTCCCACATGATGGTCGAGCATTTTATTGATAGCGTCGGCTACGCTGGCTTCCAGCGGGACCGCGGCCACTTCCCGGTCACAAAGCTCAAGCACGCTCATAAGCACCCCCTCCCCGCTCCGCACGGATGGGATGATCCAAGCACGAGCCCATCCAAACGAGAATTCGGGATTGATGAATTATGCTCACGGCGAGGCCGATGTCAAGGAAATTGAAGGAAATTCAACAAATCTTTACTTGTCCTGGCCACAGATGGAGTTGTCGGCTGCTCCCGCTGACCTCACCGCTTCGTCTCCGGGCTGCCTTCGCTCTGGAAGATCCTGCCGTCCTTCATCACGAACTGCACATTCTCCAGGGCTTTAATATCCTGCAGCGGATCGCCGCGGACCGCGATGATGTCGGCAAAAGCTCCGGGCGCTACCACGCCGATCTCCCCCTCCATCTCCAGCATCGTAGCTGCGCGCGAGGTTGCACTCTGTATGGCTTCCATCGGTGGCATGCCTAAATCCACCATGCGCGGGAACTCCTGCGCGATCGGCTCGTTCCAGGGAATTCCCCCCATATCCGTTCCAAACGCGATCTTCACTCCAGCCTTCATGGCCTTCTTGAACGACGGTTCGTGCACCGCCACCCGCAGGCGGTCGCGCTGTCCCGCGGGCGTGTTCGCCGGAGCCCAATCGTGGTAGTAGGCACTGATTGTCGGGACATACCATGTGCCTTGTTTGAGCATCTGCGAAATCGCCGCCTCATCCAGGTCGAGGCCATGCTCGATCGAATCACATCCTCCGTCCAGCGCCCGATGCAGGCCAATGCCGCCATACGCGTGACAGGCCACCTTCTTGCCCCAGCCGTGGGTTTCGTCCACGATCGCCCGCAACTCCTCGACCGTAAGTGTCGGCTGCGAGACCAGTTCGCCATTCTTGCCCACCCACGAACGGTGCGTCATGTAAACCTTAATCCAGTCTGCGCCGTGATCCAGTTGCTCGCGCGCCGCCTTGCGAGCTTCTATGGGGCCGTCGACAATCTGCGCACCCTTGGGCAAGTCGAGCTCAGGAGCATAACCCTCCAGCGGATAACCTCCTGTGGTCGAGATGGCGCGGGTTGAGACGAACAGCCGCGGCCCCGGAATGTAGCCTTGTTCGATGGCTTGCTTGATGCCCACGTCGCCGTAACCGGCGCCCTCGGTCTCTACGTCGCGAAGCGTTGTGAAGCCTTGTTCGAGCGCCCGCCGCGCCGCCACCGTCGCCCTTGCCGCGCGCAAGGCCAGCGGCGCATTCAGGATGTTAACGTCGTATCCACCCTGAGTCGGATCTTCTCCCTGTAAGAAAATGTGCGTGTGACAATCGATGAGCCCGGGCAGAAGCGTAGCCTTCGACAAATCAATGACGGTTGCGCCGGAGGGGATTTTCGCGCTCGCCGAGTCCGTCACACTCTCGATTCGATCGCCGCGGACGATAATCACCTGCTGGTTGCGCGGAGCATTCGACTTGCCATCGATCAGAATACCGGCGCGAATTACGGTAACGGATTGCGAGCTCGTGGGACCTGATTCCTGGGCGAAAGCGCCAACACAGACAGCAAGAATCAACATCCAACCGAAATTCTTCACATTGCTCTCCTTAAGGAAACTTAGAAAACCGATCTTCCAGCTCTGCGCCGAAATGGTGGCGGATGACCTGGCGGGAAGGATTCTATACCCTGGTACAAACGGCGGGCGAGTTGGCTGGAACTATTAACCGCGAGAGGAGGGACGCCGTGCTCGTGCGCATAGCGGTGCCGTCGGAGGCGAACACCATCACCCAGGTGATTAACGCAGCTTTCCGCCAGGCTGAGAGTTTTTTTATCGAACGCGACCGTATCGCTGTGGAGCAAGTGCAGTCGTTGCTGCAGACGGGCCAGTTCCTCATCTCTGACCAGGACGGCACGATCACCGGCTGCGTATATGTGGAAATGAAGGGCGATCGGTCCTATCTCGGTTTGCTGGCGGTTGATCCCATGGCGCAGCAATCAGGCCTGGGATCGAAGTTGATGACGGCTGCGGAGGATCACTGCCGGAAGGCCGGCAGCCGGTTCATGGATATCCAGATCGTCAATCTGCGGAAGGAATTGCCGGCCTTCTATCATCGCCGCGGTTATGTTCCGACCGGCACCGCGCCATTTATCGCTGGAATCAACACCAGGCTGCCATGCCACTTCGTGAAAATGTCGAAGGCGCTGGCCTCGGGCTGAGGATTAGATCGCTTGCTCCCCCACGTCGCCTCGGCCTCGATGGCGAGCACAATCTGCCGAGAAAGTAGAACGCTCACGACATTCTTCAGCGTCTGCACCGCCGCGGCAGAGCCGAGAAAAGTCCTGCGCGCTATTTTTTCTTGTCGGGCTTGCGCGACGAACTTACACGGTTCGAGGTCGTTTTTCTGGAGTCATCCTTTGAAGAGCCATCCTTGGACGACGTCTCCTTGGCGGAACTTTCTTTCGACGAATCGGACTTCGACGAATCGTCCGACTTGGACTTTTCTTCCTTCTTGGATTCGGAGTTTCCGCCGTCGGAGGCGGGTGCCTGCGACTTGTTGGCGTAGTCGGTGACGTACCAGCCGGATCCTTTGAACTGCACGGCCGGTGCGGAGATCACTTGTTCCACCCGGCCGCCACACTCCGGGCATTTTTTGACCATTTTGTCGGAAAATTTCTGAATTTTTTCGAAACGGTGACCGCACTTCTCGCACTGATATTCGTAAAGTGGCATGGGCTCTGAGACGGTTGTGAGGAAAGCTTTCCTTCAACTTGATTCTAGGGGCGCAGGTTCGATTGCGTCAATTCAGGCGAGGAGTGGTGTAAGGCGACGGCAAAATGGGGTAGACCCTCCCCGCCTCACCCCGATGATGGGACTGTGCAGGGCTTGACTCAGGAGTTCGCTCCACCCGCCCAACTACCATTGTGGGTCCTTCACGCCATGGTGGAACTCAGGGGACTCGATTTGCCGTGGAAAATACGATATTCGCCGGTGACTGGCGGTAAATATCGTGCGTCCTTTTCCGCTGTCTATTCAATCCTCCGCCAGCCATGCCAAAGCGGCCTCGCGGGTCTTAAAGGCGGGAAATTCGCGGCGGGCGAAGTTCTTCAGGTTCTCAGAGAACACCTGCGGAAAGTCCGCCGTTCCCACCCATGCGGATTTCCTGACAAAAGACTTGTCAAAGACGGCGGTTTCTTTCATCACCCGAATGGCTTCCAGATCAAACGATGCTCCCGTGAAATCGGTGAGTATGAAGACTGAGCCTCGCGGACGGGTGGTCACAAATTCGGGAACTGCGCGGAAAGTCTTCTCGACATCAGCAGCCGAACAGTTTGATACGTCTATCAGCAGAATCTGCTTACCCTGATGGGTGATGAACCCGATACGGTCGGTCACATCAGCCTGCTTCCTTCGGGAAACCAGAAGTTTGTCACCGTGACTGTAAAGTGTCAACCGGTAACCGAATGACACCATGAGGGTAGCGAACATACGGCAAACGATGACATCGGCTCGAATGGACAATAGAGCGGCGCGTGCTGGCCATCGCCTGGGCGTTAGGGCCACATGAGAAAGAGATATTAAGATAGACGAATCCAGGGAGGAACAATGAGCTATAGCGAAGCAAGAAATCACTTTGAGAAAGGCCGAATCACCGCCGTCGACAAGGGTGTCATCGAGATGTTGGATGGACTCAAGCACTTATCACACGCTATCGAGGAAGACATCAGAACGTTGGAACAAGGGATTCGTGATCTACGTGATGCCCAATATTCCAAGGATCCGCGAAAGCTGGCTCCGTGACGCCGCCACCGATTTTGACTTTGGCCGGGGCGGCTCGCAGGTGGCGTTCGCTGTGCTGATGAACCGCTAAACTATCGGTTTCTCATAGCGACCGTTCGCCCAAACTTGAGCCACCCCATAAAGCTGGCAAGGACCCTGCCACTTTCGAGCTAAAGCTGCGTTTGATGTCCGGAACCCGTCAGGATTCGCGGTCGCTATAGAATCGCAGGGATTCCGATTCCAGGGGGACCTTCGAGCTTCGCCACTTGCACAGGTGCGTCCCGGGGATCGTTATCCGTTTGAGTTTTCGATGGGGAGACAAAATCAGAAGGACCAGGATGTGCCGAAATTGTGTTCTTGAGTCGGGATATTCGCTAAGTTCCTGAATACCAATCGACTCTACGAACACAATCAGCCGATTGTAGGGCGCTACTTCTCCGGGATATTTCTCGATTCGTTTCTCCAGGACCTCGCGCCAGTACGTGACTCGCTGGCTCAGGGCCATCTTGCCCTGCAGCTTGCCGTTCAGCTCCAGGTCGATGGTCTTGCCTATCTCAGCCCGCGGCTCGCAGCCGGGTGGCAGCAGCCTCGGTTCTCGATGAACCTCGGCTCCCCGATTAATGTCTCTGGGCTCGAGGAATGCGGGACAAGCTGTGCAGGATTGCACGGTTCGAGGACTCTTAAATCACATTAGGTCGAAACCGCTCTCGAGCGGATGATCCCGGGTTTCAAGGCTCTTGCCACCGGCTTTTTGACAGTCACTTTTGAACCGCCTCCTCCGGGAAGCGGAACGATGGTCCAATGGCGCCGGTTTGGGATCATTTATCGTCCGGAAATTGCTCACCGAGACGCTGCGGTGCGGTGTTGCGCCAGGCGGCGCGGAGTGCTTTGGCCAGCGACATTTTGCGGGCGGCTTTTAGATTGACGCTGGTTGCGCCGCGGCGTCCCCATGCACCTTTCACGGGCACGAAAACTTCCGGCTCGGCTCTGGAAAAATAGTGTTGTTGCTCGGGATGGAGCTTGACCATGCCCCATCCGTTCGCGGGATGGCCGAGGGTGGCGAAGATCTTTCCCCGCACACGAAAATCCGGATGGTCCATGTGGGCGCTCTCGATCGCTTCCGGCAAGGCGAGAGCCAGGCGGCGGAAATCGTTGGCAGTCACTTCAGGAATCCCCCTGTGGAAATAGGTTCGACGACCAGCATAACCGTTCACAGGCCCCGGAAGTTACGGTGGCGCGGTGGTAGACTCCGGCCATGAAGGGTGGCGGGGAAAGACTGCAAGAAACAGTGGGAGAAAGCGAGCAGGGTGAGCCCGAAGTCATGCGCCGACCGGACCAGGAATCGGCGCTCGGGCCGGGGCCGGGGCTTTATCTGGTGGCAACCCCGATCGGCAATCTGCAAGACATTACGTTGCGGGCGTTGCGCGTGCTGAAAGAAGTGGAGGTGATTGCCTGCGAAGATACGCGGCACACGCAGAAGCTGTTGAACCACTACGGCATCCCGACCCGCACCGTCAGCTACCACGAGCACAACGAGACGACACGCGCGGCCGAGCTGATGAAAGATTTAGAGGACGGCGCGAGCGTGGCGCTGGTGACCGACGCCGGCATGCCGGGGATTTCCGATCCAGGATTCCGGCTGATCTCTCTGGCGATTCGACATCATGTGCCGGTGGTGCCGATTCCCGGGGCATCGGCATTTTTGGCGGCTCTGGTGGCCAGCGGACTGCCTACGGATTGTTTCCGCTTTAGCGGATTTCTTCCGGCAAAGCGGGGGGAGCGAAGGGCGACGCTGGAGGCGATCAAGACTTCGCCGCGCACGCAGGTTTTTTATGAAGCTCCGCACCGGATTGTGGAAGCGGTCTCGGATGTGGTCGAAGTTTTGGGGGAGGCAAGGCAGGTGGTGATCGCGCGCGAGCTGACCAAGCTGCACGAAGAGTTTTTGCGCGGACGCGCGAGCGATGTGCTGGAGACGCTGAAGGCGCGCGACGGGGTGAAGGGCGAGATCACGTTGCTGATCGGGAAGGTCGAGGGGACTGAATTGCCGGCGGCAACCGAGTCGCGAGGCAGCGTCCGCCAGCGGGTTGAACAGATCATGACGGAGGAGAAGAGCGATGAAAAGACCGCGCTTAAAAAAGTCGCGAAGGAGCGGGGGATTTCGAAGAGTGAGGCGTATCGGGAGTGGCAGAGGAGTAAGTGAGATTTGCAGGGGCATGAAAAGGCAGTAAAGGCGGAGTCAGCCCTCACTTGATTTTTCTACTTCCCCACCTTGCGCCTTTCGTGAGTTGACCCCGGGGCAAGGAATCAGCTCCAATTTGAGCTTACTTCCCCGCCAACTCCTGCTTCACAATCTCGCTGACCACCTTTCCGTCTACCCGCATGCCGGCGCCGTTAAAGCGGGCCATCACGTTCTTCATCACCGCGCCCATGTCTTTCATGGTGGGAGAGCCCATCTCGGCGATCGTAGCTTTCACTCCCGCGGCCACCTCATCCTCGCCTGCGGCCTGGGGCAGGTAGCCTTCGATCACGATAATCTCGGCGGCTTCCTTGTCGGCCATCTCCTGGCGCCCGCCCTTGGTGAATTGCTCTACCGATTCCTTGCGCTGCTTGATCAGCGTAGTGAGGACGGCTTGCGATTCTTTCTCGTCGAGCGGCGCCATCTTTTCGATCTCGCGATTCTTGAGCGCGCTCTTGACCATGCGCAGGGTGGAGAGGCGCTGCTCCGCGCGCGCCTTCATGGCGGCGGTGATGTCCTGCTGGATTTGTTCGATGAGGCTCATGGGTCAATTATAGACGGCAGGTTAATCCCCTCTCTTTTGTGACAGGAATCACCGCACAGGCGGCCCGGTTCCAGTAAACTAATAAGCTATCCTACTGATCAGGAACTCCACTTATGCTGCGCAAGAATCGTCTTTTTACTCCCGGACCAACGCCGCTGCTGCCGGCGGCACAAACCGCCATGGCGTCGTTTACGGCGCATCACCGCACGGCGGACTTCCGCGCATTGTTCCAGCGCGTGCTCGCGGACATGAAGGAATTTGTGGGCACCAAGAATGATGTCCTGGTGCTGGCTTGTTCGGGCACAGGGGTGATGGAAGCGTCAGTTTCCAATCTGACCTCGGCCGGCGATAAAGTGCTGGTGCTCACGGCCGGCAAATTCGGCGAGCGCTGGACGGGGCTGGCCAAGGCCTTCGGCTGCAAGGTGGAAGTACTGTCCGCACCTTACGGCGAAACTTTTTCGCTGAACGACATTCGCGCCAAGCTGACTTCCGATGTGCGCGCGGTGTTAGTGCAGGCCACGGAGAGTTCGACGGGCGCGCGGCACGATGTGCGCGGCATCGCGAAGATTGTGGGTGAGCAGGCCGACACGTTGCTTATTGTTGATGCCATCACCGGACTGGGCACGACTCATCTCGACGTGGATGGTTGGGGCGTCGATGTCATCATTGGCGGCTCCCAGAAGGCGCTGATGATGCCGCCGGGGCTGGCCTACTGCGCGGTCAGCGAGCGGGCGTGGAAGAGGATGGATGCAACGACTTCTCCGCGCTACTACTTTGATTTGCGCAAGGAGCGTAAGTCGGCGGCGAAGGGCGAATCGGCTTACACGCCGGCGACTTCGCTGTTTGCGGCGCTCGGAGCGGCGTTGGGATTCATCCGCGAAATGGGAAACGGCGACCTGGCCAAAGGACGCGAAGCGCTGGTGGATAATGCAGAACTGTGCGCGGAGATGACGCGAGCGGGAGCGCAGGCACTGGGATTGAAGTTGTACGCCGCTGCGCCGGCGGCCGCGCTGACGGCGATCTGCTCGCCGGAGGGGCTTGATTCCGGAAAGATCGTGAAGGAATTCCGCGAGGGGTTCGATGCCGTGGTTGCCAACGGACAGGGCGAGATGAAGGGCCAACTGTTCCGCATCGCGCATATCGGCTACTACGATTATCTGGATACGATCGGCATTCTGGGCGCGCTCGAACATGTTCTGGCACGCCTGACCGGAAAGACGGTTGGGTATGGCTCGGCGTTGCGCGCGGCCCAGGAAGTGTATGCGCGCGGGCTGTCCAGAAATTCGCAACTGGTGGAAGCCTGAGGACCGCGAGCGAAACCGTCTTCGTCCTAGTTGACGCTAATATTCACCGCCACCGAAGTCTCCGCCCGCGTGGGTCCGCTGCCAGATGCGCCCATGCCGGCGATGGCCGGCTCGGTAACCGTGATGGGGACGGCGGCGGGAGTGGCGATATCTGCAGCCGCGATGGTTGCGGTCAATTGGCTGGCACTCACAAAAGTTGTGGTTGGCGCCGTGCCGTTCCAGTTGACGGTTGCGTGGGAGGAAAAGTCGCTGCCCTTGACGGTCAGTACGAACGCCGCTCCACTGGAATTCATCGCGTTGGGGGGGCAAGTTCGGCGATGGTCGGCATGGTTCCGGCCATCGCGGGAGTGGTGGATTTCGAGCTGTACCCGCACGCCAGTGTGCGGCCCGCCAGCAAGGCTGCTGAATGTCTCTTCATGACGATCCTCCCTGGTCGGTTGGCCACAGGTGCAGTCTAGGTATGAAGCGCAGCGAGTGTGTAGCGGTGTGTCAGATATCGGTCAAGGTCTTGTCGCTCGCTTACCAGCTTTTATGGGTTTTCGCTAAGTTATGAAGAAAGGGATGAGTGCATCAGTGAAAATTGTCATAGCGGAAAAGATTTCCGCCTCCGCGGTGGAGCAGCTTAAGGAACCAGGATGGGTGGTGCTCACCGCCGATCAGGTTGCGGGCAAACTGGAGGCCGAGTTGGAGTCCGCCGATGCGTTGATTGTGCGTTCGGCGGTGCAGGCGGATGCGGCGCTCCTGTCCCACGCCAAGAAACTGCGCGTGATCGGCCGGGCCGGTGTGGGCGTGGACAACATCGACCTGGATGCGGCCACGCGGCAGGGCATTGCGGTGATGAATACTCCGGGTGCGAATGCCGTGGCCGTCGCCGAACAGACGCTGGGCATGATGCTGGCGATGGCTCGCCATCTTTGCCGGGCCGACGCGCTGATGCACGCAGGTCAATGGGAGAAGAAATCGCTGCAAGGCACGGAATTGCGCGGCAAGACTTTGGGCATTGCGGGGCTGGGCCGCATCGGCATGGAAGTGGCGCGGCGCGCGCGTGTTTTTGGAATGGAGATCGTGGGGCACGATCCCTTTGTTTCAGTTGCCGTGGCCAAGGAACAGGGGATCAGGCTGATGAGCCTGGACGAACTTTATGCGGCGGCCGATTACATTACGTTGCATGTCGGGCTGACGCCGCAGACGGCGGGCATGATCAACCGAGGCGCCATGCAAAAAATGAAGCAGGGCGTGCGGCTGGTGAATTGCGCGCGCGGAGAATTGGTGAACGAGGGAGATTTGGCGCAGGCGCTGAAATCGGGTCAGGTGGGGGCTGCGGCGCTGGATGTGTTCAACGAAGAGCCTTTGAAAAATTCTCCGCTGCAGGCGCTGGAAAATCTGATTCTGACGCCGCACATTGGGGGATCGACGTATGAGGCGCAGGAAGCCGTGGGCGTGCAGATTGCGCAGCAGGTGCGGGAATATCTGAAGCATGGCGTCATTCAGAATGCGGTGAACGTGCCTTCGGTTTCTGCCGAAGAGTATGCCGAGATGCAACCCTACATCGTCCTGGCGGAGCGCATGGGGGCATTCCTCGCGCAGATTTCCCAAGGGTCGATGGAAGAAATTTCGCTGCGCTACAGCGGGCACATTGCGGAGTGGAAGACGGAACTGATCCGCAATGGGGCGATCAAGGGTATCCTGAACCAGGCGCTGGAGGAAAAAGCGAATCTGGTGAATGCGGCGTCACTGGCTGACCTGCGCGGGCTGCGCATTCATGAGTCGCATAAGGCGAAGGCCTCAACCGGCGGCGCCGGGAGCGTGCTCTCGGTTTTTCTGAAGAGCACCACGGAAGAGCACATGGTGAAGGGCGCGGTACTCCACGGGACTGCGCCGCGGCTGTTGCACATCGACGGCATTGACGTAGAGGCGCCGCTGGAACGAAATCTGATCTATTTGCGAAACAGCGATGTGCCGGGCGTGATCGGCAAGGTGGGCACGATCCTGGGGGAAAGCGAAATCAACATCGCGGACTTTTCCTTGGGGCGCCGAGCCGCAGAAGAACCTTCCGCGCCGCGCGAGGCGATCGCCGTCGTTCACGTGGACGGAAGCGTGCCCGACGATGTGCTGAGAAAGCTGGAGAAAATTCCGGCGGTACGCCAGGCGAAAGCAGTGCGGTTGTTCTAGGCCAGGTTTGTACACTCCACCTCAGGTTGGCTTGACCGGCGCAGGCTACTCGTGTTTCTTTCTGTCGGGCAGGCCAACGCCAAGCTTCGATGGTGAGCGCCCCGGCCAAAGCAAAAACCTGCCATGACAGGAGCGGCGCTATGAGGACTGAGAAGGCGCGAAGCAGGCGGATCACGAAGCTTTTCCAAAAGCCTGGAGGAGCGCGCGCCGCACTCTTGCCTCAGGCGCTCCTGCGAGCGAACAACCGGCCATGAAGCAACCTTCTGGTGAAAAATCGACTCCGGCCAGAAGAAACGAGAAAACCGGTTAAGACTGCCGGGAGCATACTGCCTAGATTGAGGCCGTTGGTTACCGGTTCGCCCCCAGGGAAGGGCCAATAAGAGCCCGCCATTAAAAATTAAAAGTCATGAGCAAGTGTTTCGCTGGGAACTGCCAGGATGACTGGGGATCGCCAATGCCAGCCCAAGGACGTGGAGCGGGGTGCGGCGCCGCGTGCCAGCTGCTGGCACCATTGCCGTCAGATGTTTTCTCCTAGGGCAATCGCACAGTAAGCTGATTTTTTCAGTTCCGGGGAGGGTTCGACTTAAGACTCTGCCCCGTCCCGGCGCAGTTTGCGGCTCTCGGCCAGCAGCGCCATCGAATGCATTAAATTCTGCAGGGTGACGATGCCCACCAGGCGCTCTTCTTCGACCACGGGGATGATGCTGAGGTTGCGCGCGGTGAGTTTGCGGAAGGCGGAAGCCAGCGATTCCTGGCGGATCGAGACCTCGAAGAGCTTGTTCATTACCGCCTGCACATAGCCGTTGCCTTCGACGCGCAGCGCTTCCAGAATGCGCTGCCGGGAAATTACGCCCACCATGTCACTGCCCCGGACGACGGGGAAATCGTCCTGCAGCGAATGGACGGCCTTATCGAGGGCGTCTTCGAGCGTGTCCGCCGGGGACAGAGTAGCGAAGTCGGTGAGCATCACTTCTTCCAGGCGAACGTTGTCCAGGACGGATTGGAAGATGACGGCGCGTTCTTCGAGCTGCGCGGCGGAAAAGATAATGACCCCAACCATGGTCAGCCAGGTATCGCTGAACAGGCCTGCCACCATGAGAAGCATGGCCATGGCGTGGCTGATCGAAACCGCACGGCGAGTGGCGGCGGCAGGATCGATGCGGCGAGCGAAATAGGCGCGCAGGACGCGGCCTCCATCCAGAGGATAGGCGGGGAGAAGATTGATGCCGGCCAAATAGAGGTTCGCCCAGACCAAGCTGCGCGGCAGATTTCCCGACTGGAAGAACGGCCACTTCCACAGATTCACCTGTGGAATAACGGCATAGACAACGCCGGCCGCAATCAGAGCGAAGGCGAGATTGACCAGCGGGCCGGTGAGAGCGATGCGAACGTCCCGCTTCCACGCCTCCGCGCCGGTCGCGGGCGGTTCCACGTGCGATTCATCAAAAACGGTGACCCCGCTGAGAGGCAGAAGAATCACTGCCTTGGGGATCATCCCGGCGCGCCGGGCCACCAGCATGTGCCCGATTTCATGAGCCGCGACGCAGGTCAGCACAATGCCTACTAGGGCCAAGTCCCGCGACCCGTTGGCCGAGCCATGCACGTTGTATTCGGTCCAGAAAACAAATAAAGGCAGGAGCAGGAAAGTCAGGTGGATGCGGACGTCAACCCCGAACAGCCGACCGACGTGGATGGAGAAGCTTCGCATGAGTTTGGCTACTACAGTTATTTTACATGGTCGGATATATTGGCCACGGTACTCGAAGGTACAGCGCCATGCGCGTGATCGCCGGCAAATTCCGCGGCCGTGCTCTGCGGTCATTGAGCGGGGCAGATATTCGGCCGACGTCGGACCGGTTGCGGGAGACGCTGTTCAATGTGCTCACGGCGGGGAGTCCGGCGGCACTGGTGGGCACGGTTTGGCTGGATCTGTTTGCCGGCACTGGAGCGGTGGGAATCGAGGCCCTGAGCCGGGGAGCCAAGCAGGTGTACTTCGTAGATACCGCGCCGCGGGCGGCGGAATTGATCGCGCGGAACCTTGAAAGTCTGGAGATCGAGGAAGGTTTCAGAATTCTAGGTGATGATCTGCCGGGAATTTTATGGCGACTGGAGCGGGAGCACATCGCCGGAGACGTTGTTTTTCTTGATCCCCCGTACCGGATGCAGGAGGCCTATCAGCAGACGCTAACGGCACTGGCCGATTCCCCTGTGGTGTGGGCTATGTCACTGGTGATTGCGGAGCATGAGAAGAAATTCGATCCGGGCAATGAATTCGGATCGCTGCGCAGGGTTCGCAAACTGGTGCAAGGGAATGGGGCGCTCAGTTTCTACCGCCTCGGAGGGACCCCTGACCTGAATCGATGAAATCCCGATCCAGTCACGGCGGCGCGGACTAGGTGAGCAGCTCGTTATCCCGCCGGGTGATGGGGTGCTGCATCTCCTGCAGATCGTTCTTCACCATGTTGAGGCCGTAGACGCAGCCTTCAAACTCGCGGGAAAGATTGGCAAACAGAGGTGCAACTTTCGCGTACTCGAAGTGCTCGAACTTCGAAACAATGTAATAGCTTTCTTTTCCGGCCTTCATCCATTCCACAAAATTCTCCAGGCGATGGCGGCGCAGGCGGAAGTGGTTGATGCTCTCGGGAAACATCCCGGCAAAAAACAACGCGTAATCTCCAATGTGCTTGCGCACCTGGCGCTCCCGATCGAATGAGGGAGCGGGGCCGTAGACGGGATCCGACTCCAGCACCATTTCGCCCAAGTCGGCGAGGGGGCGGTCGGCGACGTCGTGAATCTTGAACAACTGATCGGTCTCGCAGAATTCGGTTAGCAGATGCGACACATAAGAGACGACCTGCGGATCGCGGATGCCGATCTCCTCGGCGTAATGGCGACCCACCAATTCCTGGAAGAGCTGACGCAGTGGATGAGATTCGGGAATCATTTGTGTTTAGGCCCCTGAATTCCGTGTTGCACACGGGATGCCAACGTTACTGGGTAACAGTTACCCCAGCTACTCGACAAAAGCAAGTGACTTTTGTGTATCGAGTCGATCATTTTTGCGAATGATTAGAGGGTTTGGTCGGCGAAAAGGTTTTTCGGCGATTTTGTTGGCACACTCGCTTTGTGGCTGCTAATGCTATCTCGTTGACCCGGCTCACAAAATGACCTGCAGAAGAAAGGAAGGACAGAAAATGGCAGCCCCGAATATCTGCAGCGGCCCGATGGGGGAGCCCATGGTTGGTTACTGGCATCGGTTACTCGCGCGCGCTCAAGATAGGACCCTACGTGCATGTGTCGGGTACTGCGGCGACCGGTGCCGACCGCAAGATTGTGAACGGGGAGATGGCTAGCGCGCCGCGTCCTGCTTCAACTCCCGCTCGAAGTGATCCTGAATCATATGGAATAAATGATCCCGGGCGTCGCTTCCCGCGATGCTGTGGGTTTTATTGGGATAGATCATCAGCTGGAATTGTTTGCCGGCAGTGATCAGGGCGTTAATCATCTGCACGCTATTCTGGAAGTGCACGTTGTCGTCCCCGGTTCCGTGGGCGATTAACAATGCTCCCTGCAGATTTGCCGCCGCACCGGTTACATCGGATTCCCGATAGCCCGCTGCATCATCCTTCAGCTGGCCCATGTAGCGCTCCGTGTAGATGGTGTCGTAGTTGATCTGGTCGGTCACCGGAGCCACCGCAACTCCGGCGCGAAAGCGGTTGGAATGGGTCATCGCATAGAGCGTCATCGACCCGCCATTCGACCATCCCCAAATCCCCATTCGCTGTGGATCGAGCTGCGGATACTGCGCGAAAAGCTGATCCAGCACGGCCAACTGATCTTGCAATTCGATCGCACCAAACTCGTGGCGAATCGCGGTCTGGAATTTCCGGTCGCGTCCCGGCGTACCGCGATTGTCCACCGCGAAAATTGCGAAGCCTTTGCGCGCCATTACCTCATCAAACGGAGTCGTCGGTTCTTTCAGCACCATCTGCCCCGCCGGCCCACCATAAATATTAACGATCAGCGGAATCTTGCCGCTGGCCGGGGGCTCGGGTGGAAGCAGCAGACGCCCATAAAGCGTCGTCCCGTCCTCCGCCTTGAACTCCAGAAACTTCGGCGCCCGCAGTCCATACTGCGCCACTTCATCGCGGGCCTGCCACACTGGCGCACAAGCCCCGCCCACCCTGCACAGCGAGATTTGCGGCGCGGTCAGCGGGCCCATAAAGGTCTGGGCATAATAGTTCGCGTCCTCGGAGAAATCCCCGGAATGCATTCCCTCCTCACGCGTGAGCTGCTCGAACCCACTTCCATCCAGCTTGATCGAAAACAGATGCCGTTGCCGCGGATCATCCTTGGCGGATGAAAAGAACACGGTCCCCGCCTTCTCATCCACTCCATCCACTCCCAACACTTCAAAGTCACCCTGGGTGATTTGGCGCTCCAGTTTCGCCGCGGCGGCCAGAGGATTTTGCTGGTCAAAGCTATAGAGATACAAATGCGTGTGGCCGTCGCGCCAGCTCGACCACAGGAACCGATCGCCAGACTTCAGCACGCGGAAGTCATCGTTCACGTTGATCCAGGCCTTCGGACTCGTCTCGGTTAGAACTCGGGTCGGCCTCCCCGATTTCGCATCCACAAAATACAAATCCATTTTGTCCTGATCGCGATTCAATACCTCCGCCCACAGCACTCCATCGCGCACCCATCCAAAGCGCGGAATATAAGCCTCCGGACTATCGGTCAACGAAATCCAGCGCACCTTCCCCTTGTCGGCATCCGCCACCCCGAGTTTCACCACCGGATTCGGATCCCCCACCTTGGGATATTTTTCGTTGTCCACCGTCGGATGCGTAGGAATCCAATTCGTGATTGGATAGGTGGGCGTATTGGTTTCGTCCATGTGCAGGAAGACGATCTCTTTGCTGTTGGGCGACCAGAAATAATTGCTTCTCACCGCCAACTCTTCCCCATAGACCCAATCGATATCGCCATTGAACAGATCGTCCTTGGTATCCTTCGTAAGCTGCTTCTCTTCTTTTCCGTTGACCGGTTGAACATAAAGATTGTGCTTGCGCACGTAGGAAACGCGGCTTCCATCGGGAGAAAACTTTGGGTCCCCACTGGGATCGGGTGCCGAGGTGAACTGCACAGCCGTGCTGCTCGCCAAATCGAACAGCCACAACTGCCCTTGGGCATCGAAAATCAGGTGCTTGGAGTCCGGAGCCCACAGATAGGCGGCCACGTGATACCGGGTCAGCCGCTCCCTCTCCCGCTCATCCTTCACTTTGTTGTAATCGGGCGCCAGCGCGGCCAATTTGGCCGCGCTCACCAGAATTTTTTTCTCCCCGGTTGCCGTGTCCACATACCAAAGCTCGGGGTGCTCCCCTTGATCGTCGAATTGCAGAAAAGAGAGCTTGCTCCCGTCCGGACTCCACTCCAGCGTCTCCGGAGCGCGCCCGGTGAGGCCTCCGGGAGCGAAAATCGCCTCGATGGTCAGCGGCTTTAGTGGCGAAGATTGCGCCCAAAGGGACGTTTCGAGCCACGGTGTCAGAGACAGGACAGCGCCCAGCAGCGCAAGAGGGAGAAAATTCTTCACCATGAAGACCCCAGCAATCGGAACTGAGAGCAGTGCAGAACGAAAGAGTTTACACCGAAATGCCCTCCCGCGGGCCTCGGGCCACGACCACCTATGCCGAACCCGCGTAACCGGTGCTAGAATCAAGGCTGAGTCCTCTCAGGATGCTTCCAGAAATAGAAAACCTGTTGCACCTGCAAGATGCGGACAATGCCATCCGCCGGCTGCAGGATGAAATCGCAGAACTCCCGAAGCGCGTCGCGGCCATCCAACACAAGCTCGCCGCCACCAAACTTCAACTGGAAAAAGCTCAGGCCGCCGTCAAAGCCGACGAAGCCGCCCGCCGCAAGTATGAAACCACCATCGCGGACCTGCGCGGCAAGATTTCCAAGTATCGCGACCAGTCCCTCGCCGTAAAGACCAACGAGCAATATAAAGCCTTATTACAGGAAATCCAGTTCGCGGAAAAAGAAGTCGCCGAGAATGAGGACAAAATTCTCGAGCTCATGGTCAATGCCGACACCCGCGACAAAGAAGTGAAGACCGCACAGGCCGAACTGAAGGCCGAAGCCGCCGAAATCGAAAAGGAAAAAGAGGAAGCCCGCGAGCGCACCGCCGAGGACCAGAAACAGCTCGCCGAATGGCGCGGCAAACGCGACCAGATGCGGGGCGGGGTCAACGAAGACCTGCTACGCCACTACGAGCGCGTCTCCAAATTCCGCGGCAGCGGCATCTCCGAAGTTCGCGAGCACAAATGCATGGCCTGCCAGGTCATGCTGCGACCCCAGACCTACAACGACGTTCGCACCGGCCAGCAAACCGTGGTCTGCGACTCCTGCCAGCGCATTCTGTACTTCAATCCGGCCAACGAAATGCAGGCGCTCGAGCCCGAACACAAACGCTCGCGCCGCCATCATCCCAAAATTGACGCGCCCCAGGCCTGGTACTACCGTCAGGAATACGCCGATGCCGGCGAAGTTTTTCTCTGCCTCAACAACGCCGCAGGCCAATCTAGCCGCCGCGTCTTCGACATGGGCACCGGACGCCTCCTCGGCGACATCCTGATTCGCGAAGGCGATTACCGCCATGCTTTCCCCGAAGACATCACCGGAGCTATCCGCCTCAACGGCAGCTGGCCGGATGCCGAGATCGAAGAGTGGGGCGTTGAGATGCCCATGACCGCTCTCGACTCTCTGCACACCGACCTCGAAGCCGCCCGCTACGAAATGAGTTCCCGCGCCTCGGCCAAGTCTGGAATGCCCGCACCCACTCCCACCGAACAAGCCGCCCGCTAGGCGGATCTAGGTTGGGACGGCCGCCCTCGGCTGCCCCTCGAGCGCAGATCGATTGCCTTCCGCGCTGGCCTCTGACTGGGGGTGGCGCAGCGCTTCGGCGCTTCGATGTGCGCTACGGAGGCAATCCGGCTTTGGCCGTAGAGGTGCTCGCTCGGGCACCGGATCTAGCCCCGCTGCCGTCAGTTAATATCGAGCATGCCCCGAAAGCCCCCGGCCTCTGATTCCGCTTTCACCGTCAAGGTTTCTCCTCGCGGCGCATCTCGCCTGAAAGACGGCCAAATCTGGGTTTATCGCTCCGATATCATCTCCGCAAACCGCGTTCCTCCCGGTTCACTGGTAATCGTCACCGATCATCGCGGCCAGATCCTCGGCAGCGCGCTCTATTCCACTTCCTCCCAAATCGCCATTCGCCTGGTTTCGCGCGACCCCGTCGAAGACTTTCCGTCCCTGCTGCGCCAGCGCATCGCCGATGCCATCGCCTATCGCGAGCCG
>Ga0210398_10001244_pt1 | contig 26936 bp, 19 predicted proteins | sample IncBWC4OmetaG_FD_161047 | JGI IMG/M metagenome (GOLD analysis project Ga0210398, IMG submission 161047) | Forest soil microbial communities from Barre Woods Harvard Forest LTER site, Petersham, Massachusetts, United States - Inc-BW-C-4-O | ecosystem: Environmental > Terrestrial > Soil >... | reverse complement strand
GCCGGCACTACCACACCTGAGCCTGCCCCGGTCTGCGCGATCTCCGCAGGCCGGGGATTTCGGCTGCAGAAATCGATATCCGTGACTCGCACACAAATCCGCGGCGAACGTGTAGCAGCTGTGGTGACTATGTACTCGATCAACCCGGCCCGGTTGTTGGTAAACGAACAGCTTCGGGCCGCAATGAAGATGGAAGAACTGGCCAGCATCTACTCGGATGTGGCGTGGTTGGTCGACGGCTGAAAGCCACAAACGGTCGGTGGCTGAAGTCGCCGGGGGCAGCCTCAGCTAGTGGTGCCGATTAGATAATGCGTGGGCCGACCGGCTCTTCGTGCTTGTACCGCATCGCTGTTATCGGGGCCCACCCTGGCGCTCTCCCGAATGCAATAAAAAAGCCGGAAGCTTGCGCTTCCGGCTCAAGACCGCAGTGAACGATTCTGCTTTCTATGTCGTTCCCGTCCCGGTCAGTTTGGCGCTTTCTGGGCTGTTGGGATCGTCGCTGATAATGCTGAGCGTCCCTGAGTTGGTGCCCGATGCCGTTGGCGTGAATACTACGCTTACGGTGCAACTCGCGTTGGCCGCCAAAGTGGCGGGACAGGTATTGGTTTCCGAGAACGCGCCTGTGGTGCTGATCGTTCCCACGCTCAGCGAAATCGTTGCCGCCGTGATGGTGATGATCTTCGGCGCACTCGACTTGCCCACCGCGGTGCTGGGGAAGGTGAGGCTGGTCGGCTTGTACTCGATCTGCTGACCGGTACCTTCGAGATCGACGGTGAGAGTCGGGAGCGCGTCGCTGCCCTGCACCGACAATCCCCCGTAGGTTGTGCCGGTGATCACGGGATTGAAGTTGACCGTAATCGTGCAGCTGCTGTTGCCCGAGAGCACCGAGCCGCAATTGTTAGTTTGCGTGTATGGACCCTTGGTGGAAATTGTGTTGAGAGTCAGAGCCGTGCTCTGAGTGTTGGTCACGGTCACGGTTTTCGCTGCCGTCGTGCCAAGGTAGAGCGATCCGAAATTGGTGATGGCTGAGAATTCCGTAGCGATGCCCACGCCTGTGAGATTTATCGTTTGCGGACTGGTTGGATCGCTGTCTTTGATGGTGATGGTTCCGCTTGCCGGACCGATCGCCGTCGGCTTGAAGGTGATATCGAGCGTGCACTTCTGACCGACGGGAATGCTGGTCGGGCAGTTGTTTTTCTCGGTGAAGGGCCCGCTCGCGGTGACGCTGGTCAGCGTCATCTTGGTGTTGCTGTTGTTGACCAGATAAAGCACGGTGGTCGGAGACGGCTTGCCGACGGTTTGTCCGCCGACGTAGACGTTGGGATCGACGAAGGGGCAACTGCGCGTGCTGAGCGTTACCGGATTGAGCGGAGTCTGCGAAAAGTTGAAGGAGTCGGTGGTGTCGTTGGCGACGGCGTCACGGTTGGTGAGGGGCGGAAGTCCGAAGCGCTCTTCGATGAATTTCAGAACCGACGAGAATTCATATTGCGTCTTCGAAATATAGCCGGCCTGCGCATACGGCGAAATGATCAGGAACGGGACGCGGCCGCCGAGGCCGAAGAAATCCTCGGTTGGCGGAGGCACGTGATCGTAGAAGCCGCCAAAATCGTCCCAGGCGATGAAGACTGCCGTAGTGGCCCACTCGGGGCTAGCCATGAGCGCGTTGAGTTGGGTGACGGTCCAGTTTTCGCCGACGCAGGTGCTCTCGGGAGGATGCTCGTTGTAGGGCGATCCCATGGTGATCCAGCTGACGGAGGGCAAGTTGCCATTTTGAACGTCGGTGATGAATTCTGTGGTGTTGACGACGTTCGTCGCCCAGAGCGGGCCGTTGCGAATGTGATTGATGGCGTCGAGCGTGTTGAACGTATAACCGGAGGTGCCGGTCGGAGGAGCGTAAAACTTCCAGCTGACGCCTGCGTTCTCAAGGCTGTCGGCAAGAGTCTGGAAATCCCAGCATGGAAACGGAGCGGTGACCAGTCCGGTCTGGGGATCGGAGACGCGGGCATACGTTGCTGCAGGCGCATCGCAGCCCCAGTAGTTGGGCGTCTGGGCTCCGAGGAGCGGGTTGAGGAAGTCTCCACCGGATTGCGCACCGACCATGTAGAGGTGGTTGGGGAGGCTGGCGCCGCGGAGCGAAGAGAAGGCGTTGTCGGCTAGAACGAACTTCTGGGCGTAAGTCCAGTAGTTGGGCAGATCCTGCTGCTGCAACTGAGTCAGCGAAAGATAGTCTTCGTTGATGCTTCCGCCGGGGATCACGTCGAACATGTCGATTTTGCCGTTATCGTAGCCGCTGGAATAGTCGTACCAGCCGTGGCCAGCGATGTCGCGCGGAGTAGCGTCGGGCGTGTGGCCGAGGTTGATGATCTGCCCGGTTGAGATGGGCGCACTGGTTGCGCCGTTCGCGCCGGGGAAGGTGCCGAAGTAATTATCGAAGCTGCGATTCTCTTTCATGATGAAGACGATGTGCTGAATCACCGTCATATCGCCGGAAGGATGCTGCGGGCCGTTATTTTGCTCCGGGATTTGCGCGGGTTGAGACTTCGACTGCGCCGGGGCGCTGCAGACGAGTGCCATACTCAGGCAGATTGAGGCGACAGAAGCCCGAAAATGCATAACGAAAAACCTCCACATTTGTGAAGCAAGATGTTGAACTCAGACGCTAGAACCCAAGTGCTGGAACCCAATCCCAAGAACAGAAATCTAATTCACGGTGGTATTCGCCGTGGCGGATGCTTTGTTGCCGTTTGCCGAAGTCACGGCGGCGTTATCGGTGATTACGGTTCCCGAAGTCGCCGTCACGTTGACCACCAGGCTCATCTTGATTTTCGCGCCTATCGGCTGTGAGCCGAGGGTGCAGGTGACCGTACCGGATGCGCCCTGCGCCGGCGAAGTGCACGTGCCGGGACTCACGGTCACACTCTGGAACGTCGTGCCCGTCGGCAAAGTGTCAGTGATCGCGACCGCGCTGGCGACATCTGGCCCGGTATTGCCGGTGTTGATGGTGTAGGTCAGCGTAGCGCCGCTGGCCACTTTGGCCGGAGCTTTCATCGCGATGTTAAGGGTCGCGGTTGTGGTCACCTTGAAGGCGAAGGCGTCGCTCATGCCGGTGCCGCACGATGCACAATGCGGCTGGAAGACGCCGCCGGTCGTCGGGAAATTCAACGACGTGGTTGTGCCGGAGACAAATGCGTCGGCAAATTGATCGAGCGCGACGCGAATACCGTTATCCGGACCAGCGCCACCAAGGTAGGTTGAGTAGGTCTGTCCAGTGCCCTGCGGATTTAACTTGGTCAGGAAGGCATCGCTCGGTCCGCCGTTATAGGTGCCGAGCAAAGCGTTGGCCACGGGGAAATTCAGCGAATCGGTCTGGCCGGTAACGTAAACGCTGCCGCCCGCGTCGACCGCCATCGACATTCCGGGATTTTCATCCTGGCTGCCGCCTAGGTAGGTCGAGTAAATCAGGGCGGTGCCGTTCAGCTTCAGCTTCGTGATCGTCACGTCGCCGCAAGTATTGGTGCTGCTTGGGACACAGCCGGAGGACATGCCTCCGAATGTGCTTTGGAAGGCGCCCTTGGTGACAGGAAAATCGGTCGAGGTGGTGTTGCCGGAGACATAGACTCCAGTCGTGTCGAGCGCAATGCCCGCAGCGTAATCATAGCCGCTGCCGCCGAGGAAAGTCGAAAAGACGAATCCATTTCCTTTCGGGTTGATGGCGCTGACAAATCCATCGTAGGTGCCGTTGCAAAGACCATCCGAGCCGCATTTTGTATCGAAGGCTTTGGCAGTGACCGGAAAATTTGGCGAGCCGGTAACTCCAGAGACGTAAGCGTCGCCTTTCGAATCGACCGCCACGCCGTAAGCGGCATCACCCAAACCGCCAGAGCCGCCAAGAAAGGTGGAGTAACTCAGGCTGGTTCCGCTGCTGGGAATCTTGAGCACGAATCCGTTCGAGCAAACGCCGGTGGAGGTTGCGCCGCAACTGGTGTGGAGTGCTCCCGCGGTTACCGGAAAATTGACCGAACTCGTGTAGCCGACTACATAGATATTGTTACTGCTGTCGATGGCGAGGCTGGAGCCTTGATCGTCCGCTTCGCCGCCGAGATAAGTCGAGAAGACCATCGCCGTGCCATGTGAAGCGATTTGAAAAACGAACGCGTCCCCCGTCACCGAACCGCCGCCAAAGGTGCTTTGAATCGGCTTCACCAGCGGAAAGTTGGTCGATGTCGTGTAGCCGGTGACGGTCATGTCGCCGAGATTGTCGAGATGAATGTCGGTGGCGACGTCGTTGCCGGAACCGCCAACGTACGTCGAATATTCGGGCGAGTCGGCTTGCGCGTCAAATTTCGTGATGAAAATATCTTCTTCGCCGGCGTTCGCGGCTTGCAGCGGATTTTCAGTCGGAAAATCGGTGGAGAGCGTGTACCCGGTAATGAAGCAGCTTCCGAAGCCGTCGAGGGTAACGCCCAATCCGACATCGACGTTGCTGCCGCCGAGATAGGTAGAGTAAGCGGCCGTGGGATCGATCACCAGTTCACGGTTGCGGTCATAGGCCCCGACGGAAAAACCCACATCGCCGTTGGCTTCGAGCACGTAGCCGCCATCGATGATTTGTTTTTGTGAACCTGCAAGCTGATAGACGACCGGTTTGTGAAAGCGAACATCGCCGCCTTCAAGATGAGCGATCAGGTCGCCGGTATTGTCGATGACTGGAGAGAGGTTCTGAGCGGCCTGTGCGCCGGTCGTGAACTGGAGCGCAATCACATTAGGATCGGCGCCGGGCGCAATTACAAAATCATATTCAAGCTGCCGCTGGCTGCCGTAGTAGACGACATCGACGCCGGGATATACGCCGGCGTAGCGAATCTTTTCAAAGCTCGGCACGTTCTTTCGCCACTGGGCGGGATCATTTCCGATGAAGTAATTGCTCGAGCCGGGCAGTTGGTTCGACGCGGAGACAAGAGCGTTTTTGTTTGCGCCGAGGAATTGCATGTTCAACACCGCTTCGGTGCCAGCGGCGCTCCGGCTGGCAGAGCCGGCGTATCCGCCAACGTAGGGCATGGCGGAAGGCTTCGCGGCTTCCATCTTCGTTTGGTCGAGTTCGGAGCGTTTCGCCCGCGCTCCGTTTTCGAGCTTCATTACTGCGCCGCCGGCCGTGAGGAACAATGCGTAACCTGCACCACGGGAGACGAACTTCACGCGAGAATCGGTTTGCCCTCGATTTTCTTCGAAAGCCAGAGGAGATTTATGGAAGGCGTCGAGTCCCCGGGCTCTGGCGGCCGCAGCTGAATCCTGCTTGCTGGCGCCGAATTCCGATGCCTGCACATTGTGGGCAAAAATACCGGCTGCCAACACCAACGCCGAGCCCGCTGCAAGCGCGATTACACACTTATCTCTCATCGGGAAATTTCCTTATCAACCGGGGAGGGAGTGTCTCAGTTTGTCCCGGATCACAATTTGTGTCTAGATTCAGAAGTTAGTATCGGCATGAGACAAAAGACTCATGTAGCGGGATGTCATGCCCGATGCATATGCCTGACGCGCACATTACAGCGGTCGCGAGACAAAACGGGCTCACGGGCAACGAGGGACGGTCAAAGAGACTCGCCCGATTCAAAGCGGAGATACCTAGGCGAATTTTTCTCGAGTTCGCCCTTTCTTTCTGAGTTCACTTTGCGTTTATTTATTTACCTTCAAAGTGATTTTGGCAGTTTCCACGAGACTCTGGAAGGTTGAAGTAACTACAAGCGTGTAGGTACCAGTCGGCGTGGTGTTTTGAGTTTGAATACTGAGAGCGGCAGTGGAAGCGCTACTGCCATTCAAAGTCACCTGGTTCGGCGTGATCGTGCAGGTCGAGTTCGCAGGTGCGCCCGAGCACGACAGACTCACGAGCTGATTGAACTTGGCAACCGGCGTGAGCGTGATCGTCGAAGCGCCCGTCTGTCCCTCGTTGACCTTCACCGCATTCGGCGAAGCGGAGACGCTGAAGGTGGGGCCAGAGCCAGTCAACGTGACAGTCTGTGGGCTGTTGGGTCCGTTGTCGTTGAAATTCAGCGTGGCGGTTTGCGGACCGTAGCCGGTTGGCGTAAGGGTGACAGTGACTTTGCACGCCGCTTGCGGCCCCATCGATGCTGGGAGCGTGCCGCAAGTATTGGTGGTGGTGAACTCGCTTGAGTTTGTTCCGCTCACGCTAATTGAGTTCAGGCTCAGGTCTTCGCCGCCAGTGCTGGTGAAGTTCACCGAAAGCCCTCCGCCGGCTTGCCCGATCGGCCACGTTCCAAGGTTGAGAGTGGCAACTGAAGGCGAGCCCGCTGGAGCCAGTGGTACGTAGCGAATGCGATTGTTGCCTGCGTCGGCGATGTAGAGGTTTCCGGATCCATCGACGCTGCTTCCCAGATTGTCCATCCTGACGCTGGTTCCGATAGCAGGACCGCCGTCGCCGGCAAAACCTCCGAGGGTCGCGTTGCCTGCGTTGCCGACCGCCGTGCCGATCTCATGCGGCCCGCCAATTCCAGTAGTTAAGACGTCGACTCTCTGAACGAGTTCATCATTGCCGCCGGAGATGTATAAATCACCTTCTGGATCGAGCGTAACTAGCAATGGATTCCACATTCCGCCTTTCGAAGCTGGGCCACCGTCTCCGGTTGGGCCGGGCTTGCCGCCAAGTGCGTAGGCGTTCAAGATTCCCGCTGTTGTAACCACGCGGACTGCGTTGTTCCACTGATCGGATATGTAAAGGTTGCCCGAGCTATCGACGGCCGTGGCGCCGGGATGGTTGAGTCCGGTCTTGATCGCCGCCTTGCCGCATGTGTTGTTGAAGCTGCAGTCGCCCTGCGAGCCGGTTCCGGCAACGGTCACGATATATCCTGGCTTCGCGGAGATGCCAGCCACCTTGGTCGTGGTCGAACCCATGTTAACTGCACGCACGCGATAGCCGAAATAATCGGCGATGTAGAGGTTGCCGGCACTGTCGGTGGCGATGCCGAGCGGACCTGTGAACGAGGCCGATGTGGCGGGGCCGTTGTCGCCGCAGCCGGTGGGCGGGGGACATCCCTCGTTGGCCGTTCCGGCCACAGTCTTGATGATGCCGGTGCTGAGATTGACCTGACGGATTACGAGATTGTTGGTGTCGGTGAAGTAGAGATTTCCGAGACTATCGAGCGCGAGGCCGCTCGGCGCGTTCATGGTTGCCGCGGTTGCCGGGCCGCCATCGCCGCTGAAACCTAAACTGCCGGTGCCTGCAATTGTAGAGACGGTGTAGACACCGCTGTTATTGGTAAGCGCACGGACCCGGTTGTTGGCCTGGTCGGTGAAGTAAATAGTTCCCGAACCGCTTGACACGGAGTACGGATTGGCGAGTTGCGCACTCAGCGCAGGACCGTCTCCCAGACTGCCGCCGGCAATGGTCTGAATATTACCCGCCAGCGTGAACTGACGCACGCGCTGGTTGCCGGTATCTGCAACGTAGATATTCGAACTTGAATCGACGTAAACGCCGTTGGGTGCGTCGAGTTCAGCCTGCTGCGCCAGCCCGCCGTCTCCGGCAAAGCCCTGGTTGCCGTTGCCGGCCATCGTGTTGATGACGCCGTTGTTCCCATTAACGAAGCGGGCTTTGTTGTCGCCGGTGTCGGCAATGTAGCCATTTCCGTTGCCATCCAGATAAATTCCCTGGGGCAAGCGCAACAGACCTTTGGTGGCGAGCGAACCGTCGTTACAGCCGCTGGTCGACAGGGGGCAGGCCGCGCCGGTCTGTCCGGCGTAGGCAGCGATCGTGGTTCCTCCGCTGAGTGCGTTGGCAATCTCGCGAATTTCGTGATCGTGAGTGTCGGCGATAAAGATGTCTCCGGCAGCGTCGACGAAGATGCCCATCGGATTGTTTACTTCGGCCGCGCTGGCTGGGCCACCGTCACCGCAAGTGGGGTTGGTGGCGATGCTGCATGCCGTGCCGTCGCCCACGATGGTTTGAATATCTCCAGCCGGAATGCTCGTGCCGGCGACAGTGAGGGTCGCGGTGCCCATGTTTGCAACCCGAATTCGATTGTCGACCGTGTCAGTGATGTAGATATTGCCGGCGTTGTCAAGCGCGATGGACGTCGGAATGTTGAGGTTCGCTTGGGCGACCGGGCCGCCGTCTCCGCAGACGTTGGTTCCCGTCGCGATGTCGCATTTCGTGCCGTTACCAATGACGGTGTTGATTATGCCGTTGCTGACTTCGCGAATGCGCGAGTCGGCGATGTCTGTGAGGTAGAAGTTGCCGAGGCTGTCTTCGACGATATCGGTCACCAGACCCACGTTGGCAGCGGCGACCGGGCCACCGTCTCCGGCGAAATAGCCCCAGCCGAGTCCGGTGTAATTCTGAACCGTGCCGCCCGCGGTCAATTCAAAAACGTAAGCCGATGCCGGTGCGGTGATATAGAGATTTCCCTGTCCATCTTTGAGGACTGCGGTTGGTCCGGGAAGATCGAGGCTGAGAGGACTGCTGGGAGTAGTTCCGCCGCCGGCGATCGTGTTGATCGTGTTTGCCGCCTGCTGTCCGGCCGAGAGCGCGACCGCGCTTAGCGCAAAGGCGATCACGAGAATAAGGTTGGCGATCTTGATCGCGGGCGCCTGGCTGAAATTCTTTCGGGTCAGTTTCACAGAATCCTCCAACGGATTTTCGGAATTATGCACATGTATTCCACCCGGGGTCGAAAAGCTCGAAGCTGCAGGGGTCTTGATTAAATTTATTCGGGGAGGACACACGGATCGCCGCTCGAGATCGATATCCCGGGCGTTAGTCATATCACGGTATCCGCCTGTGCAGTAAGCTGCAAGAGGTCAAAAGCATGAGGCCAAAAGTCTCTAGCCGCGCTTGCTCCGGATTGAGGGTGGAAAGGCCTCTGCGTTCTCGCGCACAATGGGGACGAACAAGTTTTGGTGGCCCGAGGAGACGGTTACTGCCTGGTGTGGGGTGCGAGCAGCTTGCGGCGCGGCTGGAAGCCGCGCCGATTCAAAAACTTATTTCTTCTTGCGGCCGATCATGATGTAGAGAGCGCCGTCGGCGCCGCCGGTAAGCAACATTTCCACTTCAGTCATCCAGCGCGTAAACTTCGTGCCCTTATCGTGCGGCTCGAAAAGTTTCTCTTCATCGGTGAACGGGCCGGGATCGATCTTGGGAATACTCGAGAGATATTCGAAGCCGTTGGATTCGTACCAGTCGAGCAGCTCACTATAAGTATGCTTGCTCTCGTGCGGATGCTTGTATTGATCGTAGAACCAGGCGCGCTTGCGATCGGCGTTGTAATTCTTGTTGCGCATGTGCGCATCGAGGAACGCAAGCTTGTCGGCGGTGGCGCGGAAAAGGAAACGGCGGAAATCGGTCGTGAGACGGCCGATCTTGTTATAGAGACCGATGATGATAATTCCATTCGGCTTCACCAGGCGCGAGATCGACTTGAACGCACCGTAAGGATCGGCGGTGTGGTGCAGCACCCCGTTTGATATGACCAGGTCGAAAGATTCCGCCTTGAATGCAGGCCGGAAAAGATTCATTTGCACGAAGCCGGCATTCTTAATGCGGCAGCGGCTCTGAAAGCCTTTGGCCAGGCGCAGCGAGTGCAGGCACATGTCGGAGCCGAAGACGCGGCGGTTGTAATGCATGCCGAGAAAGTTCGTGAGCTGTCCGGTACCGCAACCGACTTCAAGCACGGCGGCGCCTTGCGGAATCTGCTCGTCGAGAAGCCGGGCGAACATGCCGCGGCGGGCTTTTTCGAGCAGGGTCTGTTCGGAATCGATGTCGTCGTAGTTTGGAAAGGGGTTTTCCTCGTAAAACGACTTCACTATTTCCGTGACATCGCCTTTTTGCGCTTCAGGATCGTTCGGAGCGAACAATTGCGGAATGCCGCTATCGATGTTGAAGCTCCGCTTGCAACCTTTGCAGCGTACCGATTCACTTTCGATCGCCACACCTGCCCCGCAGTAGGGACAAGCGAGCATGTCGATCGAGCGTTCCAGTAAGGTTGCCGGTGGAGCTTGGGTTGTGAGTGTGCTCATTTGCCTCTGCATCCTCTGCACGATTTGCGTCTGTGCGATTTACCTCAACTACACGAGCTGCTTGTCGATGATGAAGTTTCCCAGAACCAGCGCGTCCATCTCGCTCTTTGAGAAAGTATTGAACGCGTTCGCCGGTGTGTTGACGATGGGTTCGCCTTTCAGGTTGAACGAGGTGTTCAAGATAACCGGAACGCCGGTTGCCTGTCCGAAACGCTCGATCAAATTGTAATAGCGCGGGCTCTCCGATTTGAAGACCGTTTGCAGGCGGCCGGTGCCGTCGACGTGCGTGATGGCGGGCAGGGTCGCGTGCTCTTTCTCTCTCACCGGCACCACGAATTGCATGTAGCGCGCGGGACAGTGCTTGGTGGCGTTGGGCAGGTCGAAATACTTCTCGGCGGACTCCGCCAGAACCGACGGCGCGAAGGGGCGATAGGGCTCGCGGAACTTGATCTTCGCATTGACGATGTCTTTCATGTTGGGATTGCGCGGATCGGCGATGATGCTGCGAGCGCCGAGCGCGCGCGGTCCCCACTCAAAGCGCCCCTGCGACCATCCGACGACCTTGCCGTCGACCAATTGTTCGACGACGCGATCGAGCAACTGGTCTTCGTTGGCGCACTGAATGTGCGGAATGTTGTTCTGCTGAAGGAAATCGCGAACTTCGCCGTCTGAGTTCTGGCGTCCCCAGTAGGCGTGCTGCATGGTGAAGTTGCGCGGTTTGCCGAGAACCGTATTGTAAGCCCAGAGCGCGGCACCCAGGGCTCCGCCGCCGTCACCGGCTGCGGGCTGAATGTAGAGCTCTTCGAATCCGGATTCCATCAGAATTCGGGTATTCGCCACGCTATTCAGGGCAACGCCGCCAGCCATGCACAACCGCGTCATGCCGGTCGTCTGGCGCAGGTAACGCGTGATGTTGAGCAGCACTTCTTCGGTAACTTTCTGAATGCTGGCCGCGATATCGGCATAGTGCTGGTTGATCTTCGAGAGTTCGTGAATGTTGCTCGGGGGCGCCCCGAAATACTGCGGGAAGCCGGTCTCCTCGGTGAAGAACAAGCTCTTCGGCGGCCGCGGCGCACCGAACAATGCCTCGAACTTATCGCTGTAGGTTTTGTAGGTCGAATGATGGAAGCAGAAATAATCCATGTCGAGCGCGAAGGAGCCATCGGGATTCTGCTTGATCATCTTCCAGACTTTATCGACGTAGCGCGGCACGCCATAAGGGGCCATGCCCATGACCTTGTACTCGCCTTCATTGACTTCGAAGCCGAGAAACGCGGTAAACGCGCTGTAGAGCAAGCCCAGAGAGTGCGGGAAGTCGATCTGCTTTTGCAGTTTGACTTCAGTACCGCGCCCGATGCCCCAGGCTGCAGTCGTCCATTCGCCGACGCCGTCAACGGTAAGAACGGCGGCTTCCTCAAAGGGCGAGCAAAGGAATGCGCTGGCCGCGTGCGAAAGGTGGTGCTCGGAAAACAGAATTTTATCCTTGGGGATGCCGATTTCCGTTTGCAGCTTGTTGCCGACCCAGAGCTTGTCGGTCATCCAGGTGATCATGGACTCGCGGAAAACTTTGTACGACTTGGGATAGGTCGCGAGCGCCATCATCAGGATGCGGTCGAGCTTGCGGAACGGCTTTTCGAAGAAGACAACGTAATCGAGGTCTTCGCCCTTAAGGCCTTCCTGGTCCAGGCAGAACTTGATGGCCCTAGCTGGGAAGCCGTAGTCGTGCTTGATGCGCGAAAAGCGCTCTTCTTCGGCAGCGGCGACCAATACACCGTCTTTCAATAAGACAGCGGCCGCATCGTGGAAATAGCAGGAAACTCCAAGGATATACACGTTATTGCCTCATTGCGGCCTGCATGTCGCGGGCATCGCCAGTGTGGTCCAGCCATTCGGTTGGCAGACTTTTTGTCCGTAGGGGATCTGAGAACAGCCGCGTTCCGAGCCCGAACGGCACCAGAAGCGCATAAAAAATCGTGAGGATGACGCGGGCCTGAAAGTTACCGATACGGTGGGCGAGTTCTTTCCAGGCTTGCCAGAGTCTTTTCAGCATAGTGTTGACTTCCCTTTTTCGGTCCGATTCTTGATTCGCAATCTAAAAATCCAACTGCAAAACTTAACGCGTAGAAACCGCCGGCTGTGTTTGCGCCGGAGCAACCGACTGCGCCGCGTTGACCTGCGTCGGGGGACTCGAACATGCGGCTTCGTAATTCGGCAGATTCTCGACGGTCTTTAAAAGTTCGTCGGCAATGATGGTGTGTCCGGCGACCGTGGGGTGCGCAGGATCCATGAACATCGCGGCTTGATCCTGCTTGCTGATGATCGGAATCATGTTCACCATCGGCACGTTATTCTTGGCGGCGAAATCGATCATGGCCTTCTGGAATGGGTGCATCGGCATCTGCGGCGTCTGGCCGTCGGAACCGAGCATCAGAAACATGAGCTGCACGTTGTAACGTCGACACAGATCGAGGCTTTGCTGCAGATTCCCGTTGAACTGGTTGAGGTCGAGATCGTCCATCCCCTTGAGCGTGTCGAGCGTACCGGCCATCAGCAGGTGGCGCAGCCGGTAATAGGCGAAGCGGCGGAGCAGATCTTCGATTACGTAGTTGTAAATGGCGCTGCGGCGTGCGATCGACTTCCACTCCACGCGGCGCAGAAATTTTTCGCGGTCCTCACCTTGCAGCTTCGTCAGTTTTTCGAAGTTGCTGTTGTAGCTGTAGGCGACGATGGCTACGTCGGGACGCGTTGCAGGGTCTTCAACGACCTGCTTCACCTTTTCAGCCACCAGAGAATTCGGATAGGCGTTCACTCCGGCTGAAACCGACTGGAAGTGTTCTTTGGTGCAGCTTCCGTGGTTCAGCTCTTTTTCCATGATCGCGCTGTAGTGCGTGTTGTCGTCGACGCCCCAACCCTGGGTTGAGGAGTCGCCGAAGGCAATGATGCGGAACTGATCGCTCTGCTTCTGCGTGAGGTCGACGGGATAGCGGAATCCCTGATCGTTGATGGTGATCGGAAGATGGTTCACCACCGTGACCGTGCGCCCCGGCTCGGGAACCCAGAGCAGGCGCTCATCGGGACGATAGATTGTGTAATGGCCATAGCCGAAGAGCCGCAGGACGCCTTCAAACAGGAGGCAAAGAATCAGGAGCCCGAGAAGCGATTTCAGAAAGCCGTGTTTGGTGCCTTTTTTCGTGGAAGGATTGCCTGTCGCCGTGGTGCTCATTTCGGATGAAACTCCCTTGCACTTTCGTGGACGTTACTCTGTCTTAATTCAATTGATTGGGCCAGCGCAGTGGCTCGATCGGCATAGCGCGCGAATCTCTTCGAACATAGCTGCGATCGAGCCCGTCCGGCCCGGTAGCCTAGAACATGGTGTAAATGAATGGAGCGAGCGAAGAGCTTTGCGCGACAACGATAAAGGCCCCCAGCAAAAATAGCGTGACAATGATAGGCAGAACCCACCAGCGGCGTCCTCCAAAAAAGGAAAACAGCTCACCGGCAGTTCTCATATTCCGAGCAGCGCTGCGAACGAACTTCATGGATCTTTCTCCTGAGAAAATTGATTCTAAGTGATCGTACTCGGGTAATGCAGCTCCGCCCTTCCGGTCACATTCCGTGACACGCCGGGGGGACGAACAAACAGCAGCGACACACCGCCCAAAAAACGAAGAGACTTCGGATTTCTTGCTTCTCTTAACTTTGTTGGGGAGAGGTACTAGTGAGTCAGAACAGTCTTGCTCAATTGCCTCGAGATTACGTGTCAGCGCAAATTACTGCAAGTGGTAAGAAGTATAAGAGACCAAAGACCCTAACGGGAAAATTTCTTCTTCGCCGGGGTCACTTCGGCAGCAGTCTCAATGACTTACGGGTGCCGCTTTTTTCAATTTCTGCCGAGCGCTTCATTTCGAGAGACGAAAACTGAGACTTGCTCTGGTCTGAATCTCGACGGCTCTTCCGCCGACTACATAAGGTTTGAAGCGCCACTGCTTTGTGGCCGCAATGGCCGCGTCCGCAAGAAGGGGGTTTCCACTCACCAGCGAAACATTCTGTACTGACCCATCAGGAGCCGCCTGGATTTCGAGCACGACATCCCCCTGAATCTGTTGCAATCGAGCTTGTTCGGGATATTCAGGCTCGACGCGGTGTGCAAGAAGTTTTTCGGCCTCGCGCGGCAGGATCTCATAGATACTTTGCTGACCCGTAACTGATCCGGCAACAGAGGTGGCCGCGTTATCGCTCCCAGGCGACGCCGTGCCGGGCTGGGGTTGAGGGAGCTGGCGAAAGACTTCTTTACCATTCTCATAAATAGTGAGGCCGCCGGAGGGTGTCGCCCAAGCACCGGCAGGCTTTACCGCATCCGCCGCAGCATTTCCGCCGACGAGTTGTGCGGCGGGTGCGCTCGCAGTCGAGTTTGTGGGAGAAGCGACCGCGTTAGTCCTTGCCGGGTCCGACACATTGTTCTGACTTTTGGCGTCGGAGCGAGCGGCGCTCGATCGCCGCGACCCGAACAGCGTTTTGCCGAAGAGCCTTTCGCCCGCCAGCGTTGTGAGCACGACAACAAATAGCAAGACGATGGCAGCCATGGTCCAAGTAATCGCGGTCATGCCGCGATTGCGACCGCTCTCGATCACCGGCTCAAATTGACCAAACTCCTGGGTATTCGCTTGAGTTTGAGATAGTGACTCGGCGCCGGAACTCTCGTTATGAATGATGCGCTCGCTCCCATCCTGATGCCGCGTCCAGGCAATCTTTTCGATCACACATTGCGACAGTGCCTGCAGCACGCTTTCGTTGCGCTCTCGAAAGGCAGACGCATCCGGCGAGAAGGCTGCCAACACTCCAAATAATTCTTCCCCGAACGCCAACGGAAGCACGATCATCGATCGCACTCCCAGGCTGCGGCAGACTTCATTGTCGGCGCGCGGGTCGGTCTCGGCATCGTCGCAGCGCAAGGCCTGACGAGTGTTTATACACTCCGCGGTCAGGCCGGAGTCAGGGCTAACCTTCGCCCCCAACTCCGGAGCCATCGCTCCGCTGCTGGCGCGACACACCCAATCTTCGTCTCGCTGCAAAATGACGGCCGCGCCGCCGGCCCCCGTGGAAGCGCAAGCCAGTTGCACGATTTCATTCAACACGATTTCGAGGGCGAGATCGCGAGAAAGCTCTGGGGATAATGCCCCACCTTGCTTCGAGGAAAATTTCGCGGTCAGCTCCGCCAGATCGGATTGCAGGCTGAGGAACTCTCCATCGCCGATCCTCACGGACCCATTCGCCGACGCGTCACCCGGAGACTCGGCCTCGTCTGAATCCGGTCCGGGCATGGAGTGGTGAGCCATCGATGACTCGAGTCTGTTAGCGGAGTTTCTCCCCAAAACATGAGGTTGTCAATATGAAGTAAGTGGGGTGCAGTGAGTAAGGTTCGTTCGAGGGAAAAGCCGCAATTTACGTTCCGGTGCCGAGCAGTTCGATCACCTGCGGCTTCGAGGAGGCGTTGTCGATGATCGAGATGGTGCCCTGCTTCGCCCCTTTTTGCGTGGGAGAGAAAGTTGCGGTGATCTTACAGTTCGCTCCGGCAGCGACGCGCGAGCCGCAGGTTGATGTGACGGCAAACTCGGTGCTGGCCTTCATCGACTGAATTTTCAACTCAGTCGCGCCGGTGTTGGTGAGCGTGACGGTCTGCGATCTGCTGGTAGTGCCGACGGCCTGGTTCTTAAAGTTCAGCGGGGTCGTTGGGGAAAAGCTGACCACGCCGGTGTTAAGGAGAGTGATTACGGCCTCGCCGCGCATATCGACTATTACCAGATCCGGCTTATGATCCCATTGAAGTCGCCGGCCGCGACGTAATTGCCATCGAAGGCATTACCTGCCTGATAAAACACGCCCGGCTGAAAAGTGCCATCGCCGTTGCCGCTAAATAACGTTACGCCCGGCGGATAATTCTGTAGCCGACCGGCGAGCCCGGAATTTGACGCGACCAGGTCGGCCTTCCCGTCGCCATCCATGTCCTGCACGATTACCCAGGTGGGCGGCGAAACAACATCGTAGAACACCGCCTGCCGAAATGTGCCGTCGCCATTGCCCAGTAAAACGCCCAGGTTCTCGCCCAAAGAATTGGCCACGACCAGGTCGAGCTTCTTCTCGTTCGTGAAATAGCCCGTAGTCACTGCGTCAGGATTTGCCGATACGGCGTAATGGCCGTCGGCATCGAACGTGCCATTACCATTGCCGAGCAGAATGCCAGCCTGCTGGACAGCCTGGAACTGGCCCGTCACCGCTGCATCGAGTTTGCCGTCGTTGTTAAAGTCTCCCGTGGCGATGGCAAGACCGCTGATGTTGTAAGGTATTGGGGTCGTGATTGGAGCACCGAAGGCGCCGTCGCCGTTTCCCGGCAATACTTCCACGCAGTTGCATGAAACGCCCTCGGTGCTGGCTCCCTCGACTGTGACGATGTCCAGCGTCCCGCCGCCCAGAAACTCGCCAAGGCTCAGCATATACGACTCGGCTGTTGTCGGATACGGGGTCGCACCCTGGAACGTCCCGTCTCCATGGCCCAACATGACCCAGACGTCATCATTCAATTTGTCGCTCACAACGAGATCAAGTGTCCCGTTGTTCCGGAGGCTGGCGGTGGCGGCGTACCAGGGGAAGGCCCCCACCGAATATGCCGCGCCTAGGTGAAAAGTTCCGTCGCCGTTCCCAAGCAGAATCTGCACGCCGCCCGAGGGGTAGGTGGTGATCACTGCAAGATCGAGGTTCCCATCGCGATTGAAGTCGCCGACGACCAGTGAATAAGGAAGGACCTCCCCGACGAAGGAACTGCCGCGGGTTTCGAGCTGGGCCAGCGCCATCGAGGAATGGAGCACGCTCAAGCCAGCGATAGCGGCGGCCATTTTCCAGGATCGCAATGTCGCCCGCATTTTGATCAGCACGGGCGAAGGTTAGCATGAAAGGATTGCCGGCTCAAACGTTTTCACGGCGAACCAAAGCTGCAAGTTCCTGCGCATGATTGCGGGGCGCTACCGTGGAGCAGACAGGTGCGGATGAGGAGGAAATCAGTATGGCTCTCAGAATGGGATCCTTCACGGGGTGCATTGTCGCCCTTACGGTTGCTACTCTGCACTATGCTCCGACGGCTTTGGGTCAATATGTTCCGCTCGCGAGTGTAAGCAGCCCCACAGGCATCAGTTGCTCTCAGGGCCGAAATTTCTACAACGATCCGAAAATGGTCTGCTCGTCGGTCACCTTTACCTGCCAGGGCATGGACGAAATCACGGTGCTTTACGGTATCGACACGCCCGCACCGCCCCTCAGTGGGACCATCGTAATGCTGTCGGGCGACGGGGGCGATACGCTCCCGGCCAGTTTTGGGGAATATATTCCAGGTTACCTGTCGGCTGGATACCAGGTCATCGAGGCTGAGTGGGCCCGACCTCGGGCGGCCAAGACTGGGAAAACACGAACAGCAACGGAGGAAGTAATCCCTACAGCATCCTTGCAGCGGGGTGCCGGCCGGCTACTTTTCTTAATTGGGTGCGAAATGGGAATCAAAACAGTGGAGTCGGCACCGGAATTTGGGCGAAGACGGGCGGCATGTGCGCCCACGGCAACAGCGGAGGTGCTGGGGCCCTCGGATATGCGCTTGCCTGGTACAACGCCGGCGTTGGCGGAGCCCCGGCGTGGGGCTCTGGCTACCTCGATAAGGTTGAAATGGAAAACGGCCCAGTCTTTAGCGACCTCCAGCAGGGATGCCAGGTCTCGAACGGCGCAAGCAATCAGGCGACCTACATCTGCGACCTAAATGAATCGTGGGAGCCAGGCTGCAACAACTGGCCGCAAGGTACTGCTGCGGTCGACTATCCCTTAGTCTATATAGCTCCCGACAGGTCCCCCGTGAACCAATGGACTGGAAACGCCAACTCCAATATCTGCAGCCCGAGTCCTACCCCTGCGTGCGGGCAGGTCAACACGCACGGTTACTCAAGCTGCACCGCCCAGAATCAGTCCTGGTACAGTCAGAGCATCGTAAACTTCCCGAAGCCGCCGGCGCTCCAGCCAAGCTTCAATTACCCGAACACCTCAATAACGGGGTGGGCGTGCTCGAACGTCACCGGCGAAGTGGAGAACAACTCGGCGCCCGAGGGCCAGCTGTTCTTCAATCAGTTTCAGAGCGCGTCGCAGCCGATTTCGTATTACGGAGTGTCCCAGTGTCCAACGAACGAAAACGTCGAATACGGAATTGTCTACTACGATGGGCAGTACTACGGCGGACCCGGCACCGGTCAGGGCGTCTCTCAGGCAATCATCAACGATATGACGACTGGGACCTTGTCCTGCAATGCACTAAAAAGGTCCACGAACTAGCCCTCATCGAGCTTTCGCAGCCCTCCACACGTGCTCCAGGCTTCCGGGGGCTGGCGCGTCTTTGGCGGGGTGACGTTGCCCCACCCTTTCGCCCGCCTTTGGCGAAGGGTGGGTGGTTACGTTGCGGCAACCCAGTCTCTGGATTCGGAAAGGTCGAGCCAGCCTTCAGCCAATTTCCCCACCCTGTCGCAAAAAACCGCGACAAGGGTGGGGCAACCCGATTTGGGAGCTTGGAGGCAGGCCAGCCGTTTCGATCGTTCCGAAACCCGCATCAACGGGGTAATCACTAGTACTCATAGAGTCTTTTGTCCTCTCCTTTTTGTAAGTGTAAGTGCTAAGATAAGTGCACTTTGGAGTTGGCGTGTCCCGCCTCCGAGGTGCTTTTTGAGAGCTTCCTCCCCGTGGCTTCTGTTGGAAACACCTGAAAACATAGCCGCTGCAACATCTTGAATCCAAGGGAGTTTGAAACATGCGGATCGCTGTGGTTGGTTCCGGATACGTGGGATTGGTGGCAGGCGCCTGCTTCGCCGATCTTGGCCACGACGTGATTCTCGTCGATAACGACGAGCGCAAATTAGCCGCACTAAGGAACGGCGAAACCCCAATTCATGAGAAGTTCCTGCCCGAGCTTCTGGAGCGTCACCGCGGCCATCGGCTGCAATTCTCTGACGATCTGCAGGAAGCTGTCCGCGCCAGCGCCGCGATATTCGTAGCCGTGGGCACTCCGCCGACAGAATCCGGCGACGCCGATCTTTCGTATGTGGAATCGGTCGCGCGCGAGATCACTGGAGCCATCAACGAATACAAAGTCATCATCGAGAAAAGCACCGTTCCGGTTTATACCAGCGAGTGGGTGCGCAAAATTATTCTGCGCAACGGTGCCGATCCGGAATGTGTCGACGTTGCTTCGAACCCGGAATTTCTGCGCGAAGGCACGGCGGTCACCGACTTCCTTTTTCCCGACCGCATCGTTATCGGCTGCGATACCGAGCGCTCGGCCAATGTGCTGCGCCAGGTTTATGAGCCGCTGACCAGCGGCACTTACTACCAGCGGAATGATTCGATTCCGGGCCCCGATCGGGCTTCGGTTCCTCCGCCGATTATCGTGACCAGCAGTAAGAGCGCGGAGTTGATCAAGCACGCCTCGAACGCGTTCCTCGCGATGAAGATTTCTTTCATCAACGCGGTGGCTTCGGTTTGCGAATCGGTAGGCGCGAATGTGAATCAGGTTTGCCAGGGCATCGGCAGCGATAGCCGCATTGGGCGGCGCTTCCTCAATCCCGGCATCGGTTACGGCGGATCGTGCTTTCCGAAAGATGTGATGGCGTTCCGCGCCGTGGCGCGCGAGTGCGGCTACGACTTCCGCCTGCTCGATGAAGTCATGCGCATCAACGAAGAACAGCGGCAACGCTTCCTGCGCAAAGTCCGCAGCGCCTTGTGGACTCTTCGCGGCAAGCATCTGGGTGTGCTTGGCCTGGCGTTCAAAGGCGGCACAGACGACATTCGCGAATCGCCCGCGCTATTTCTCGTGCAGGCCCTATTGCAGGAAGGCTGCAAGATCACGGCGTACGATCCGGCCGCGATGGAGCGCACGCAGGAAACCATAAGCTCCAATCTCAAGTACGCCAACTCGGCCTACGAGGCGGCCACGGGAGCTGACGCGCTACTGATTCTTACCGAGTGGGAAGAATTCGCCAATCTCGATCTCGAGCGGCTAACGAATGCTTTGAAATATCCCATCGTGATCGACGGCCGGAATCTATACGATCCCGACGTAATGGCTGCGCATGGCATCACGTATTACAGTGTGGGCCGCGCCGCTTCGCATCCCGACGGCATTCCAACCGGCGCGGTAAAGAATGGCTCGATGAAAAACGCCCACAAGAAAGCATGAGTTCACGACGCGCGCTGGTGACCGGCGGGGCCGGTTTCCTCGGGTCCCATCTCTGCGATGCTCTGCTCGGCGAAGGCTGGAGCGTGGTGTGCGTCGACAACCTGCTTACCGGCCGGCGCTCCAATCTCGAGCATCTCCGAAACGAAGCGGCTTTCGAGTTTGTAGAGAAAGACATCTGCCAGCCGTTCGATGTTGGCAGGGTCGATTTCGTTTTTCATTTCGCGAGCCCTGCGAGTCCCGTCGATTACACCGAACACGGAATCGAAACTCTGCAAGTGGGATCGCTGGGTACGTTTCATGCCCTCGATATTGCAAAGAAATACGGCGCGAAATATCTGGTCTCTTCCACTTCCGAGTGCTACGGCGACCCTCTCGAACATCCGCAGAAAGAAACTTATTGGGGCAACGTCAATTCAATCGGTCCACGCTCGGTTTACGACGAGGCTAAGCGCTTCACCGAAGCCGTGACCATGGCGTACCACCGCTATCACAAAGTCGATACGCGGATCGTGCGCATCTTCAATACCTACGGACCGCGCCTGCAGTTGAACGACGGCCGTGTAGTGTCGAACTTTATGAAGCAAGCCTTGCGTGGCGAGCCGCTCACGGTTTACGGCAACGGATCGCAGACCCGCAGCTTTTGCTATGTGAGCGACGAAATCGACGGCTTTCTTCGCCTCTCGAAATCGGATGAGCATCTGCCGGTGAATATCGGCAACCCGAATGAATTCACGATTCTTGAATGCGCGCAACTCGTGCTCAAGGTCACGGGATCGAAGAGCAAAATCGCCTACGAACCGTTGCCGCAGGACGATCCCAAGCAACGTCGGCCGGACATCACCAAAGCGAAAACGCTTCTTGGATGGGAACCGAAGATCCAGCTTGAAGAGGGCCTGCGGCTATCACTGGACTATTTCCGCAAAGCCGTGAACGAAGCAACTGCCGCTGCGAAATAAGTTTGAAAACTACGCTTTCCGCGAGCAAGCCTTCTGCGTCTCTGCTTCCCGAACGTGATAAATTGGCTTCGCCGAAAAAATGCAGTCATATCTGCCGACGGAGCACCGATGCGCACGCCCATCGCAAGAATCGCCAAGAAGGTCGTCACCCTAACCATCACACTGCTCGCACTGCCCTTCACGCTGGCCGTGTCTCAGGTAAAGCAAGAGGCGGCGATCGCCAAGCCAGAGCCTGCCAAGACGGAACCCGCCCACCCCGAGCGATTCGAACCAGAGCAGCAGGCGAGCAAAGGGTCGGTCACAATCGGCGGCAATGCTATTAGCTACGACGCATTCGCCGGCACACTGGTCGTGCATCCCAAAGATTGGGACGATGTTCCCCAGAATGCCGACAAAGACGACAAGAACAAGCCTGCCGAGGCCAGCATGTTTTACGTGGCGTATTTCAAATCGGACAACAAAGGCGCGCCGCGTCCCGTTACATTTCTATACAACGGCGGGCCCGGCTCATCGACCGTGTGGCTTCACATGGGAGCTTTCGGGCCGAAGCGCGTGGTCACCGCCGATGACACGCACACTCCGGCTGCGCCTTACTCGATCGTGAACAACGAGTACAGCCTGCTCGACGTGAGCGACCTCGTCTTCGTCGACGCTCCCGGAACCGGTTTCAGCCGCCTCGCGGGAAAAGATAAAGAGAAGGCGTTTTACGGTGTGGACCAGGACGCCTGGGCGTTCAGCGATTTCATTTCCCAATTTCTCTCGAAGTACGGGCGCTGGAATTCGCCCAAATATCTCTTTGGAGAAAGCTACGGCACCACGCGCTCGGCGGTTCTGAGCAACATTCTCGAGACCGAACGTGACACCGATTTCAACGGCATCATTCTTCTGTCGCAGATTCTGAACTTCTCGCTCGATTCGGATTTTCCTGAATTCAATCCCGGAGTCGATGTTGCATATCAGCTCAATCTGCCTACTTATGCCGCGACCGCGTGGTATCACCACAAGCTTTCCGGTGCGCATCCCGACCTCTCAGCTTTACTCGCTGAGGTCGAGCACTTCGCAATGAACGATTATGCCCTGGCTCTTCTGGCTGGCGCTTCCCTTCCGATCGATCAGCGCCATGCGATCGCGGCCAAGCTTCATGAGTACACCGGCCTTCCCGTTTCCTACATCGAGAAAGCCGATCTGCGCATCAGCGGCGGGGAGTTTGAAAAGAACCTGCAGGATGAAAGCAATCTCACTACGGGCCGCCTCGACACGCGTTTTTCGGGGCCGAGTTTCGATCCGCTGAGCAAAGAAGCGGATTACGATCCGCAGTCGGCGGCAATTTCCTCTGCCTACGTTTCCGCGTTCAACGACTACGTCCGAAAAGACCTGAAATACGGCGAGAATAAAGAATACAAACCGGAAATCGAACTATTCAAATGGTGGAGTTTTGCCCACAAGCCCCCGGGCGTGCCATTTGCCTTTCCCGGCGCAACCAATGTGATGCTCGACCTGGCGACGGCGATGAAATACAACCCGCAGCTCAAAATCCTTTTGAATGCCGGTTACTTCGATCTGGCAACCCCGTTCTACGAAGGCGTTTACGAAATGCAGCATCTGCCCATTCCGTCCGACTTGCAGAAGAACATCGAGTATAAGTTTTACGAATCCGGACACATGGTCTACGCTCACGAAGCTTCGCTAAAGGCGATTCATGACAACGTGGCGGCGTTCATTCGTGCGAGCGACAATTCAAAGACGAAGTGAGAGGTAGAGGATCGACTGTGCAGAAGTGCGAGATCGTGTCCCCTACTGGTAATAGGTCAGCGCTGCATCGACGTGGACCGTCTTTGAATCAAGGACGGAAAACTTGTTGTTGAATACCAGATAATAGCTGCCCGCGCCCGCGGGCAATTCGGTCTCAATCGCACCCATCGTCACTTTGCCGCTGCTGTAGAGCGGGGTCGCCGCGTGGCGGTTTTGCCAGTTTACGTAGTCGGTCTCTGGAAAGAGGAAGGCCTCAATGGTGTTGCCGGTGCCACCGCTCGCGATGAACGTTCCTTTCAGCAGCACGCTGCTCGCCTTCGCAGGAACATTGAGCTTGAAATAAGTGTAGGCGAGCTGATTGATGGTTACGGGATCGCTCGATACTGGAACGCTGTGCGGCTTTTTTGTGAGGCGGTCAAGCAGATTGGCGGTGTGCTCACTACGGAGTGTGTAAGTCGTACGGTGTGCATAATACGCGTAGTAATAGTAACCGCCGCCTGCGAGCAGTAAGATACCGGCCATCACGAAGGCGACTCGTGACAACTGGAAAGCCATCTGCCCGCCGCGACGGCCTCGCGCCGCTCCGCCCGCCGTCGGAGCAACCAGATAACTGTCTCCGCACATCCGGCAAAAACGCGAATCGTTTGGGGTCTCGCCGCCGCAACTGGAACAAATCATAAAAACTCCACAGAACATCCAAGAGAGGGCCGACGATGTATTTGCCCCTCTTGACACCCAAGAAGCAATTGCTGTCGGGTAATCGGCTGTTTAGCTGCTCTCAGTCGTCGCGGCAACAAAATCGATCAACTGCTGAACGCCGTGGCGCTCATCTTTAGTATTTAGTTTGAAAGAAATACCCATCCCGTAGCCGGGATGAGAAGCCCGCACTTCTCCGCTCAGACGCAATTTCATGTCGTGGGTGCGCACGGTAATCTCGATTGCGCTGCCGGTCGGAAACACCAGCGTCATCTCCAGGTAGCAGCCTCCCGGACTGAGATCGCTCAGGTGGCAGTAATTGCGGACGGAGCTTCCGCGCTGGTAGACTTCGGCTCCCAGGCGGCAGGCGTAGCGCACTTGCCCGCGGCGATTGCCCGGCTCTGAGCGAAAACGGGCCACGGCCTCGCGGTCGCGCTCTTTCGCTTCGGGCTTGCCTGCACCAGGATTGCGCGGGATCACGTCGTCATCCGGTTTGATCGAATGAGTCACTTCAACTGCATTGGAACTCGCCTCCAGCTTGGGAGTCTCAATCACATTCTTCGCCAGCCACTCGGCTAGCAATTTCCGGGAACTCTGCGGCACATCGACAAACTGAACTCCCGCGCGCCCGCTCCAGTCCTGCCACACGACCAGCCCGGAGAGGCGGATGGTCTTCGGCTGGCCAGGCAATTGAAACTGAAAATAAACTTTGCACGTCGGCGGCAAATGCTTGCCAAAGTTCACGGCCATTCCGTCTTCGGCGACATCGACCAAAGTCGCTTTTGACTGCTCTCCACCCGCATAATCGATGGTTGCCTGGGTGTGGACCGGAGTCCGTGCTTTGCGCCGCTTGTCGCGATACAGAACGGTTTGCGCTGCGACCAATGTGCTCATCGCGCGTTCGGTAGAAATCGGCTTGTAAAGGACAAAGTTCACGCCAAGAGTAAACATCTCGCGGATTTTGTCCTGGCCTGACGCGACCACTACCGCAAGGGTTGCTCCCGACATTCGCGAAGAATGGCTTTCGCCCAACAGCACCGCAACATCATCGTGGTCGTCGCAATCGATGATCAGCAGATCGAAGTGATCTTGCGCCAGTCTCACTCCGGCGCGCACGGAGTTCGCACACAACTCCACCTTGATATCGAGTTCTTCGAGGACGCCGCTCAGGATCTTTGCCGCAGTCGCATCCGCACAAACCAGTAGCGATGTGAGATTCATGCTGCTTGCATCGTAGGGTCACCCCCGTTCCAGTCACAAGTTACCGGAGTCATCCATCCGGGCTCGTTCTTTCGTTGAGATTTGCCTAACTCCGTTGCCCTCAATGGAGTGACCTGAGTCACCACTGCGATTACAAAAGACCAATGCTTTTGCGTTGCACCGTGGTGCTTTGACGCTCTCTTACACCCTCCCTACGATGAAGAAGATTCAGGGACAAGCGCCATTTCTGCCGGCGGCTGCCGCATGCGGAAGGGTTTTGGACTGACATCGGTTAGTGGTGATCAGCGGATTTCCCCCGAACAAGGGACCTATGCCATCGACGAGACAACGCGGCTTCTCAATGCTCGAATTGATTATGGTGGTTTCGGTATCGCTGATACTGGCCGCGGTGACCGACATCTCCATGCAACCGGTGTTGAAACAGGAACATGTCAACCAGGCCTACAACACCACGTTGATGGCTTTACGCCGAGCTCGCGATGCGGCGGCGGCCGATATGCGAATTTACCAGGTCACTTTTACGCAACCGGGCGCCGGCGTTGGAACGATAACCGTAACGCAAGATATCATCGGCGGCCCCACGATCTTCACCGCGACAATACCCGCGGATGTCACTTTTCACATAGAGCCTGGCATTCCGACATCTCCCACCACCGCGCCAACTACTCCGGATGGCTTCGGGACCGGCGCCAATGCATTTGACTTCGATCAGGTAACGGGCGGGGGAGGCAGCACGATCTATTTCTATCCCGATGGCTCGGCGCAGGATGCGGGACCGAACGGCGGCAACCCCAACAATGGCGTGGTTTATTTCGGAATTCCCGGCCAACTGGCTTCTTGCCGTGCGATCACCCTCTGGGGATACACCGGCCGTATCCGCGGATGGCAACTTTACCAAACTGCCGGAGTTTGGAGCTGGGTACAACAATGAGCCCCAATCAAAAAACAAGTTTGCGCAGGTCGAGTCAAGCTGGCTTCTCGTTGATCGAAGTCATGATCTCGATGCTGATCCTTACCGGCGGGTTGATGGCACTGCTCGCCGTCCTCGGCCTGGCCATGGCTGCGAATCAGACTTCTCAAGAAGACTTGGTTGCCCGACAGGTCGCGTCGGAAGCGATGGAGAGCATTTTCAACGCGCGTAATACTTCGCAAATCGGATTCTCCGCCATCGCGAACACGACCGCCGCACCTCCGGGCATTTTCCTCCCTAATCCTCTGCCGCTACTTTGCGCGGGCCCCGACGGCATTCTGGACACCATCGACGACACGGCTTGTTTAACGGCTTCGGGCACGGTTTGCCCTAACGGCGGCGTCGAATGCCTGACAGAACCCGGCCCCGACGGCATTCTGGGCACAGCCGACGATGTGATCGTGTCGCTGAACAACTATACGCGCACGGTCACAATCACTCCTTTATTGGAAAACGGCAACGTGGTGCCGACGCTCGTTTCGGTCAACATTACCGTCAATTACACCGTCCCCAATACCGGGCATATCAAGACGTATGCGCTCGTGGACTACATCTCTGCGTATCACTAGAAAGGAAGTCATGCGAGGCAAATCCAACCCGAGTCGGGGTTTCACGCTGCTGGAGATGTCGATTTCAGCCGCGATTGGACTCGTACTTATCAGTGCGGCCGCAAAACTGTACAGCAAGGCGCTATCTGTGAGCGTGACGACCTCGCAACGAGCGCAGCTACAACAGGATTTTCGTGCTGCCGCCAACCTGCTTCAGCGTGACATCAGCATGGCCGGTGCGGGCGCGCTCGGCCAGCAGGGTTTGTCGACCAGCGCAGTTGGTTTGCCCGCGAGTACGGGGACATTGCCGGTCTACCCATGCACCGCTTTGGTCACCTGCAACTACGTCAACAACTTGCCCGTCGCGTACCCGGTCAACCCTACGGGATCGACGGTCCCGTACCTGTATTCCATCATTCCGGGCTACGATTTCGGCATCACAGTCAATGCCGCGCAGGGGGCGACTGACATTATTACAGTCATCTCCGCCATCCTAATATTCAACTGAA
>Ga0210398_10001243_pt1 | contig 26943 bp, 22 predicted proteins | sample IncBWC4OmetaG_FD_161047 | JGI IMG/M metagenome (GOLD analysis project Ga0210398, IMG submission 161047) | Forest soil microbial communities from Barre Woods Harvard Forest LTER site, Petersham, Massachusetts, United States - Inc-BW-C-4-O | ecosystem: Environmental > Terrestrial > Soil >... | reverse complement strand
GGTCTTCGACCCATCGCGCTTTCTGCTCGATGCCCCGCCGCCCGACCGTTTCGCCTACCTACCGTTCGGCGTCGGGCCGCGCGTCTGCATCGGCGCGCAGTTCGCGCTGACCGAGGCGGTGCTGGTTTTGGCAACGCTGACCCGCGCCTTCCATATCGAACGCGCCGACGACGCCCCGGTCACGCCCCGCGCCATCGTCACCACCCAACCCGACCACCCGCCCCTGTTCCGGCTGCGCCCGCGATCCGACGGGTGAGCAGCACCTTGAAGCGCGGATTTCCCGGTTCGACGGGAATTATCCCGGAAATCGCTGCTCCGTGCCGGCTAAGTTCTGGATTTTCGGCAAGCCGATCAAGGAGTTGGAGGCGAATTCCTGTTGTCGCCGTAAACGGGAATTTTCCGCCGACGGACGGGAATTGAATCGGCGGAAAACGGGAATTAAACGCAGGGAACCGGGTATATCGATGTTTCGGCGAGTTGCGTAACTGACAATCGATGCGGTTTGATCATGGACATTCCAGGTGGGGCGCCGCAGCGCCGTTGGCAAGGCGCGTTGGGCTGGCCCAACGCTTCAGATCGTGGCAATCTCGCGACCTGCTCAAACCGAGGAGGCCGGCCATGAAGATCGAGCGCATCGACCATCTGAATATCACCGTCGCCGACATCGACCGCAGCGTGGAGTTCTACCGGCGCGTGCTCGGCATGGAGATCGAGACCATGGGCGAGGGTCGGGCCGCCCTGCATTTCGGCCAGCAAAAGATCCATCTCGACGCCGCCAAGGATCTTGATCCCAGTGGCGGCGCGATGGTGCTGGGCGGCGAAAAGCGGATGCCGGCGCATATCTGCTTTGTCACCGAGACGCCGATCGGCGAGGTCGCATCCCACCTCGAAGATTGCGGCGTGCCGATCCGGATGCAGGGGCCGCGCGCCGGGGCAATCGGCACGATCCAATCGGTCTATATCGACGACCCCGATCAGAATTCGATCGAGATCTCAACCTATTGAAATCGTGCAATCGACTAATCGTTTTCCCGTCATTGCCGCGCAAGCGCAGGGCTGTCCGGGGAAGACGAAGCGGGTTGCATATCGATCGCCAGATACAACCTTTTATCGTCTTGGCCGGGCATGTCCCGGCATCCACGCCTTCATCGCCCGTCGCGGTCTTGTAGATGCCCGGACCAAGTCCGGGCACGACGATCTGCGGTGGGCCATGCTGCAGCCTAAACCGCGACCGAGTTGCAACTTTGATTCCCAGCACAACCCTTGTGCTAAAGCGGGAACCGAGGAGCGACAAGCTCACAGCAGTTGTTCCGGCTTCCGCGCGGGTAACGATGGCGAACCCGCGCCCGACCAATGAAAGCGATGGATAAAGCATGATCGAGGACGTCCAGGGACACCGCCTTTCCGGCGCGACAGAGGCGGCCGCCGTCGCATACGAAGAGGCGGTGCGGGCGTTCAACCTCGTCCACGGCGATGCTATCGGGGGGTTCGACGCGGCGCGCGCGGCCGCACCCGGTTTGGCGATGGCACATTTGGGAAAGGCCTGGGTGTTGGCGCTGGCCAACGACCCCGGGCTAACAAGCGAGGCCAAGGCGCTGGTCGAAACCGCCCGGGCCCTGACCTTGAACGAGCGCGAGCAGGCCCATCTCGGGGCACTCTCTCGTTTGGTCGCGGGTGCGCGGTCCGCCGCCGTCGCGGTGCTCGACCGCCACCTGACGCACTATCCGGTCGATCTGGTGGCACACCAGGCCGCGGCATTGATCGACGGGTTTCTCGGACGCTTTCCTCGGGTACGGGACCGCTCGGCGCGGGCTTTGCCATTGTGGTCCAACGACCGGCCGGGCTACGCCACCCTCTTGGCCTTTCACGGTTTTGGGCTGGAGGAAGCCGGCGATTACGCCCGCGCCGAGGACATTTCGCGCGCCGCCGCCGAACTCGAACCCTTGAGCTTCTGGCCGCATCACACCGTGTCGCATGTGATGGAAATGATGGGGCGCCCGGAGGACGGGTTGGGGTGGATGGCGGCGCGCGAAGCGCTGTGGTCGAGCCCCGGCCACATGAACCAGGTCCACATCTGGTGGCACCGGGCGTTGTTCCATCTCGAACTCGGGCAATACGACGCCGCATTGGCGCTCTATGACGGCCCGATGCGCGCGACGCAACGCCCTGTCAGCCTCAGCCTGACCAACGCCACCGCATTGTTGTGGCGCCTCGACACGATCGGCGTTGAGATCGGCGAGCGGTGGAACGAGCAGGCCGATCTGTGGGAAGGACACGCCGACGGGAAATGCCTCGTCTTCGCCGATATCCACGCGGCGATGGCCGAGTTGCGCTCGGGCCGGGAAATACGCGTCGAGCGGCGGCTCGCGGCGATGCGGGAGACGGCGGCCGGCGGCCTCGAAGCGGCCGGGCTCTATCGCACCGTCGGCATTCCGGTGGTCGAGGGCCTCACCGCGTTCCACCGCGGCGCCTACGCCGAGGCCGTCGAGTCGTTGTGGCCGGTCCGCGTCGATCTGTGGCAGATCGGCGGCAGCCACGCGCAACGCGACGTCGTCGACTGGACCCTAGCCGAGGCGGGCGTCCGCGCCGGCCACCGCGACATTGCCCTCGCGCTCGCCCATGAACGGCTCGCGGCCCGCCCGCGCAGCCTCCCCAACCGCCATTTTCTCCGCCACGCCAAGGCCATCGCCGCCTGACCGCGCGGGGCGCCGAGCCGTCACAGTCACAGTCTATAAGTTTGTGAGCCGAGCGTCAGGTAGGAGCCGAGCGCTCGATTGAAGCCGCGTGACCTGTCATCGTCACCTTACCTACCCGACATTTGTCAACGTGCGGGAGATATGCCCATGGACCTATCGGGGTGTGACGACCGGTTCCTGGCGTCGATTGTTCTGGGCTGGCCGGACTACGACGCACAGCTCTACGCCATCCGTGACGTCCTGCGCTGGCATGGTCGAGCCGCCGATGAACTCTCAAACGAGATTAAGGCAATCGGAGCCTTCGTCGAACAGGCACCTGGCAGTGCAAGTGAGCGGGCCGTCGACGACCTGGTCGACCACCTGCACCAATCGGTGTTTCGAGACGCCGCGTACAGCATGGCGGCTGTCGGCATGCTTGCACCATTCATTGAGTCTGTTTTCAAGCGGGTTTTCGCCGGCATTCGGGATCGGCTGGATCACATAGAGGACGCTCGTAAAGGACACGTGCGATGGGTGATGCAGCCAGACAAACAATGGGATTGCAGCTATGCATTGCCATGCCGAAAGCACCTGGTGGACGGCATCGTGGAATTAGCCGACGCGATTGGGCTCGCTGCAGATTTGCCGGCCGAGCTTCGCAAGACCCTGGCGGCACTCTTCGGTTACCGCAACAAGATGTTTCATCTGGGTTTCGAATGGCCCGAGTCGCAGCTTGCGGCTTTCGAGCGGAGAATTGAATCGGATGGCTGGCCCGGGGATTGGTTCGACCGGGCGACAAGCGCCGGTAAACCGTGGGTCTTCTACCTCAGCGACACCTTTGTGGATCATTGCTTGGCTACGGTAGAACAAATCTTCTCCGGGCTCGGGGCCTTCGTGCGCCGGAACGATAGAAGCCTGTGGGACCGGCCGACGGTTCGTAGCTGATTCCAAGGCAACCCGATGTGCTCGCTAACCGCGAGCGAGGACTGCTCGTCGAAGATTTCGGTAACGAACGATACGATGCCGTCTACGTGCAACTTGCAACCAGAGATCGACCGGGCTCTGAGAAAGACTGCCGCGTCCGAGTAGAAGTCCCCTCGCCCCGTAGTGTTTCCCCGCGAGCCCGACGCCACCGTCAGCTGCCGCTCGTCTGCCATTACCGAGAGACAAGCCGCCCGCTGGACGTCGTCACGATCGTCGGCTCTCCCGGGTGAACGCTATATCCACCGGGCGATACAAAAAACTGCATATCGACAAGACAGCTTGGGTCGCGCGTTTCGCACCCAGGATTAACAACCGTAATCCTATTCTCGCCTAAGGCGAGGTCCTTTAGGATGACCACGAGCCGCGGCGGACTGCTACGGATGCAGCTTTCATATTTGCGGTCATCTGGGGTTAACATCGGCAGTCCAGGGCAACTTGTTGTGCTGCGACAGTGAACATTTTTGGCAAATCTATCCTTTTCTGCCTCCGATAAAGGCCGCATCGGACATTCCGGATCGGGACCTTTGCAATAATAAAGCAGGTTGAGGTAGTGACACCAGAGCCCATGAATCTCGATCTCCTGGCCGGAAAACTTCTCCGGATTGGCGGCTAGCACGGGTGCGGCCACAACGACGGGATCGGACTTACTAAACGTGATTATAGCGAGCACGATAACCATAAATATTACCGTGCACGAGAGGGCAAAGAGCATGAGGCGGAAGCGGGTCATCGTTTCCCTCCCTACCTGCCAGTGATGGCGACGTTTACTCCGGTTGCCGTGACCGTTTACTCGGTGAGCACGTGAAAGGCCGCGAGGTAGGCATGGCGCCCGGCGTCTTCGCCCACTCCGGCCGCGAGAATGGTTCGCGCGCGGGTCAAGCACTCCCGGGCCTTGTCGAAATGCCGCTTCGCTTCAGGCGTCACAGATCGACGCCCCCGCGGCGAATTTCCCGCATCAGCGGGGTGTAAGCTTCATTGGAGCCCGCCCAGTGAGGCATGGCGTGGAATGAACACGCGCTCACCGCGCCGCCTGCGAGACAAACAGCACCACGCGTCCGATGCCGTGGCTGTAGAGCCTGTCGAGTGCGGCACGAAAGCGCTTCAGGATCGGATCGGCAGCGGGGGAGGCGAGCATTCGGTTACGATAAAATATTTCCCGCTTACCATCGAGCCTCAGCCATTTTGAGGAGCCAGTGGGGCATCGGCGGGGTCGTCGCTGCGGCGACGGCAAGACGCTCGTGGATGGTTTTCAAGACGAAGCGGCGGTTGAAGCGCCAAGCGAAGGCGCCGAGGTAACCCGGCAGATGTTTGGCGCCGACCACACGGTGCGTGGCCACGAGGCTGTTCTTGACGTTGGCGAGCACCGTGTTCGCCCAGCGGAAGGCCGGGTGGCGGGCCGCGGCGCGACCGGAGCCGGTAACGTGGCGCTCGTGGACGATACCCGGCTGCTCGGCGATGCAGCGAAACCACTGGCCGCCGTCGCTGACGACGGTGGTTCCGGCCACGACCCCGGTGCATAGGCGTTTGGTTTCGCCGGCACAGAACCCGCGCACGACCTGGAGGCGGGCGTGCAGCGGTCGACCGTCATCGGACGTCTCGATTGCGGCGATGAAGGGGGTGTGTCCACGTCGGCCGCGCCCAGACCCTTCACCGGAGCGCTCGCCGCCAAAATAAGCGTCGTCGATCTCGATGCGCGGGCCGGCGGTGCCGAGCTGGTAACGACGGTCGCGCTCGATCATCGCCTGCATCAGCTTGTGCTGAAGGCGCCAGGCAGCGTTGGTTGAGATCCCGAGCCGCCGGCCCAGTTCGATGTTGGACAGGCCCTTCTTGCCCTGGGCGAGCAGGTGCATGGCGCGAAACCACACCGGCATCGGCAGCTTGGTACCCTGCAGGATGGTGCCGGCGATCAGCGATGTTTGGTACCGGCATCGCCGGCACTGCAGCAATTGACGGTTCCGGATCTCGGAATACTCTGTCTGTGCGCACCGCGGACACTTGAAGCCCTCAGGCCAGCGCCAGGCAAACCACGCCTTCCGGCACGCCTCTTCGTCTGGATAGCGCTGTTCGAACGCATCATCCGAGAGGCCCTTCTGGTGCTGCACGCGGTTGCGAGGCATCGTTTTGATCCTGAAAATCGGCGTCTTTTCAGGATGATATTACCTCATTATTTAGCTGAGTGTCGATGGTAAGCAGGAAATATTTTACCAAGCGCGCGGTCACTCTGGCTCGCGCGTCACAGATCAGATCGCGGGCATGCACCCTGTTCCGACCCATGACTTTCTCTGGGTACCAGTAGCCTCTATCATCCCTTGAAGCAAATCGGAGGAACCGCGAATGCCTGCTCATGCCGCTGACATCGCAGCGCCTGCCCAGCGACCCGAATGGCCGAATTATCGGGACGGCGACTTCGTTATCCGGAACTACGTGTTCCGCAGCGGCGAAACCTTGCCCGAGCTGAAGCTCCACTACCGCACCCTTGGAACCGCGAAGCGCAACGCGGCGGGCAAGATCATAAACGGCGTGCTGCTGTTGCAGGGCAACACCGGCACCGGCGCCAACTGGCTGCGCCAGAGCCTCGCCGACGAGCTGTTTGGGCGAGGCCAGCCGCTCGACGCGGCGGAGTATTTCATGATCATGCCGGACGCGGTCGGGCGCGGCGGGTCAAGCAAACCGTCGGACGGGCTCAAAGGGAATTTTCCGCGCTACCGCTACCATGACATGATCGAATCCGGTTATCGGCTGATCACCGAAGGGCTCGGGGTCGCGCATCTGCGCCTCGTCATCGGCAGCTCGATGGGCGGCATGCACGCCTGGATGTGGGCCGAGATGTACCCGGATTTGATGGACGGGGTGGTGCCGATCTCGTGCCAGCCGGTCGAGATCAGCGGCCGCAACTGGCTCGGCCGCCGCGCCCAGGCCGAGGCGATCCGCCACGACCCGGACTGGAACAACGGCTTCTACGAGGCCAACCCGCGCCACTACATCTATGCCGCCGCCGGGAATTTCGGCACCGAGAGCCCGACCCGCATCCAGGAAATGGCGCCGACCCTCGCCGCCGCCAACGCGCTCTACGAGCGCCGACTGGCCGAAGCCGCCAAGGGCGACGCCAACAACCAGCTGTGGGCGATCGAGGCGATCCAGGACTACAACCCCGAACCCGACCTCGACAAGATCAAGGCCAAGGTATTGCTGATCAACGACGCCGAGGATCACGCCAATCCGCCCGAGCTCGGCACCGTCGAGCGGGCGATGAAGCGGGTGCGCCACGGCCATTATGTGCTGATCCCGGCGGGTCCGAATACGCACGGGCATTTCAGCCATTTCTACGCCGAATTGTGGAAGCCCTATCTGATCGAGTTCATGAAAACCCTCGGCGCCCCGCTCGACGCCGCCGCCGAGTAGCCGCGTTCCGGTTGACCGCACGGCTGTCCGGCTCCGAAAGCTGTATTCACGGGGCTCGCCCCGGTGATCCACGCCTCTCTGCCGCCACCGGGGAGACGTGGATGCCCGGATCAAGTCCGGGCAAAGCGAACTGGGTCATAAAAGGAGCAGAATTATGGGCATGCTCGACGGGCGCGTGGCGCTGGTGACCGGCGGCAGCAAGGGCCTTGGGGCGGCGACCGCGCGCCTCTTCGCGCAGGCCGGGGCGCGGGTCGTCGTGACTTTCGCCGATGACGCCGAGGTCGCCCGCGAGCTGGTCGCGAGCCTGCCCGGGGAGGGCCACCGCGGCAGCCGCACGCCGGCGCAGGATACCCGCGCCATCGACAGCCTCGCCGCGACGATCGGCGAGGCCGAGGGCCGGCTCGACATCCTCGTCAACAATGCCGGCAGCACCCGAGTGATCCCGCATGCCGATCTCGCCGCCCTCGACGACGAATTCTTCGACTTCGTGGTGGCGGTCAATCTGCGCGGCCCCTTCGCCACGGTGCGCGCCTGTGCGCCGTTGTTGAAGGCGAGCGGGCAGGGCCTCGTCGTCAATGTCGGCTCGGTATCGGGTGTGCGCGGCGGCGGCAGCAACATCGCCTATGCCGCCGCCAAGGCCGGGGTTCACGCGATGACAATGTCGCTGGCGCGGGCATTGGCGCCCGAGATCCGCGTCGTTGCCGTGGCACCCAGCCTGATGGAGACGCCGATGACAAATATGTGGACCGCGCAGCAGCGCGCCCAACGGATCGCGAGCAACCCGCTGAAGCGGATCGGCGAGCCCGAGGAGGTGGCGGCGGTGATCCTCGGCCTCGCGACGACGATGACCTTTGTCAACGGTACGATCATACCGATCGACGGCGGCAGCCTGCTGTAGCCGTCCGACTGGTTGGCCGACGCCCGCCAGGGTTTGCGCGACGCGCTTTACATCCGCGCGGGCCTCGGCGGCGCCGGATCGGGTTGCGACACCTCGATCCGGCGAGCGGCACGAACCGCTCGCCGGATCAGGATCTGCCGATTATTCCGCGGCTTCTTTGTCGACGACCGGCGTCAGCTCGTAACGCTGCATCGCAAAGCTGATTGCTTCGTTCCAGCCGCGGCTGCGGATATCGAGCTGGACGTCGTCGGGACCCAAATACTTCAAGTTGACCGCGTCGCCCATCGGGGTCATCTCGGCTCTTTCGGATTTCGGGATCGGCACCGGCGAGAAATTCGCGGCTTCGAGCGCCTTGGCGGTTGCCTTTTCGTCGTCCACGTAAAATCCGATGTGGTGAATACCCCGCAAGTCAGAGCTTTGTCCCGGACCAAGCTTTGGCGCACCGGGCTCGCCGTATTTCAGAATAGCAAAGTAAATATAGCCGTCGCTGAGCCAAACACCCTTTTCACCGGTATCGCCGGGCCGGCGATAAAGCTCGGTCAGGCCGAAATTTTCCTTGTAAAATTCCGCGGTTTTTGCGGGGTCGTCGGTCACGAGTGCAATATGCCTGATGCGAGCCATCCGCCATCTCCCTAAGTGGATGCTGTTGCCGAACCTGCGGTTCCTGCTGTGTAGGCTGTCTCGCGGGCGATCGTCAAGAGCACCGGATCGAATGGGCGCCGAGCGCGCGGAGGTTGTCACCACCAAGACAGGGCGGTACACGCTTGAGCTGCGCGCGACCTCCTCATGGCCGGCGTCAGCCGGGAGCGCAAGAGGCGATCAGCCGGACCCGCGGCCGCCGAGCCGACAGGTTAGCCGATCGACGCGCGGGCCGGTTTCGTGCCGCCGCCGCGTTTGGCTTTGCGAAACATGCGTTTCTCTCGAAAAACGCGTTCTACCGGGATGGCGGTGCGCGCGATACAACCAATTTCCGCACCCGGTGTGCAACTCCGAAACCGAGCCTTTCGGGCCGATGCCGGCCTCTCGTGCACGGGTTCAGCCGCGCTCCGAAGACTGCTTTTGGGCCGCGACCTTGGCTCGCACGCCGCTGCCGGTCATCAGCATTTCCACCGTGTATGCCATGATCGCACCGATTGTGCAGACGACGGCGAAACCGAAGGTGGCAAACAGGACCGAGGCGACCGTCGCATCACGCAGCGCCCCGACGAGCAGGGTCAGCACCGAACCGCAAGTGGCCGCGGCAGCGAAGGCCGCGAGCACCACCGCGACGTCGAGCGCCAAGGACCGTCGGCGCAGGCGCGCCAGCTGGAGCGCGAGGATCGCGACCTGCTCGGGTTCGGCGCCCTCCATCTCCTTGGTGATCTGGTCGACCCGGTCGGCCACGCGCGCGAGCCGGGTTGCAAACACGTTGAGCAGGGCGCCGATGCCCGACAGCAGAAAAACCGGCGTCAGCGCCAATTGGATGATGTGGGCGACGGTGTCGAGCGGAGAGACGGAAGTGATGATGCCGGGCATGGTGATCGGATTTACCGGGCCGGTCGCGGCCGAGCACCCATGTTGCGGGTGGTTGCGCTCCGGGGCAATCGCGCCGTGCCGAACGCGTAGCGCCCGTCGCGGCTGCCCGTCCTATTGGCGCAAGGCCGGCCACAAACCCGAGGCAGGCTTTAGAAGATTTCATGGAATTGGAAAAGAATGGTGCCCAGGGGAGGAATTGAACCACCGACACACGGATTTTCAGTCCGTTGCTCTACCAACTGAGCTACCTGGGCGCACCGGCGCGGGCTTATAGAGGATTGGGTGACCGCCTGTCCAGCAACGTGACAATGCGGAAGATCGAGCGCCGCAACCCTTGGCGCGAGGGCTGTCTCTGGTGCAAGGGCGGCCGATCAACCGAAACCAAGCCGCGCGCGCGGGCGATTTAATCACCCGAGCTGGCGTTGAGCCTGTGGTTGCGGCAAGGCTCCGAGCATGACCGCGGGTATCGTCACGCAAATCACAGACCGCCGCGGGCATCGCTTTCCTGTCGTTCGGGCGGTGTCGCGCCCGCGCCGGGCTATTCGTCGGCAGCCATCGCTTCTCCCGGCGCCGCCATCATCGCCTCGGCGACGAGGCCGGCATTGCCGCGGATCGCGCGCTCGATCGCTTCGCCGGCATCGGGATGCTCGCGCAGATAAGTCTTGGCGTTTTCGCGGCCCTGGCCGATGCGCTGACCCTCATGGGAAAACCACGAACCCGACTTCTCGACGACCCCGGCCTGAACACCGAGGTCGATCAATTCGCCGCGCTTCGACACCCCCTCACCGTACATGATGTCGAAATCGACGACCTTGAACGGCGGCGCCATCTTGTTTTTGACGACCTTGACCCGGGTCTGATTGCCAATCACCTGGTCGCGTTCCTTGATCGCGCCGATGCGGCGGATGTCGAGCCGGACCGAGGCGTAGAATTTGAGTGCGTTGCCCCCGGTCGTCGTCTCCGGGTTGCCGAACATCACGCCGATCTTGTGGCGGATCTGGTTGATAAAGATGACCATCGCCCGCGAACGCGAAATCGAGCCGGTCAGCTTGCGCAAGGCTTGGCTCATCAGCCGGGCGTGCAGGCCCATGTGGCTGTCGCCCATTTCGCCTTCGAGTTCGGCGCGCGGCACCAGGGCGGCGACAGAGTCGATCACCAGCACGTCGATCGCGCCGGAGCGCACCAGCGTGTCGGTGATTTCGAGCGCCTGCTCGCCGGCGTCGGGCTGTGAGATCAACAGATCGTCGACATTGACCCCGAGCTTGCGGGCATAACCGGGGTCGAGCGCATGCTCGGCATCGATGAAGGCGCAGGTGCCGCCGGCCCGCTGCGCCTCGGCAATCACGTGCAGCGCCAGTGTCGTCTTGCCCGAACTCTCCGGCCCGTAGATTTCGATCACCCGGCCGCGCGGCAGCCCGCCGATGCCGAGGGCGATGTCGAGGCCGAGCGAGCCGGTCGAAATCACCTCGATGTCGGCGGTAGCCTCATGCGAGCCCAGCTTCATGATCGAGCCTTTGCCAAAGGCCCGCTCGATCTGCCCGAGCGCCGCATCCAAAGCCCGCTGCTTGTCCATCGCTTCCTTGTCCAACAGGCGCAATGCCGTTTGCATGCCGAGGCCCTCCGTTATTTCACGGCCGCCGGTGTCGAGCAACGCGCGGCCGAGCCGAGAGTGTACCTGATTTGTTCGTGCACGCAATCCGGAAATTGCGATCCCGCTAAATCGCTGCCGATGACATCCTTAACCTTGACCGCGAGCTGCTTCAAGCTGAACGGCTTGGCCAAGAAGTGAATATCGCGGTCGCTGTCGAGCCGCTGGCGGAACGCGTCCTCGGCGTAGCCCGAAATGAAGATCACCTTGATGCCGGGATCGTCCTCCCGCACCTCGCGGACCAAGGCCGGCCCGTCCATCTGGGGCATCACGACATCGCTAATCAAGAGGTCGATCGGGTGGTTCGTATTATTGATCAGATCGAGGGCCGCCTCGCCGCTGCGCGCTTCGATCACCTGATAGCCTTTGTTGCGCAGCGCGCGCGCGCCGAACATGCGCACCGCGTCGTCGTCCTCGACGAGCATGATGGTCCCGGTCCCGGTCAGATCCCGCGGAACACCGGGCTCGGCGACCTCGGCCGAGGCGGCATCCACGGCGGCGGCAGCCTGATGGCGAGGCAGATAGATCGAAAATGTCGTGCCGGCGCCGGGCTTGCTCTCGACAAAGACAAAACCGCCGGTCTGCCTGACGATGCCGTAGACCGTCGACAGCCCGAGCCCGGTGCCGGCGCCAACTGCCTTCGTTGAAAAGAACGGCTCGAAAATTCGCGCGAGATGATCTGGGGCGATACCGACGCCGGTGTCGACGACCTCGATCAGCAGATAATCCCCCGCCGGCATGATCTCGTGCCCGCGCCGCACCGCGCGGGAATGCGATGAATTTTCGGTGCGGATCGTCAGCCGGCCGCCTTCCGGCATGGCGTCGCGTGCATTGACCGCGAGATTGATGACGACCTGTTCGAGCTGCCCTTGGTCGACCTTGACCAGACCGAGATCGCGCCCGTGGGCGAATTCGAGATCGATATTTTCGCCGATCAACCGACGCAGCAGATGCGACAGCTCAACCAGCACGTCGGTGACGTCGAGCACCCGCGGCTGCAGGCTCTGCTGGCGCGAGAAAGCCAGCAGTTGGCGCACCAGGTTGGCGGCGCGGTTGGCGTTCTGCTTGATCTGCATGATGTCGGCAAAGGCCGGGTCGCCCGGCCGCGAGCGCAGCAGCAGCAGGTCGCAGAACCCGATGATCGCGGTCAACAGATTGTTGAAATCGTGCGCGACCCCGCCGGCGAGTTGGCCCACCGCCAGCATTTTTTGCGACTGGACGAATTGCGCCTCAAGCTGCTTCCGCTCGGTTACGTCAATAAAATAAAGGGTGAGGCCCTCGATCGGATCCCCCTCGAAATCCGGCGGCGGAATGATCGCCGGCGCCGGTACGACCGACATGGATCGCCCGGCGACGCTTGCCATCGTGTCGGCCGATTGGTCAAACCGGCTGAGCAGCATGACCATGGTTCGCTCCCCAGGTGGCGTCAGCCGGATTTCGACAGGGGTCCGATTCTCGCGGCCGTCGGCGGCGTCGGCAAGCTTTGCTGCGATCGCCTGACGGTCATCCGGGTTCAGGCAGTCGATCAGACCGCGCCCGACCAGGGTTTCCGGGCTGGCCTCAAACAACTCGCCAAGCGCGCGGTTCGCTTTGATGAACCGGCCGGCGCGATCGACCACGGCGATACCGACCGGCGCGCCGACAAAGAACCGCCGAAGCGTCTCGCGCGACTGGCCGACGGCGCGATCCGGCGCACATTGCAGCGGCGAAAGGCGCCGCACGACATACTCGCGGAAGCCGCCCCCGGTCGCGGCCGGGTGCGCCCCAATTTGAACGTCAAACGCGGCGCCGCGATGCGAGCTGAGAGTGATGGTCGACGGCTCGTCGGGCAAGCCGCCGACTTCCGGCGCAGAGGCCTGCGGCGGCGGTGTGGGCTCGGCGAGGATTTCCCGCAGCCTCACATCGCCCTCAATGAGTTTGGCCGGGGTGACGCCGAGGCCGTCCGCCACGGTGCAGTTGACCCCGGCAACCCGGCCCGCGCTGTCGAGTGAATAAAATCCGGAGGGTGCCTGGTCGAGGAGATCGGCGGGTGCGGCGCAAGGCCGGGAAACTGTCGGCGGCTGCGGGCCGCGCGCGCCAACGCCGGGGGCTTCCCTAGAGTCGCGGAATGTCCACAAACGATATGGTGATCGCCCGGCGCCCGGCTCGACCGAGATTTCGAAATGCCGCGGCGCGCCGCCATCCGCGGGCCGCAGCGAAATTGTCGCCGTCGCGTCGGCACCGGCCGCCGCCTGCTCCCGCAACGAGCGAAACGCAGCCGCCGCGCCGCGATCCGCGCCGGCCCGCTCGACGACCTCCAGCGCGGCTTCGGCGGTGCCGGGAAACAAGCGTTCGAACGCGAAATTGGCCTGCACCGCGCGGCCGTCCGGTCCGGCAACGAGTTGCGCCTCGCTCGCCGCCTCGAATGCCTGCCCGAGAACCGCGAGCCATCGCCCGATTATGGCGCCGGCCCACCCGGCGCCGCCCACGGCCGCCGCCGCAAGCGCGAGGCCGGCCAGTGCGGAGGACGGGACCGGGCCGGCCGCTCCGGCGACGGTCAGGGCGATCGCCGCGGCACCGGCGACGCCGGCGATCACGGCGAAAACCAGCCAGGTACTGGCGAAGCGATGCAACCAGGATGAATGCCGATGGACCGCCCGCTGCCCGTTCGCGGGTGAAGCGATCCGACGGGTTCCGCCGATGCCGATGGCGAGCGCTCCGATCGTCATGATTTTCGCCTAAAGCGGTTACATAACCGCCGCACTCTACCACAGATCGGCGGTTAGGCAATCGGAATGTTCTAGTTTTGTTTCAAATTGTGCATGTCGGCTCTTCCGATTCGCGATCGCAGGCGCGGCCCCGGCTCGACCCCAACGCCGGTCAATCGTCGCGGTGGGTGCGCTCCATCCGCTCGTGCCGTTCCTGCGCCTCGATGCTGAGCGTGGCGATCGGGCGGGCTTCGAGGCGGCGGATGCCGATCGGCTCGTCCGTCTCCTCGCAATAGCCATAGGTCCCGTGCTCGATGCGGTTGAGCGCCGCGTCGATTTTCGAAATCAGCCGGCGCTCGCGCGCCCGCGTGCGCAGTTCGATCGTACGCTCGGCTTCGAGCGCGGCACGATCGGTCAGATCGGGCTTGAGCAGGCTCTCTTCTTTGAGATGCTGCAACGTGTCGGTCGATTCGGCCACCAGCGACTGGCGCCAGCGCAACAGCTTCTGGCGAAAGTATTCGACCTGAAGCGGGCTCATGAACTCTTCGTCTTCGGACGGGCGATAACCTGGCGGAAGCGACGGACGCATCGGTCTCCCCGACACCGGTGAAAAAAGCGGGCCGGAGTATATGAACGGGGGTGATCCGCTTCAAGCGCGAGCAGCGCATGGAGCATATTGATTTGGCTCGCGTTTCCGCATGGCTCGCGGGACCGGACAGGCGCGCCCGCGAGGGCTTGTCGTCGATGTGCCATCGGGGCGCGGCCGGCGCCGCGACTGGCGAGACCGGCCCGCGCATCTTTACTGTCGGACATTGGGCCTTTTTTGCGTCAAGCCGGCTTCTCAATCATGAGTTAAGAGATTGAATCGAAACTTCGCCGTCTTGACTTAGGGATTCTTTAAGTTGTTCGAGCCTAGTTTAGTTCCATGGACGACAAAGACACGGCAGCCGCGGAAAATCTTCTGCCGGCACCCGATACAAAGCGGTGGGTAGCGCGGCGCAAGGCGGTGATCGTCAACGCTGTGCGCAACGGCGCGCTCTCCCTCGATGAAGCCTGTCGGCGCTATCAACTCTCGATGGAAGAGTTTTATGCCTGGCAAAAGGCGATCGACGCGCATGGCGTCGCCGGCTTGCGGGTGACCCGACTGCAGATCTACCGCGACGCGCCGCCGATGCGGTCGATCAAACCGCGATACTGAGGCCGGCCGCGACCGGACCCCGCGACCGGAGCCGAACCAGGCCAGGCCGCGGCGCCGGAAGTTAATCCCGGTCACTGCGGTGCCGAAGCCAAACCCGGCCGAACCGCGGCAGCGGAACCCGGACCACGCCAAGCCGCGGCGCCGGAGCCGAACCCGGTCAGACCGCGGGGCGGGTGCGGACATCCTCGCCGATCTTGCGCGGCAGGAATTGCCCATCGCTGGGAGCCGCCGAAAACCGGCCGTTCTCGACCACGATTTTGCCGCGCAGAATGGTCATGCTCGGCCAGGCCGCGACCTCGTGGCCCTCCCACGGCGTGTAGTCGGTCTCGTGCAGATCCTCCTTGCGCAACACCCGCCGCGCGCGCGGGTCGAGCAGCACGATGTCGGCGTCCGAGCCGATCGCGAGAGCGCCCTTACGCGGGTAAAGCCCCATGATCCGCGCCGCGTTCGCCGAGGTCAGCCCGACAAAATCGGCAAGGCTGTAGCCGCGCTTCTCGACCATGTGCGTGTACATCAGCGACACCCGCGGCTCGACCCCGGAATTGCCGCCGGTGGTGTCGTCGATTCGGCTTCCCTGCAATTTGATCTGCAATGGACAGCACACCTCGTCGGTGGCGATCGCCTGGATCGCGCCGTGATCGGTCGCCGCCCACAATGCCTCCTGATCCCTCGGGAACTTCAGCGACGGATAGGTGTGGAACATCTGCCCGCCCGGCCGCTTGTAGTCATCGGCATTGTAAAGCAGGTATTGGTGCAGGGTTTCGCCGTAGATCGGGAAACCGCGCGCCCGCGACGCGCCGATCGCCGCGACCCCAGTCGCCGCCGAGACATGCACCATGTAAAGTGCCGCGCCCTCGACATTTTCGGCGAGCCGAATCACCCGGTTGAACGACAAATCCTCGGACAGGGTATTGTGCACCTCGGCCATGTGCTCAAAGCCGACGCGGTCCTCGCGGATCAGCTTTTCGTACATGTGCATGACGATGTCGTTGTCCTCGGCGTGGATCGCCGCCACACCGCCGGCGCCGCCGAGAATCTTCAACACCTCCCAGATGTCGCCGAATTGCACCATCCGGCCCAGCCGGTTGGGCCGGATGTCGGTCGTGAACATCTTGACCGAGGCATGGCCTTCTTCAATCGCCTCGGCCAGCGGGTGGAGCACTCCTTGTGACAGCTTCCCGTGCAGCAACAGGTGAAAGCCATAGTCGCAATAGCACGCGCCGGCCCATTCGCGCTTGCGCATTTCGATCGACTGCTGGAGCGGCTGGTCTGACGGACAAGGGGCGAAGTCGAGCAGCGTGGTCGTGCCGCCATGGAGTGCCGCGCGGCTGACCTGATCGGGCGGCGCGCTCAGCAGATCCTCGTTGCGGCCCGGAAAGGGGATCGGCGAACTGCAATGGATATGCGGATCGACCCCGCCGGGGATGACGATCTGCCCGGCGGCGTCGACGATGCGCGCCGCACCCGCCGCGGCGAGGCTGCCCGGCGCGCCGATCGCGGCGATCTTGCCGCCCGAAACGCCGATATCGGCCGGCTCCGACGTGCCCGGCATGACCACCATTCCGCCCGAAACGATCAGATCGAACATCGCCGCATCCCCCTTTTTTCCGAACCAGCCGCGCTCAACCGTTTGGATCTGCCCTCCAGTCTCACGGGTTCAACCGCCGCCGTCCAGGGGATTGCGGCTGCGTCGCGGCCGGCACCAGTCCGCGAGGCCGGCGAACGGCACCGATAGCGCGAGCCGGTTGCGCCAGTGCGCGGCATAGGCCGCTGCAACCGCCCGTGAGGCGACAAGGTTCAGATCCTCGGAATTGCGCGCGGCGTTGCGCGTCCAGTTGTACGAGCCCATCAATGTCGCGTTGCTGTCGATGACCATCGTCTTGGCATGGGCGATCGGCACGGCGCGGTCGATCCAGATCGGCGCTCCGGCTGCCGCCAGGGCATCGACGCCGGTGTTGCGTTCGCATGGCGTGCGCTTGTGGCGATCAACTCGACATCGACGCCGCGGGCGCGGGCGCGCACCAGCGCCTCGACGATACCGGCCCCGGTCGTCAGATTGTAGGCGTTGACCAGGATCTGACGCCGCGCCCGGTCGATCGCGGCGACCGCAAAGGCGGCGCAATCCTCCTCCGGCGCAAAGCACACCGAGATCGCCGCCCGTGGCACCGCCGCCGTAATCGACGGCGGCGCGACTGCCAGCACCACCGTCGCCGCAAGCGGGCGCAACGCTCCAAGAAACGCTGCCGAAATCATCCGGCGACAGATAGTATGGAGAGATTAAAGTACGGTTTTCGCGGCCGCTAACGGTGTGCCAACGGAAAGCCGGGCCGATAAATTCAGAAGATCACAGATGTGCTTTTCCCGGTATTGAACGGCAGCCTGATCGTGGCGGGCAAGCGCTCCCGACCCTGGGCTGCGCGCCGCGCCGCCGTTGGCCGTATCGCGGCGACCGCCCTCGCCGCGGCGCTGGCGGCGGCATGAACATCGCCGCTGTGCCCTGCCCGCCGGGAAATTGTCCGACCATGCCGCAAGGGCGCATCACCGCCATTCGCTAAGGCCGCTGATGGCGCCAGCCTGGGGAGACGTGATTCCGGGCGCTGCCGATGGGGGAATCGACCATGGCCGATATCGGATTGTTCGAAGCGATCTATTCGGCGCGGTCGCTGCGCCGTCTGAAACCCGATCCGGTGCCCGAGGAGCTGATCTCCCAAATCCTCGACGCGGCGATCCGCGCCCCTTCCGCCGGCAATGCGCAGAACTGGGTGTTTGTCGTCGTGCGCGACGCCGAACAGCGCCGCAAACTCGGGCTGATCTATCGCAAGGCCTCCGACATCGCCGAGGCGGTCTACGCCGCCCGCGGCCGGCCGCCCCATCTGACCGACCGGCAATTCGCCCGCATGCTCGGCGGCGGCGCGTATCTGTGGAACCATCTGGGCGAGGCGCCGGTGCTGTTGCTCCCCTGCCAGCGCCGTCCCGTGGTTCCGCCGCGCGCAGCATTGCCTTCGGAGATTGCCGCCCATTATCGAGACGAGCTCGCCTACGCCGACCGCATCCGCGGCGCCAGCATCTACCCGGCGGTGCAGAACATCATCCTCGCCTGCCGGGGCCTCGGCCTCGGGACCCTGATCACCACCAACCACATCCGCTGCGAGGACGAGGTCAAGGCGGTGCTTGGCATTCCCGAGGATGTCGACAGCTTTGCGCTGATGCCGATCGGCTGGCCGCTCGACAAATTCGGGCCGCTGACCCGCCGCCCGCTTGCCGAGATCGTGCATGCCGATCGCTGGGGCGCCGGCTGGCCCGGCTGATTCTCGGTTTCGTGCCGCTGTGGCTCAGCCGATCGTATCGTCGACCATCCGCCAGTTTTGTTCCAATCTGCGGGCCTCTGGTTTAGCGGCGGCAGTCTGCTCGAATGACAGTCGCTGCCAGCAAAGGTCAGGCGCTGACCGGGTCGTGGCGGAAGCCGTCGCCCCAGCGTTTGATGTAGCCGACCGAAGGCGAGGGGAAATGCATCGTGCAGCACAGGGTCGGCGTCTCGCAATAGCGCTCGAAAAAGGCGCGGCGGGTGGCCGACGCCTGCTGCGGGTCGTAATCGACGCGCATCACCAGGTCGGGATAGCGCGCCTGGATCGGCGAATGGATCAGATCGCCGGTGAACACCGCCTGGTCGCCGCCGCGACCGGCGCAGACCGCGAAGTGGTCGGGCGTGTGGCCCGGCGTCGGCATCAGCCGGATGTGGTCGTTGAGCGCGTAGTCGCTGGTGACGAGCTCCGCCTTGTTGGCGTCGATGATCGGCAGCACGCTGTCCGCCATCGGGTCGAGTGGGGTCTCCCGGTGCACGCCGTCCCAATATTCGTATTCCTTTCTTGAAAATAGATACTTGGCATTCGGAAAGGTGGGCACCCAGCGGCCGTTTTCGAGCCGCGTATTCCAGCCGACATGGTCGCCATGAAGATGCGTGCACATGACGAAATCGATGTCGTCGACGGTGACGCCGGCGGCCGCCAACGCCCGCATCCAGTTGCTGTCGGTCTTGCGGTGCCAGGTCGGGCGCTGCGGAAACGACTTGCCGTTGCCGATGCAGGCGTCGACCAGGATCGTGTGGTGCGGGGTCTTGACGACGTAGGATTGGAAGCAAAGGACGGCCATGCCGGTAGTGGGGTCGAGGGCGGCCGGCTCCAGCCACGACCGGTTTTCGTGCAACAGTTCCGGGCTCAGGCTCGGCAGAAACTCGAGGATCGGGGTAAAGCCCGCCTCCTGCTCGACCAACCGGTGGATCGTCATGTCGGTGACGGTGAAGCTCGTCTGCATCGCGGCCAATCCTTAGCGCAAAGGGACGGGGATCGTAGCCGCGGACCTGCGATCTGACAACGTGATGAGAAGTCTCGACCGGCGCGATCTTTCCGTCGACACGCCGGCCGATACCCGCGGGAGAGGCGCGACCATTGAGCGCCGAGCCGCCGCGCGACGTCGTCCACTTCCAACCGGCGGTGTTGGACGCCTATGAAAAGCTGTTCGCCAGCTGTCGCTGGAACGAGTCTCGGCTCAACGAGGCGCTGGAATCGATGATGGCATCGATGCTGCCGCTGCTGCGGGCGCAGCGCGCCTGTGGCGAACAACTGTTCGGATGCCGATGCGGCAATCGGCCGAAAGCAACGATCTGGGTTAATGCTTGGCGGAGCGGTTGCACGTGCCCGCATTGGTAGCGTAACTCTGGAGGACTCGCACCGTCGATGACGGTCAGCCCATGTGGCCGCGTCGCGAAAACGGGAATTTGACCGGGTCTTCGCCTAAATGTCATCCGACGCCACCGAACAAAATTTGGCCGACAACGCGCTGTTGCCGGCGATCGCCGATACCCCCGCGAGCGAAGACGATGTCCGCGAATTCGGGTCGACGGTGCTGGCGAAATTGACCTTGGCTGTCGGCAAGGCTGCCCCGGCCGCCACCGATCGGGACTGGTTTGTCGCCACAGCACTCGCCTTGCGCGACCGCGTTATCCACCGTTGGATCGCCGCCGACCGCGCGACCCAGGCAAAGGGCCGCAAGCGCGTCTACTACCTGTCGCTCGAATTCCTGATCGGGCGGCTGTTCAGCGATGTCGTTGAGAATCTGCGGCTGACCGAGACGGTCCGCGTGGCACTCAACGATATCGGCGTCGATCTCGACCGGATGCGCGCCGCCGAACCCGATGCCGCCCTCGGCAATGGTGGTCTCGGGCGGCTGGCGGCGTGCTTTATGGACAGCATGTCGGCCCTCGGCATCCCCACCTGCGGCTACGGGATACGCTACGACCATGGGCTCTTCCGCCAGGTCGTCATCGACGGCTGGCAACAGGAACTTCCGGAGAATTGGCTGTCGTTCGGCAACCCGTGGGAATTCGAACGGCCGGAAATCGTCTACGACATCAATTATGGCGGCCGGGTCGATCGGGTCGCGGCGAACGGCCGCTCGCGCGCGGTGTGGCACCCCGACGAAACCATCCAGGCCGTAGCCTATGACACGCCGATCGTCGGCTGGCGCGGACGGCACGTCAATCTGTTGCGGCTGTGGTCCGCGCGAGCGGTCGATCCATTGCGGCTCGATATCTTCAACGAAGGCGACCACGTCGCGGCGCTGGCGCAGCAGGCTCGCGCCGAGGCCATCTCGAAGATCTTGTATCCGAGCGACGACACGCCGGCGGGGCAGGAACTGCGGCTGCGCCAGGAGTATTTCTTTGTCGCCGCCTCGATCCAGGACCTCGTGCACCGGCATGTCCAAACCTACGGCAACATTTACGCTTTGCCTCAACAGGCGGCGATTCAGCTCAACGACACGCATCCCGCCATCGCGATCGCAGAATTGATGCGGGTGCTGGTCGATCGTTATCAATTGCCCTGGGAGGGTGCGTGGCGCATCACCCGGGCGACCTGCTCCTACACCAACCATTCCTTGTTGCCGGAAGCGCTGGAGAGTTGGCCGGTGCGGTTGTTTGAACGATTGCTGCCGCGTCACCTTGAAATCATCTATGCGCTCAACCGCGATCATCTCGCGGCGGCGGAACCGCACGATCCCGAGAACGGGCAGCATCGCGCGGCAATGTCGCTGATCGACGAAACCGATGGCGGGCGGGTGCGGATGGGGCATCTCGGGTTTCTCGGCTCGCATCGGGTCAACGGGGTGTCGGTCCTGCACGCCGAACTGATGCGCAAGACCGTCTTTCGCGAATTGCACCGGCTCTATCCCGACCGCATCGTCGAGCAGACCAACGGCATCGCCTTTCGCCGCTGGCTGCACCAGGCGAACCCGGCGCTGACCAAGCTGCTGTGCGCGGCCTGCGGCCCCGAGATCCTCGACAATCCGGTGGTCTTGAGCCGCCTCGCCGAACAAGAGGGCGATTGCGCCCTGCGCGAGCAGCTCGCCGCTGTCAAGCACGCCAACAAGAGAGCCCTCGCCCGCCTCGTCCGCGACCGTCTCGGCATCCGGCTCGACCCGGCGGCACTGTTCGACGTGCAGATCAAGCGGATCCACGAATACAAGCGGCAATTGCTGAATTTGCTCGAAACCGTCGCCCGCTATCTCGCGATTCGGGCGGAGCCGGAGCGGGACTGGGTGCCGCGCGTCAAGATTTTCGCCGGCAAGGCGGCGCCGAGCTATGTTCAGGCAAAATTGATCATCAAGCTGGCGAATGATCTGGCTAAAATCATCAATAATGATCCGGCGGTCGAAGACCGGCTGAAGCTCGTCTTTATACCGAATTACAATGTGAGCTTGGCCGAGGCGATCGTGCCCGCCGCCGATTTGTCGGAGCAGATTTCAACCGCGGGCATGGAAGCCTCCGGCACCGGGAATATGAAACTGGCGCTGAACGGCGCCTTGACGATCGGCACGCTCGACGGCGCCAACATCGAGATCCGCGACCGCGTCGGCGCCGAGAACATCGTGATCTTCGGTCTGCGCGCGGCGGAGGTGAGCGAGCGCTGGCGAGCCGGCGGCGACACCAGCGCGGTCATCGCCGCGTCGCCCGAACTCGCCGAGGTCATGCGTGCGCTCGAGACCGGTATGTTCTCGCCGGACGATCCGCACCGTTTCGATCGCCTGGCGAACCGGCTCAAATATGCCGACCGCTTTATGGTCGCGGAGGATTTCGGCGCCTATCGCGCGGCGCAGCGAGAGATCGACGCGCTGTGGCGCTCGCCCGAGCGCTGGGGCCGCATGGCGATCATGAACATTGCCGGCATGAGCTGGTTTTCCTCGGACCGCACGATCAGCGGCTACGCCCGCGACATTTGGCACGTGCCTGTCTGACTTACGTCGCGCCGCGCTCCTGCCGACCGGCAGCGCCCAATTTTCTCGATGAGGGCCTGCGTATCTACGGATGGCGTCGGAGCTATACCGGCCACGGTGAGGCGTTTGGCGGTACGCGACCCGGCTCGCCGTCAAGCCATCGACTGGGACGGCGTTCAATCGGCGCCAAAACAGTGTTCCTTACCCGGGAAACGGCGGGCGCGGACATCGGCAGCATACGTCTCGGCGGCAGCGGAGATCAGCGCCGCCAATTCGGCGTAGCGCTTGACAAAGCGCGGCTTGAATTTGGTAAAGACCCCGAGCAAGTCGTCGGTGACGAGGATCTGCCCGTCGCAAACCGGCGACGCGCCGATGCCGATTGTCGGCACCGGCACCTTTTCGGTGATCGCGCGCGCCACCGGCTCGACGGTGCCCTCGATGACGATCGCAAAGGCGCCGGCCGCGGCGATCGCGGCGGCGTCGGCCATGACCCGATCGGATTGCCCATGGCCGCGGCCCTGCACCTTGAACCCGCCGGCGGCGTTGACCGATTGCGGCATCAGCCCGACATGGCCCATGACCGGCACCCCGCGCCGGGTCAGGAAATGCACGGTTTCGGCCATCTCCTCGCCGCCTTCGAGCTTGACCGCGGTCCCGCCGGTCTCGGCCATGATGCGAGCCGCGTTGCGGAACGCCTGCCCGGGCGATTCCTGATAGGCGCCAAACGGCAGGTCGACGACGACCATCGCTCGAGCCGAGCCGCGCATGACCGCACCGCCATGGGCGATCATCATCTCGACCGTGACCGGCAAGGTGCTGTCGAACCCGTAGACGACCATGCCGAGCGAGTCGCCAACCAGCAGGAAATCGACATAGGGGTCGAGCAGCCGGGCGATCGGCGCCGTATAGGCGGTCAGCCCGACGATCGGCATGCCGCCCTTGACGAAATCGCCGATGCCGCGCCGCTTGACCCGGACCGCGGCGTTTGGCGAGCCTTGTCCGCTGGTTTGTGCGCTCATGATCGTCTCCTCCGCGGCGAATGTAAGACCGAGCGCCGCCGAGTTACACTGCGCCCGGCCTCTACCAGCTATGACCCGAAGGGCTGCCGACGATGAACGACGCGATCGACCTTCCCGACCTCAAAAGCCTCGGCGCGATCGGCCAGCCGCTGCGGCGCAAGGAGGACGAGAGGCTACTGACTGGACGCGGTCGCTTCAGCGACGATTTCACGTTGCCGGGGCAGTCCTATGCCGCGATCGTGCGCTCGCCGCACCCGCATGCGCGGATCGGGCATATCGACACGCGGGCGACAGTGGCGATGCCAGGGGTGCTCGGCGTTTTTACCGGCGAGGATTGCGCCGCCGACGGGCTCAAGCCGATCCCGCACAGCCCGGTGCCGCAGACGCGCTACGACATGAAACTGACCGGCCCCGGCGGCGACCCGATCTTTATCGGCCCGCAGATGCTGCTGCCGGCGGACCGGGTGCGCCATGTCGGCGAGGCGGTGGCGGTCGTCGTCGCCGAAACCGCGGCGGAGGCGCAGGACGCCGCCGAGGCGGTCGCGGTCGTATACGAGGAATTGCCGTGGGCGGCCCAGATCCCCGACGCGCTCGCGCCCGGCGCGCCTGTCGTGTGGGACGAGGTGCCGGACAACGTATTAGTCGACACCGCGTTTGGCGACGCGGCGGCGACCGAGGCCGCCTTTGCCGCGGCCGACCACATCGTCGAGATGGAGTTTCACGTCGGCCGGGTGACCGGCGTGCCGATGGAGCCGCGCGCCGCCCTTGGCCATTGGGACGCCGCGACCGGCCGTTATACTCTTTGGGCCGGCAGCGGCGGTGCGGTGCGGCAAAAGGCCGAGATCGCCACCGTGCTCGGCGTCCCGCCCGAGCGGGTGCGGGTGTTGTCGTTCGATGTCGGCGGCAATTTTGGCACCCGCAACCGGCTCTATGTCGAATCCGGATTGGTGCTGTGGGCGTCGCGCCGGCTCGGGCGCCCGGTCAAATACACCTCGACCCGCTCGGAGGTGTTCCTGACCGATTTTCAGGGCCGCGATCTGTTGACCCGCGTGGCGCTGGCGTTGCGCGCCGACGGCCGGTTTCTCGGGCTGCGCGCCGACAACGTCAGCAATGTCGGCGCCCGCTGCGCGTCCTTGTCGCCGCTCGGCAAAGGCTCGGCCTTGGTCACCGGCTCCTACGACATCCCGGCAGCCACCCTGCGCTCGCGCGCGGTCTTCACCAACACGATGTCGACCAACGCCTATCGCAGTTCGGGCCGGCCGGAGGTCACCTATGCGATCGAGCGGGTGGTCGACGAGGCCGCGCAGAGGCTCGGCATCGACCGCGTCGCATTGCGCCGGATGAATTTGATCGGGCCGCAGGCGATGCCTTATCCGAACGCAGTCGGCGCCCGGTACGACAGCGGCACCTATGGGGCCAACATGGATCTGGCGATGCGGATCGCCGATTGGGACGGTTTTCCGGCTAGGCGGGCGGGGGCGGAGGCGCGCGGCAGATTGCTCGGCCTCGGTCTCGCCAATTATGTCGAATCCTCGATCGGGGCCCCGCGCGAGCGCTGCGAGATCACGGTAACGCCTGATGGCCGCGTCGAGGTCGTGATCGGCACCGGGCCGAGCGGGCAAGGCCACGAGACGAGCTTCGCGCAGGTCGTCGGCGCATTGCTCGCGGTGCCCGTGGAAAGTATCGACATGATCATGGGCGACACCGATGTCGTCAGCCTCGGCGGCGGTTCGCATTCCGGCCGCTCGATGCGCCACTCGGCGACCCTCTTCGCCAAGGCGGCACCCGAATTGATCGCCAACGGCAAGGCGGTCGCCGCCCGCTTGCTCGACACCGGCGCCGATCGGGTGAATTTCGCCGACGGCCGGTTTTCGGCGCCGCCCGACAACCGCAGCTTCGACTTTCTCGAATTGGCGCGAGAAGGGGCGCGGCTCGGCGCCGCAGGCGAGATCGCCCTCGTCACCGACAACGAGATGCACGACCCGGTCTTTCCCAATGGCTGTGCGGTGTGCGAGGTCGAGGTCGATCCCGAGACGGGCGGGGTCGAGATCGCCCGCTATTCGGTCGTCGACGATGTCGGCCGCTGCATCAACCCGTTGATCGTCCACGGACAGAGCCATGGCGGCATCGCCCAGGGCGTCGGCGAGGCGATGTGGGAGGAGTGCGCTGTCGATGCGGGATCGGGCCAGCCATTGGCGGGCTCGTTCATGGATTACGGCATGCCGCGCTCGGACAACCTACCGTCCTTTGCCGTCCGCATCGTCGAGGTGCTGTCGCCGACCAACCCGTTCGGCATCAAAGCGGGCGGCGAAGGCGGCTGCACCCCGGCATTGGCGGTGGTGGTCAGCGCCATCCTCGACGCGCTCGCCCCGCTCGGCGTGCGCGACCTGACAATGCCGGCGACACCGCTCAAAATCTGGCGGGCGATCCAGGCGGCGCAGCACTGACCCGCGGAGCGCCCCTCCCCGCTATTCTGCCAGCGTCGCCGCCGGCTCGCCCGCTTCGACGGCAGTGACGGTAAATCAACTTCGCAATTTCGTACCGGGTGGGGCCCGGCTCGCCGCCAATGCGCCCTGTCTGCCGGCGGCGGGTTGGATCGGCCGGCATGCGGCGGCTGCGGCGGACGGCCCTGGACCTGCGGGACGACGTCGCCCGCCGCAACGACAATTCATGCTTAAGAAAACATGATTAACTATGAATAATGGTCGCATTTTAACCTTTTCATCCTAAGATTTGATGATTGCCGCCTCGGATCTACAACGGCAAAGGCGCAGCTTCGTCGAATAATGTATCGGGCGATACACTACACACATCCTGATATGATTGTCGAATGCTTTACCAGACTTCGCGCTCTTGCCGCAAGAGCGCACCACCACTTTGGACTCCCCGCGCATCACGTCGTGCGGCACTTCCTTCATCATGCTCGCCACGCGAATTCGCTCGGCGCCACGCTGTCGCGACCGGTGCCGCTATCGACGAAGGTCTGCGTCGCCATCGGGCTCGCCGCCGCCGGGGCCGGCGGTCTGGCCGCGGATGCACCGGCGCGGGCGCCGATTGTCGGCGCGGCGGTCAGCCACCCGCCAAGCCAGCCGCCGGTGTTTGACCCGCTCGGGACCGCCGGCCTTCCCAATCCCTCGAGCCCATTCGATCCGGGCGACCCCGGCGGCGTGGCGGACCCGCCGAGCTTGTTCGCTCTCGGCGATCCTGGCGGCTCGATCGATCCCTCGACCGCATTCGCTCCGGGCGACCCCGGCGGCTTGACCGATCCGGCAAGCTTATTTGACCCGCGAGACCCCGGCGACCCATCGGATCCTCGGCTTCCGCCGGCCGCGGTGCCGGAGCCGCCCAGCCTGGCGATGTTGGGCCTGGGCCTGCTCGGGGTCATGATCCTCCGAGGAACGGCATTACCGTGTCCGGTCCCGGCATCGGCGACGACCAGCGCGCCGGTCGGCGTGATATGCCCCTTCCGGCAGAGTTCTTGGCGATTGTCGCGCGAAATCAGGTGGGCGATTCGTTTGTCGTCACCTTGACCTATGGTAATTCCTTAATGACCGGCTCTTGAAGACGCGAGATTGTAATAGAGGCGTTCCTAACAGGGCATTACACAATTTTAACATACTCCTCTGTTGACAGCGAAGGAGTCTTAAACTA
>Ga0210398_10001242_pt1 | contig 26946 bp, 29 predicted proteins | sample IncBWC4OmetaG_FD_161047 | JGI IMG/M metagenome (GOLD analysis project Ga0210398, IMG submission 161047) | Forest soil microbial communities from Barre Woods Harvard Forest LTER site, Petersham, Massachusetts, United States - Inc-BW-C-4-O | ecosystem: Environmental > Terrestrial > Soil >... | reverse complement strand
ATACAGTTGCCGACAATACCACCTACAGCTATACTATTGCCGCCTTTGACAAGGCCACGCCACCAGACGTTTCTGCCCAATCTGCTGCAGGCTCGGTTACCACGCCAAAGACTCCTTCTCCGACAACGCCAACTAATGTTAGTGCTAAAGCGAACAGTGCCACCAGTGTCACCGTTACCTGGAGTGCGAGCACTGACCAAGGCGGCCCTGGCCTCGCCGGCTACTACGTTATCCGCAACGGTGTTACTATCGGCCAGGTCAGTAGTACGAGTAGTAGCGGAGCTTTTACCTACACGGACAATAACGCCTCCCCGAGTACTACATACAACTACACTATTGAAGCTTTTGACACAGCCACGCCACCCAATGTCTCTGCCCAGTCTGCGGCAAGCTCAGTCACTACACCAGCCGTTCAGGACACTACACCGCCCACCACACCAACTAATCTAGTAGCCACGGCAGCTAGTACTTCACAAATTAACCTCAGTTGGACTCCGAGTACCGACAATGTCAAAGTAGCAGGCTATGATGTCTACCGGGCTACTGGCAGCGGTACTGCATTTTCACTCGATGGTACTACCCAAACGAATAGTTACGGCGACACTAATCTCAGTCCAAATACTACCTATTACTACTATGTGGTAGCTTTTGACACCGCCCAACCGCCGAATAAGTCGGCTAACTCCAACACTGCTAACGCTACCACTAAGTCGACGGTCACAAACCCGACTACGGCAACCGTAGAAGGTAAGGTGACGAGCGCCAGGACGAAAGATCCTCTGGAAGGCGTCTATGTGCACACTGGTATCCACGGCACTGCCGAAGGCGCTGCTACCGCTAATACCAACGCTGCCGGCAATTACGTGCTCAGCAACATTACCACCAAGAGTGCCCATTACTACACGTATATACTACTGGGCTACCAAGGAATTCACTTCCACCGAACGTTCCCGGCCGGTATTAATACGGTGAATGAAGCGCTCCAACCACAAACAAAGCATCATAGGAGAGGGTAAGCAGTATGCCATCAACCAAGAACAGCAAAGCCACACATGATGAGACGGTTATACACGTTATAACCTCTAATCCCGAACAAGATCACTTTGTAGCGGCAGCCCCTCAGCCCTCATCGAGCAAAAAACTACCTGGGCTAATGATAGTATTGCTGCTGCTCGTTATCGGTGTGGGTGCCTACACCCTTTCCTCCGGTAATAATAGCTCAAAAGGTAAAGGCGGCACCGCTGCCTTATTAGCGGCTGCTCCTGGCCAAGTCTCTGTTACTAATGACGGCTTCATTCCGGCTACTATACGGGTGAAAGTCGGCCAAGCCGTTACCTGGACCGACACAGATAGTAGCGCCCACACTGTAGCCAGCGACCCCTATCCAAGCGATAACACCTTACCCGGACTTAATTCGGAACAGAACCTGATTACAACCAATGACCAATATACGTTCGTCTTTCAAAAGGCCGGAACCTACACTTATCATGACGACCGCAACCCTTACACTTTTGCAGGTACCGTGATTGTGACGCAGTAATTCATAGAGGCAACCTAGTTTTCGAGCATGCTAAAAAAACATTTTTTGAATAAAACAAAGACCGTCCAAGTGCTCGTAACCGTGCTGGTCGTGGCTGTGGTAGCGGGCATCGGCACCTACTTATTAACTGGTTCACATGCCGCAACACCGTATTCTTCTATTACTGCTGATAGCGGACAACTTGCCAGCGGAGCAGTCAAACAAAGCTGTAGTGGTGCCACCGATGGTGATTGTGTGGCATTCGAACCTACTAACAACGGTGGTGGAGGCGGAACTATCGGTGGAGGTAGCTCTATGGTAGTCGGTATGAATGCTGGTGGGTGGGGACCCTCTGGAGCTGCCGACGCATCAAAAGCTGTTCAATACATTCGACTCGATGTAGATGATGGTGAACCGGTCAGCGATTTTTCCAGCAATGGGGCAAAAGTAGACGTTCTTTTTAGCGGCGACATGAACAATACTAACATTAATAATTTCGATGCCTATAATACAGGCGGCGTAAGCGCAATAAACATTAGTGGTTGGGTCACCAATGCCCTCGCATATTATAAGTCTCAATGCACACCTACGGAATGTCCGATGCTAGAAGTCTTGAACGAGCCGGATGGATCATGGTTCTGGGGTACTAATGCCAACGACACGACCAATGCCGATGCCTACGCTAAGCTACTCCAGGCTACGTATGCAGGTTTTCATACAGCCTATTGCGGCGGCGCAACTATTAAATGTAGCAATGCACCACTTATACTGGCAACCTACTCCAACAGTCCTTGGGGTCCAGAGTGGTGGAATTACGATGAATCTGCTCTCGGTCCATCAAGTAGCTATGTCGACGGTGTAGTAGAGCATCCATATGGAGGAGGTGATACCACTAATTATGCTGCATCTGCAGCCGGTGACGAAGCACAAGTAGCAACTGCCCATGCTAACACTGGCGAGCCCGTCTATGTTACTGAAGTTGGCTGGCCTACAGACGACAGCGGTCCAAGCCCCACGACTGCCAATTCAACCGGAGATAGTGATCAGTGGCCTTTAGCTGATTCTGCAGGCAACAGCCAGCATGGCCTTGACCAATGTGATAATGTCTATAACTTCATCAGCTGGACTCGCAGCACGGATTATGTGAATGCTGTCTATATCTACGGGTATATAAATGCTGCCGATACAGGAGGCGCACAATACGGGGTAGAAACTCATGCACTGGTACATAAACCCGCTTACTACTCCTTGCAAGCCGCTGCCGAAAATAAAGCAAATCCATGTCCAAGCGCAAGCAATAACTACACCCTGCAGTCTAATTAGGCGTGACCTTATTGCTGCAAAGACAAGCATAGGCAGTATAATAGCTACATATATGAAGCGTACTGCTGCGCACAATTTCTGGGTGCGCTTAACCGTTTTGGCTACTATAGCCGGCATACTCTATTCGTCATGGCCGCTTGGCTATGTTCTAAACCCTACGGTTAATCGTAGCGGCCTAGCCAGTGCACTGGAGGCTTTGCATCAACCGTATAACTGGGTATTTATTAGCGGTGATGTCAGCAGCAGTTTGCTGATGGTGCTGGTAAGCTGGCTGCTCTGGCGCCATTACCACACTCTGAAACGCCGGTTGTTTCTCAGCTTTGTTCTTGTAAACATGCTGCTATTTTCTCTTGGTACGATTCTAGACACGCTGTTACCTGAACGGTGCTTGCCCGGTACCTTGAACTGTCCAAGTTGGCAGCATGATCCGCTCCTGCTCACTCATGGCATATGCAGCATTGCCGCCTCGGTGGCGCTCTTTCTGGCACTGTTAGTCATCTGGTGGCGCAATCGGACGCCGCTGTTTTACAGCTTAATGATTGGCTATACTATCTTCGGTTTGTTATCGCTCTATGAAGCCGTTATGCCCAATAAGGGAAACTTTTCGCAGCATTACTACATTACTTTGTGCAGTGTTGGCCTGGCAATTATTCCTTACGGCGTACACCGTACGTTTCAGGAACGTGAATCAGCATCACCGCCCAAGAAATCCAAGTCCTGAATTTCCTGCGGTAGAAAACCTTCGGGGTGCACAAAACCGGCCTGCCATTTGGTGCCTTTACCATAGCCTAAGTCTTTCATAAGCTTGGTGGGAGCGTTCCGCAGATACAGTGGAACGGGCAGATCCGGATATTCCCGGGCTGCTGCCAGGGCTTGGGTCATAGCCTCAGCCACCACGCGGGATTTCGGTGCTTTAGCAAGCACCGTCGCGCAATGGAACAAGTTGTACTGAGCTTCCGGTAAACCGATACGTTCCACGGCCAAGAACGTCGACACTGCCAGATTAAGGGCTGCCGGAGCGGCCAGACCAATATCTTCCGAGGCAAAGATTACCATCCGGCGAGCCACGAACTTCGGGTCCTCACCGGCTTCGAGCATCCGGGCTAAGTAATACAGTGTAGCGCTAGCATCTGACCCGCGCATAGATTTAATAAAAGCGCTGATAACGTTGTAGTGGTATTCGCCTTTTTTATCGTAACCGGGCAGGCGGGTTTGCGCCGCTGTTTCCACAACTGCCGGAGTAAGGGAGCCTTTACCGGCCAGCTGCATAGCAAGTTCCAAGTTACCGAGAGCAACGCGGGCATCGCCTCCGGATAGTTCTGCCAAGAGATCAATACTGGCGGCCGGTAATTTTTTAGCCGATAACTTCTCGGCTTTAGCACTTGCCCGAATAATCTGGATGATCTCCGTTTTACTGAGCGGCTCCAGGACTAATACTCGGGAGCGAGAGAGGAGCGGGTTAATAACTTCAAAACTGGGGTTCTCAGTGGTAGCCCCGATAAGATTGAGCGTGCCATTCTCGACATAGGGTAAAAAGGCGTCTTGTTGGGCTTTGTTAAAGCGGTGGATCTCGTCAACGAAGAGAATAGTCTGCATACCGAGCCGCTGGTTCTGTTCAGCCCGAGCTATAACTTTCATAACATCAGCTTTGCTGGCGGTCACGGCACTTAACTCGACAAATTCGGCCCCGGTCTCCCCGGCAATAATGCGGGCTAACGTTGTCTTACCGCTGCCGGGCGGTCCCCATAGAATAAGACTAGTGGGCTGCTTGTGCTCCACAATTTCTCGGATGATTTTACCGGCACCCACCAGATGCACTTGTCCGACAATGTCATCAAGTTTATTCGGTCGCCGTCGCTCCGCTAAAGGCCGTGCATCCATAGTCATAGTATAGCTTAGCGAGTGAGTATGGCAGCTGCAGCGATTGTAATAGCTTCTTATTTATTATATGATAATACTCTTATCTATTAGTAAAGAACTGGATACCAGCGTGTTCATACAAGAACCCCTCGGCGAAATGCTCGTCAGTGAAGAACAATACCACCAGCCAGTTGCTCCGCTTACTGATCTGCTGATACGTCATGGCGAAGCGATCAGCTTTGAAGTTGTCGCTATGGAACCAGATGTTGTAGAGCAGGACGGGGTTATATTGGTGTCATCCAAATTCCCCAGGAATGGACCGGAAACTTACAATGGCACTGGGCTACCTACCCGGATGCAGCGCATCGCTCTCTATTTAGCCGCCAAAGAACGGCAAGCTATTGCTGACGGAGAGCGTGTCGAACCTCCCACTCGCACCAATTCCTTAACCTACCGAGAAGTAAAATTTTCTCTATACTGGCTTGATCAGCAACTGAAGCTGTTTGACGTTATCCCCACAGAGCCACAAACACCTGAGAAGGAAAGGACATATGTCTCGGAACGGTAAACGTTGACAGAGAAGTCGTATCGTGCTAAAGTTAAAGTAATTGTTTTTAAATGAACCCGGGTCAGAAACTTGATTGGATACTCGATTTCATTGCTAGGCAATCGAGTATATCAATTAAGGAGCACGCTTTTATAGTGGCGCTTCACCAAAGAAAAAGGGTTCATTTTTAATGTCTTCATATAAATATTCAGTGTACAATTCAGCCAAACGTAATAATAACCGCAGCCGTGGTGGCGGCAATAAACGCCGTGGCGAGTATATTAACCCAGCCCGATTTATCGCGGTTGCCAAGCCGTCGCAGGCTCTAGATTATGCCCCACAGCATCGCTTTGAGGATTTTGCGGTTGATCCACTTATCCATCGTAACCTCAGCGTCAAGGGTTTTGTGACCCCGTCTCCTATCCAGGATCAAACGATTCCTCTTGGTTTGGCTGGCAAAGATATTATCGGGATTGCCAACACCGGTACCGGCAAAACCGCAGCTTTCGCTGTCCCGGTTATTCAAGGCCTTATTACGCATCGCGATGCCAAAGCCTTAATCGTTGCCCCAACCCGTGAGTTGGCCCAGCAGATCGACGAAGAATGCCGCAGTATCGGCAAGGGCGGTGGCTTTACCGGTGCGCTGCTTATTGGTGGTACGGGAATGGGAACACAATTGCGTGATTTGCGGGCTCGCCCACGGATTGTCATCGGCACCCCTGGCCGTATTAAAGATCATATGGAACGCGGTACGCTGAAGCTTGATAGCTTCAACTTTGTCGTACTTGATGAAGTCGACCGCATGCTTGACATGGGCTTTTTACCGGATGTCAGCTTCATTCTGAAAGCTCTGTCACCGCAGCGTCAATCATTCTTCTTCTCGGCAACTATGGACCCGCGTGTCCAAGGTTTGATCCGCACCTTCTCCAATGACCCCGAAACTGTATCAGTCAAAAGTGGCGAGAGTAGCGATCATGTTAATCAGGATGTGGTGCACTACGGCGGTACTCACGAAAAGTTAGATAAACTGCATGACATTCTCATTAAAGATGAAGTCAGCAAGGTTATTGTCTTTGATGAAACCCAACGCAGCGTTGAAAAGCTCAGTAATGAACTTATTGCCCGTGGTTTTGCTGCTGATGCCATTCATGGCGGCAAAAGCCAGGGTCAGCGACAACGAGCTTTGGATAGCTTCAAGGCCAGCAAGACCAAGGTCTTAGTAGCAACAGATGTGGCAGCTCGTGGTATTGATGTGGTGGATATAACCCATGTCATTAACTACTCTCAGCCGCAGTCCTATCAGGATTACGTACACCGCATTGGCCGAGCTGGCCGAGCCGGCCGCGTCGGTCACGCCCTCACGTTTGTGCCTCGCTAAAGCGTCCACCTCGTGTCCTGGACAAATCAGTTGACATATATTCTAATATAGATTATAATACTTGGCTATGACGAATAATCACCATGAAGCGGGGGGGGGGCACGAACCTAACGGTAGTGGCATTCCTCCGCATGCAATATTCGGTCTTGATGGCGAAGTAACCCATTTGGCCGACGGTACTATCAGCACGAGTGAAATCGTGATGGCACACAATATGGGCCCAGATGAAATTAAAGAAGCTGCTACAGAACTGTACGACCTTGATCCTGATTCAGTCCGAGTGACGCCCTTAGACGGCCCTCATGTTGATTCGGAAGAAGGTAGAACCGCCAGACGCCGTGGCTCAGTGGCTTTTTCCAGTTCCCGGTGGCATTCTAGCTGGAATCCTGGCGGCGACCCAAGCATGAACTAATTGTAAGCAGGTCTCTTCTTGCTGGAGAGCCCTGCTTATGCTATAATTACAGATAAGAAGGCTGGGTGCTTACTATGGGCACCTTTTTTATTGCATGAATACCACCCAAGATCCAACCAAGATTCGTAATATTGCGATTATTGCCCATGTTGACCATGGGAAAACGACGCTGGTTGATGGTCTCCTAAAACAGTCCCAGACATTTCGGGATAATCAGGCTGAGATGAGCCAGGACCTCATTATGGATAGCGGCGACCAAGAGCGGGAGCGGGGTATCACTATCACCGCTAAGGTAACCGCTGTTCAGCATGGCGACTATCGGATTAATATCATTGATACGCCGGGACACGCCGATTTCTCGGGAGAGGTAGAACGAACGCTGAATCTGGCTGATGGCTGTCTATTGATCGTCGATGGCCAAGAAGGACCAATGCCCCAGACCAAATTCGTCCTTGGCAAAGCACTGGCTAGCGAACTGCAGCCCATCGTTATTATTAATAAGATCGACAAAAACGGTGTGCGTGCCAAAGAGGTAGAAGACGAATTAGCCGACTTATTCTTAGAACTCGCCGTCCATGAAGACCAACTGCATTATCCTGTGTACTACGCGGTTGGCCGCGCCGGCAAAGCTTGGGCTGAACTGCCGGCCAATCCGGACAGTGATGACGGTGATCTTGAACCCATCTTCCAGGCTATTATTGATAAAATTCCGGCTCCGAAAGTAGAACTGGATAAGCCGTTCCAAATGCTGGTGACTGCCTTATCAAGCGATACCTATAAAGGGAAGTACGCTATCGGGCGTATAACCAGAGGACGCGTGAAGCCGGGCGATCAGGTCATGCTTATTAAGAAAGACGGTACGCAAGCCAAGGTTAAAGTAGACTTAGTCTTCATGAGCCATGGCTTGGCTAAATTTGAAGTGCAAGAGGGTATTGCCGGCGATATCGTACAGCTAACCGGTATTGCCGACGCCCAGATTGGCGAGACTATTGCTGACGTCACTGATCCGGAAGCCTTGCCGACCATTGAAGTCGAGGCACCGACCTTGCGTATCTACTTAGGGCCTAATACCTCGCCATTCAAAGGCCAGGAAGGCGAGTTTAATACCTCTCGTCAATTGAGCGAACGACTGCATAAGGAGCTGGAAACCAATGTTGGCTTGCAAGTTGAGGATGATGGTATTGGTTTTACCGTTGCCGGCCGCGGTGAACTGCACCTCGGCGTCCTTATTGAAACCATGCGCCGCGAAGGCTATGAATTTGAAGTTGGTCGCCCGCAAGTAGTGACCCATCAGGAAAAAGGCCAAACGGTAGAACCAGTTGAAGAAGTCATTATTGAAGTGCCGGCGGAACATGTCGGTACGGTTCAGATGGAAATCGGGCAGCGCCGTGGTACGCTCAAAGAGCAATTCTCCAGTCCAAAAGGTGTCACCAAGCTTATCTATGAGATGCCTACGCGCGCCCTGCTTGGTATGCGCAACATTCTACTGACGAACACCAAGGGAACGATTGTAATGAATAGCTTAGTCATCGGCTTTCAGCCGGAAGCTCCGGCCCTGCAACAACTGCGTAATGGCGTCCTTATTGCTTTTGAAACCGGTGTAACCACTCCCTATTCTCTCGAAACAGCTGAAGCCCGCGGAGAAATCTTCGTCGGTCCCGCCGAAAAGGTTTATGCCGGCCAAATCATAGGCTTAAATACCCGCCAAGAGGACATGGAGATCAATGTCTGTAAGGCTAAGCATTTGACGAATATGCGCAGTACTTCATCTGACGGTACCGTACAATTAACGCCGCCGACTATCTTTAGCCTAGAGCAATGTCTGGATTTCATAGAGAATGACGAACTACTGGAAGTGACGCCAAAATCCCTCCGCTTACGTAAACGTGAACTGGATCCCAACAAACGCAAACGCCAAAAATAATTGTTCTAAAAGAGTCAGCGCACGTTATGCACAGGTAAGCCGTAAATAATACAACTACCCTAAGCCCAAATTGTATTGACAGCAATTTTCTAGAAGCCTATAGTTGCTCTCACGTCACTGTGAGGTGATGAGCAACCTGGCTAGCAATAGCCATCTTGTGACAAAAAGAGCCCCTCAAAAGGCTCTTTTTTGTTTTCCTATATACTGATAACCATGGAATCCAGCCTACCAAAACTGCAGCACCGCAAGCTGGCTGCCACCCGAGATTACCTGCAAGAAGTAGTCTTGGTGATTGGTAGCCTGCAGCGAGCGTTTATACCAAAGGATCCCCACGACTGGCACTATGGGCTAGAGGTTGGTTTACGAGGGCCGTTAACTCAGCCGCTTACTATTGCCGGCACGGACGTGCGGGCTAGTCTCGATCTCGTGCGCAGTAAAGTACGGTTGGGCGGCAGCTCCTGGTCGCTGAAGTACTACAGCGCTCCGGAGATCCTCAATAATATCCAGATATGGCTCGAGAGTCGTGGCGTCAACAAGCGGCTTCAGCAACCGGAGTTTAAGACCCAGACTCGTCATTTCGACGTTCAGCAAGCCACAGATTATGCCACCGCTCTCTGGTGGATGCACGAACAATTTAAAAAAGTGCAGGAAGATTTAGATGAGGGTTTCACCAGTCCTATTCTGCTGTATCCCCACCACTTTGATCTTTCACTGGTCTGGTTTCCGTTTAACGACAAGCGGCAGTTAGCTATTGGCTTCTCGACGGGTGATGAAACTATCATCGAACCATACCTCTATCTCACTGCCTATCCGGAGCCGGCTGGGTTTACCAAGCTCACGCTTCCCAAAGGGGCCCACTGGCAGAGCACCGGCTTCAGCGGCGCTATTCTGCCGTACCGTGCGCTCAGCAGCAGTAGCCACCCAGACCAGCTATTCACCGATTACGTGGCGACGCTCAAAAGTGCCCGACCGTTATTTGGCTAAGTGGCGCTGCCGGTCAGTTTCATCCTCAATCTCGTGCCCGACAATTTCCTCTAAGAGATCTTCAATAGTGGCGATGCCGATGATCTGGTCGTCTTTTTCGATGGGAATCAGGTGGGTGCCGGCATTGATAAATTTACGGAACATCGTATCCAGCGCAGTCATGCTGCCGACCAGCTGGGCTGGGTACAGGGTCATATCATCTATCTGATAGTGATGCCCGTCAAAATCAACGTCGACCAAATCCTTCATAAGCAATACGCCGTAACATTTGGTAAGGTCTTTGTTAAAAATGGGAATACGACTAAACCCCTGGGCCTTAATCTCATCTATCTTCGCATCGTTGAGCGAAGTATATGGTGTCAGCCAGTAGGTATGTCGAATGTCAGTCATAATATCGCGGACACGTTTTTCGCTTAACGACAAAGCTCCCCGCATAATTTCGATCTCGTCTTCATCGAGTTCACTAGACTCATCGGTCAAATGCTCGGTGATAAGCAGACCGAGTTCATGGCGGCTCGGCAATTTTGCTCGTTCCCGGGGGAACAAGGCATCAAGCAGGATTTGCAGGGGCCGACTTATGACGTAGGTCAGGGCAATCACTAGTTTTAAAAATGGTGCGAAGAAACTGGACCAGGCCAGGGGATTCTTCAAAAACAAGGCCTGGGGAATAACCTCACCAAGAATTACAATTAACAGGGTACTGAGTAAGCCGGCTACCCAGCCGTTCAGCCGCTGGCTGAGCACGAGGGAAGTAGCGGACACCGCTGCTATATTGGTCAGGAGAATACTGGCGAGCGTTAAGTGAGTACGCTGCCGCAGCGGCAAAACCCGTTTGGCTTGACGGTTACCGAGCTTGGCTTTGCGCCGCAAGTCATCCACGTCAAGCGACATGACGGAAATGTTGAGCCCAGAGCAGCTTGCCGAGGTTATCACGAGTAAGATAACCGCAAACGTCATGGTGTAAATGCTCATGTTGGTTTTCCGATCGCCGCAGTTGCGTGTATCATCTACTGCTATTGTACCGAGTGATGCTCATGCTTGGCAAACTGCTGGTCGCTTATACTAGATATATGAGCAATCGCTTTTCTGATCGATTCTGGCACCAACGATTTGGTAAGCCGTATCATTTAGCCAAACCACTCGATAAGGGCACCGGTACTATGGTGGTCTTTCTCCATGGTATCGGCCGCATGGGCCGCACCTGGGAATACTTAGTAGAGGAGCTGCAGAAAGTGCCTGTTCGGGCAGTCGCTTTTGATCTGCTCGGTTTTGGTGATTCCCCGAAGCCGAGCTGGCTCAACTACACTATTGATGACCATGCCAGTGCTGTGATTGCCAGTATTGAACGCTTGAAGCCAAAGACACCGATTATTATTGTCGGTCACTCCATGGGCTGTTTAGTGGCAGTACGCGTGGCAGTGCTCAGGCCGGACCTTGTTCGACACCTAGTCTTGTACGAGATGCCGCTCTATAAAGGTTTACCGAACAAACGCATCTATCGCTTGCGTCTGAATTTCTACTTCAAGATCTATAACTGGATTATGCATTACCAGCCCACTTTTAATGAGCAGAATGCCAAATTAGCTGAGCGTCTGACCCGTCGTTTTTCTGGTGTTGAAGTTGACCAAGCCAATTGGCAGCCCTTTGTGAAAAGCCTGCAGCACACCATCTTAGAGCAGACCACCCCTGAAGACATCCAAAACCTGTCCATACCAATGGACGTTATTTATGGCACCCATGACATGATTGTTATCAAAGGAACAGTCAAGCATGTGATCGGCACCAACGCCAAGCGTTTGTCGGTACATACCGTCCGCGCCGGCCACAGTATTAGTCGTCATTCCAGCCGTTTTCTCTATCAGCGAATTGTGGCCGCTCTGCCCCCGGCGGCGCCTGAAGATGTGAGGTAAATCACGTTGCAAATCGATTTTCCCGGGCATAAGCTAGATGATGGAAGTGTGAGGCTTCCAACCGACCCGGCCGAATTTCGCGCCGGGTCATTACGTATAAAGACCCCAGTATACAGCCAGTATAATAGGCTTGATCTTTGCCAAACAGTGCTATACTGCATAGTGGCAATACAAAAATAAATACAGCAAAATTTAGCAGAGATACGGTATTATATAACCTCACGCGCATACTGCCCCTTATTCTAAGAAGGGCAGCCGTGAATCATCATTTATGAGTACGCCATCACTTGATCAGAAAACGATACGACCGGGCAGCCTGGTAGGCTACTCTTACTATTACTCAAAACGACAAGGAGCCACGACGAAAAAAGGGAGTAAAAGCAAGAAAACGCTCACCAGCAAAAAACCGCAGCGGCACTATAAAGGGAAGCTGCTCTTTGTACTGCTACTAGCTATCGTTGCCGGTGTGCTTTTCCAGACGTACGGACACAAGAATGTGGCCAAAATCGGGCAGGCGAGCAAGTCGACAAAGAGTCACGTGACGACGACTACTCCGGTCATCAAGCCGACGCCTGCTCCTGTTGCACCGGCAGATGCTGCCCCCACCAACTACTGCGCCGGTAACACCTTAGATGAGCTGGTACTCGTTAGTATCAGTATGCGGCACATGTGGGCCTGCCAGCAGAGTACGACGGTCTATGACTCAGCGGTTGTCACCGGTATTTCCTATCTTGCCGCTGATCTGACGCCCACGGGCACCTATCACATCTATGCCAAGGAAACGGACCAACACCTCATCGGTTCAGATAGCACCGGCAGCTGGGATGACTTTGTCTACTACTGGATGCCATTTCTGCATAATCAGTATGGGAGCTATGGTTTTCATGATGCCACCTGGCGCGCTCCCGATGCCTTTGGTAATATTAGCCCGGATTCACCTGACGCCTCCCACGGGTGCGTAGAAATGCCGCTGGCGACTGCTAAATGGCTCTATAACTGGGCCTACGTCGGCACCACCGTTACCATAGAAAGTTAGCGTATTAGTAATCAGCGGGGATATGTTCGGCCGCTGGGGCTGCACTGCGTTGCTGCCACCACTGACCGAGACGGCGGCCGACGCTCATAAGCAGCACGCCCGCCAAGGCGGAGCCACCGAGTAATTTCCCCTCACCAGCAAGCGAGGAGGGGTCCATAAAACCCGAAGTCGGCTCTGCGATCTGGCAGGCAAAGATTGCACTCGGCAAGACGAGCGCGCCAAAGACAATTGCTTGGCCTCGGGCCATGGGTTGTTCAAGTTCAGCAGAAGTGGCCGAAGGTGCAACAGGAAGAGGTAGTGAGGATTCTGGGCCAGACATAGTGGCTAGCATACCATAACGTCCGGATATGACAAACAGCCGTATAAGGTACAATAGAACTATGCTTGTGGCAATTATTGTTTTGGGGATTCTTGTGTTGGTACTGCTTGTTATGGTTATAAAAAGACCGAGTAGTCCTGATACCCAAAGCGCGCTGCTCCTGAAACAGGACTTAACGCAGCTCAGTGACGACATCACGAAGCTAAAAGACGGCTTGCAGACCCAGCTCGGCGAACGTTTTGAAAAGAACCAGGCCATGATGATGGGCAGCCTGCAGAAGCAATTCACGGAGAGCAGCAAAATTATTGCCGAAGTTACTAAGAACTTAACCGAACTCAAGGAGTCCAACAAGCAGGTGATGGGTATTACCGATGAGCTGAAACTGCTTCAAAATGTCCTAGGTAATCCGAAGCAGCGGGGGGTGCTCGGCGAGTACTTACTGGCACAACTTTTAGAAAACGTCTTACCGCCGGACCGCTTTAAGCTGCAACACCGCTTTAAAGACGGCGAGATCGTCGATGCCGTTATCTACCTTGATAAGCAGAAGATGCTGCCGGTTGACAGCAAGTTCAGCGTGGAAAATTATAATCGTATTCTGGAGACTAAAGATAAGCAGCGTAAAGAGGTTATTGTTCGGCAATTTAAAAGCGATCTAAAAAATCGCATCGACGAAACCGCCAAGTATATTCGCCCCGATGAAAATACTATGGATTTCGCCTTCATGTTTATTCCCTCGGAGGCTATTTACTATGACCTGCTCGTTAATAAAGTCGGCACTACCAATACCAGCGCTCGTGATCTGATTGAGTATGCCTTTCGTGATAAAAAGGTCATTATTGTGAGCCCAACCTCATTTATGGCCTACTTACAAACAGTCCTCCAGGGTTTACGGGGGTTACAGATTGAAGAACAAACGAAAGAAATCCAAGTACGCGTCGGTCAGTTGGGAACGCACATTAATGCCTACGAGACGTATATGCAGAAACTCGGCAACTCACTGGGTGTAACCGTTGGTCACTATAATACTGCCCACAAAGAGCTGAAGAAGATCGACAAGGATGTCGTTAAAATATCCAGTGTGTCACCGGGGGTTGAGCCGCTACTACTCGATCGCCCGACGACCGATACTGACTGATAAAGCTTTAGGTGGGCTCCGTACCCAATGATGCGCACCGGCGTGTTTATGGCTGGTGGTGTCGTCATAGAAAATAGAGGACTGCTGCGCGAGCGGGCGCGGCTGTTGCTCAGTGCTCATACTTGGCGCTACCTTTAGTATCGACTATGGCAATCTTTTTAGGTGCTGGCAACGGTTTCAGCGGTACCTGAATGCGGAGAACTCCATCCTCCATTTCGGCTTTAACTTTGCTGGCGTTAGCTTGAGCCGGAAGACGCACGCGCCGATAGAAACTGTTGCTACTCTCCCGAATGACATACTTCTTATCTTTGTCCTGGTCGGTTTCGTGCTTGGCCGCTTGAATTTCTAGCATGTCATCATCAATGTTAATATTGACGTCATTCTGATCAAAGTTCGGCAAATGGGCTTCTACAATCATTTGCTTAGCGCCGTCCATGTACACGTCGGTAGTAGGCTGCACTATATTGTTCGGTAGAATAGTTGAAAACCAATCGTCTCCTAAAAACTGCTTTTGGAGTGCCTGTAACTCTGAAAGCGGATCAAATCTTACTATGTTTGCCATAATTTCCTCCTTCCTTACGTTATCCGTGTATCCATGCAAAGAGGTTGTGAGGCCCTGATTCAGGGCCTTCACCCCACAAACCCTCTTTGTACTTTAGGTATAGCGTGCAGTAGTATGTTTGTCAGTCTTAATCCTCACAGTCAGCCTGTGATTACCGTCTCATGTATTGCATCAAGCAAGCGTCCATGCTATAACAAAAGGACTATGGTAAAAACTTTGCGTCACAACCTGGACCTCCTCCTTGGCCTTAAAGGGTTGTGCTTCAGCATGGTTGAAGCCTAACCGCTCCCGAGCGGTCTCAGCACAACCCCGAAACCAACAATCAGGCTTCAACCAGGAGCCTGATTTTTTAATGTAGATAAGGAAAAATAGTACGATGAGCGTAGTAAATGGTGATGTGCCGAGGGCACCACAAACTTTTGAGCATGACGATGATAGAGCTGAACGGATAATCGCAATACTGCGAGCAACACAAGCAAGAGGCGATGTGCCATTTGATGGCGGTTACGGCTACGGTACTTTCACCGACGGCATGTTTGCGGCGGTTGACAATAGGCAATATGGAACATTTACACATGACGACGTGCCAGGTGAACCTCCGATTGCACCGAACCCTCCTTCTGAATACGTCACGCTGCCCTAGGAGCGACGAAACGAGAGAGGTACGAAGATATCTATGAGAGCTGAAACAGTACCACCACAAGAGATTATGTTTGTCTGGGTTGATCATCGAGACGGTGAGCAACAAGAGAAGCGATATGAAAACATGCCCATTGCCGATCGGGTAGAGGTTTTCGATCTCCTTGTGGATGCCGGCATGCGTCGAGCCGAAATCGGTATGCTGGTAAACCCGCATGATATTGCCTTTGCCGAGGCATTAGTGGAGCATATTGCTGACCAAGAAGCGGCCGGCGATAGCCGCTATGAGGAAGTCGAGCTGCAAGTCTTATTTGGGACGCATCATGACGATATCCAGGACGGTTTACGGGCTCTCGACGGCTTTCCAAAAGACAGGGTGGTCGTGCATGCCTATGACAGAGTATCCTTCCATTTGCGGGCCTTAGGCGATGATCCTACCGCCGAACCGCCTAAGAAAGGCAAGACCGTCGAGCAAGCAGCTGATGACGTCGTACAGACTTGTCAATTAGCCTACGAAGCTGGTTTCAGTCGTTTTTCCATATCTGGTGAAGGAGCCGTGAACCACCAAGACGATATTGATGAGATTATCGGGTATTATCGCCACATCACCGGTGGTTTACTGGCAATGGGTGCCACCGGTATTAACATCAATCTGGCGAATACTTTCGGCCTGTCACCAGAAGGCCAGTGGGATAGAGCAGGACTGGCCTATTTTAATCAGGGCGTGAAAGACTTCGATACGGCTATTCCCATTACGACTACCGTGCATGCCCATAATGATGCGAATTCGGCTACCGAGTTTGGCCTCATTGCCCTGGAAGAAGGCTTCGATGGTGTGGAAGGTGCACTGTATGGCATGGGTGAGCGCGCCGGCAACGGCGCCATAGTGGATATGGTGGTACGTTTACTGGAAAAGGCCAGAGTCGCCATAGAGTCAGCCGAAAGACCACCTTCGGCTCGTACTTTGGGCACATTAACCACGGCCATGGCTTTTTGGCAGGAACGTACCTTGCCGCCACACATAGCAGCAAACTTACACAATTGGCATGGCGTAGCCGAGCGCACTGCCGAGATTTACGACACTGCTGGCCGCTTAGAGAAAACCTCACTAGGCAACCCAAGTGCCTATGATGCCGGTTGCGGACCGCACGGTGAGGCCAACGAGAAATTTGACATCGATCCGGTCGGTAAACCGCTCTGGATGAACTATGGCATGTTTGCCATTGTGCATGCCATGATGGGGCGCCCGGAAGCTCTGGAAGTTATTGGCGTCGATCGGGACCGTATTCGGGCGATTACCTTGCAAACCCACGCCGCCGGCGGTTCAACTGCCCGCGTCAAGGAAGATAGATTACGGGCAGAACCGGCTTCAGCAACTGAACGCCAAGCATCCGAGGCAATGGCCCAGGAGCTGATGCAGCAAATGTTAGCAACGGTGTGCAGCCAGTTTGGCCAGGAAGAACCGGCAACAAAGGCGCCCTTTGTGCCAGCACGTAACTTGGCGTTAGTAGCCTAAGTCTTACTTTTTGTTTTCAGCAGATCAACGACCAGTGCGGCCGTCCACGAGAAGTTGGGGGCGCCTGCTGGTTCGCCGGTTAAGGGATCAAAATATTCATAGCACCCGGCCTTGTCGACCATTTCGAGCGTACTTTCCTTGAGTGCTTGAGCATGTTCGTGAAAACCATAGCGCTTCAGGCCATCAATAATCAGCCAATTGGTGTTGACCCAGGTAGGACCTTGCCAGTAGAGCTTCGGATGAAACCAGGCGGAGTCAATCGGGACGCTTGGCACTGGAAAAGCCGGTCCGAAGTGGTGGTTATTTTCAATCAGGTGCACGAGATGCTGGGCCCGTTCCTTAGAAATGGTACCGGCATACAGCGGCAGCAGGGTAGCGATACTGGGTGTCTTGAGTAACCGGTGCGTAATAAAGTCCCGGGAGTAATATTGCGCAGTAGCAGGATCCCACAAATCTTCGAGGGCTTTTTCGGTCTTCTTCATGCTTTGCTCTAAATCTGCGGGTAAATCAACCTGCAAGGACTTAGCGATAGTGCGCACATGCGTATTGGCCCGGATGAGAATACTATTAAAGTTGAGATCCTCAATGGTAAATAAGGAGTGGTCCAGAATCCGGTTAATATCGTAGGCCTTGCGCCGCAAACGCAGCTGAATATCAAACATGGCCAGCGACTCCACTGCCGAGAAACGTTGATCCATTGGTATAGACTTCGTATCACGCCGGAACAGATTAATAGCCGAACTCAACTTCCATTTGTCGATGAGGCGAATCCATAGCGGCATCAGGTGTTCATGCAGCTCGGCCATCCAAGGCGGAGTATTATCGAGACCAGTTTCCCATGGGTGTATTTGCAGCACTAACCCTTCGCCGTGCGGATCACGCTCGTGGTACAGCCACTGGTGATAGCTAACAAGGGCCGGATAGACCATGCCGTACCACAAACGACGTTCTGGCCAGGCTAGTTTCGCCCCCACTTGTACGACGGCTTCAGCCAGCATCGGCGGCTGGGTAATGCCTGTGGTAGTTACCTCGTTCGGCGCGTAGGGGTTGAGCCAACTGCGCCACAGGTTACGGTCGGTACGCCACTGAAAGCCGTCTCGAAAGATAATGTTCGGCAGCATGCCATTATGCCACTGCCCGCGTAATAAACTGAGTAACTCGGTCTTGGCCCGTTCCACATCGCTGTGACGCAAACCAATCGCAATGAAACAACTATCCCAAAGCCACTGATGCGGGTATAAGTTATGCGCCGGCTGGGTATAGCTGCCGCGGTCGTTCATAGTCAGTACGGCCGAGGCTTTGCTCAGGAGGTCGGACGGGTCATCAGGCATACGCTTAAGTATACCGTAGTGTGGTTTAGCGGTAGTTGGTGAACGCCAGCGGAAAATCGAAATCCTGGCGCTTCAGCAGCTGCATAACTGCTTGCAGATCATCTTTGCTATTGCTGGTTACCCGCACGCTGTCACCCTGGATTTGTGTCTTAACTTTTGGATAATCAGCTGCAATAAGCTTGGTAATCTTTTTGGCCTTCTCTTGATCAAGCCCGTGCTTAAAGGGTACTTCTTGAGTAGTTTTGAGATTACTTTCGGTTAGCTCCCGCGTGGTATCGAGAATTTTCTGGCTTTGGCCGCGGGCTGCTAGTTTCTTACGGGTAATATCCAAGATAGCGTCAATTTGCCAATCACCATTTCCGGTGACTTTAAAGCCCGTTTTGTCGCCGTTCAGCCATTCAATAGCAGCTGGTGTGCCCTTAAAATCATAGCGATTGTTCATCTCCCGCTGCACTTGGTCGAAGACATTGTTCATCTCCGCCTTGTCATACTCGCTGACCACATCAAATGAAAAGTTTGCCATAGAACATATAGTAACCCTTCTATGACACACGACAAAGCGCTCATCCTTGCATGATTTGACAGAAGTGCTTAAATGGTTTCAGTTTAATACTCCGCTTTTGGAAGTAAGGAAGTACGAATACGTTATGGCAGGTGAAAAGACCACACAACCGCAACCACTCTCCCGAGTGCTTGGTTTAGCAAAGACGTCACTCTGGGCTCGTGAAGAAGCAACAAGAGCCGCGGAGAATCAGGCCGCTGCCGGTTATAGGATTTTCCCTGAAGGTAGCTCACTTTTTGCGGAACTTCTTGTTCTCATCGGGCCTGAATCAAGCCAAGCAGCTAAGGATTTGCAGCACCAAGCTGGTTATGATGCTTCATATCAAACCGGGCAGGGTATCCGTGCCGTCACAGCGGCTGAGCCATTTGAGGCAGCTGGATTTAGTTTTGACGGACGGGATACTAGTTTTTCGCTAACATTTTTTGACCGCCCTATGGTGGGAGATGAACATGGTGCCTTGCCGCAATATATTTGGCATCTGACACTGGGTACTGACCATCCAAAAGCAAAAGTGCAAGAACTGGATGCAGCAGGAACAGTGACTCACTATAATATGATCGGCCGGCTCCTTGAACCTGCTGCCGGCCAGCCCGGATGGGTTGCCTAGAGCTGTACGCCGTAGAGCAGGGCGTATCTACCAATTTCTTCCGGCTCTACAACGATATGCGGCTGGGTATGCTGATCATAACTCCCGAGATCCCTTTCGCCGTTTACGAGATTGATGAGCAGGGTATCTTCTAAAAAGATATCAGCATGAGCGATGCGCGGGAGTGTAACGACTATTTCATCTGTTCTGGCCAGAAACGCACTGATGCCGGCCTCTGGGTCATCTATTGGCTGTGATAGATGCACGCAAAGACCACTGGCAATAAGCAATTTTTGTTCCTGCTCGGGGTGAAAATGATTACCGCGCAAAGCTCCTCGTTTTGAGGGGATGAGACCAACCATGGTCACTGACTCCGGCAATCGAAAATATGCAATGTCGCCTCTTGTATCACGAATTTTAAACTCAGGCTCTATGACTCTTTCTTGGCCGCCGGCTCTATCTGACACAATGATTCTCCTCGAGAACGTAAGTTATGAAGATTATAGCAAGCGCTGCTGTACTAGCCATGAGCAAGACGCAAGCTGATTGCTCTGCTACAATTATCTAGTACGATGATTGACCAGAAACTGGCTGATGACTTAAAAAAGCGCGCTAAAGAAGGTGACGCTACTGTTTTTCGTAGTCCGGAATTGAAGAGTCTTTTTGATGAAATCAAAACACTGCCGCCTGAAAAACGCAGTGCTTTCGGACAAGAAATCAACAAACTCCGGAGCGAGTTAACTGAACTCCTCAAGGCGACGCAAGATACAGCCGAGGCTTTGCCGCCGATTGATATTACGGCTCCCTTTGACGTAAACACCGCTGCCACCGACCGACCCCAGCTGTTGCCGAGCGAAATTGGCTCTGAGCATCCGCTGATGACCGAATTGTCTGCGGTGCTGGATATTTTCTACCGCATGGGCTTTACGGCTGTGGAATCACGCGAAATCGATGACGATTTTCATATGTTCGGCAGTCTGAACTTTCCGGAAGAACACCCTGCTCGGGACGATTACGATACCTTCATGACCACCCAAACCGATAAAAACGGCAAACAGTTGATCGCCCCGGCCCACACCAGTACCATGCAGCACCGGGTATTGAAAAAATATAAAGCCGACTTAGAGTCTGGCAAGCCAATTGCTGCGGTTATCCCCGGCCGCGTCTTCCGTAATGAAGACCTCGACGCGCGGCACGAGCACACGTTCTATCAGCTGGAAGGCATCTACGTCGACAAAGGCATTAATGTCGGTCATTTAATTGCCACCCTGCAGACGTTCCTGCAGGAATATTACGGTAAGCAACTGGAAGTCAGGACCCAGCCTTTTTACTTTCCGTTCACCGAGCCCTCATTTGAATTTACCCTCAGCTGTCCCTTCTGTGACAAGCAAGGCTGCAATATTTGTAGTCAAAGCGGCTGGATAGAGTTGCTCGGTTGTGGCATGATCCACCCCAATGTTCTCAGCCAAGCTGGCATTGATCCCAGCATATACAGCGGTTTTGCATGGGGCGGCGGTATCGATCGCCTGGTCATGATGCAGTATGACGTAGAAGACATTCGGCACTTTGAGTCGGGTAAACTAGACTTTTTAAGGCAGTTTGCATGAAGCAAGTCGATACAATATCAGTCAAAGAATTACTTGAGATGTCTAAAAAAATGTTTGAGGCTATGGTTAAAGCCGATGTTGACCTAGATAAACGGATTGTTGTAGTTGATATGGGCATGCACGCTGACGGTGAAGCATATCTATTAGAAAATGGTTCCAAGCAAAAAGATCTGTGGGGTATTAATTTACACCCAGATAAATATGGTACTGCCGAGTTTGTAGAGTTTGACTCTATGATAAATTTACGACCCAGTCAGGGTAATTTTTCTAGAGGAGTGGATGACGAGAAAATCCGCGATCAGATTGTAGAGCTTGTTAACAAGGTAGTCTATGAGTAAGTATGTCTTTGACAAAAAACGTTGGGCAGCTATGACAATGTTTGAACAGATGGGTAATATCGGCTCAGAAGTTGGCCGGGCCCTATCTGCCAAACATCGTGGAGACCAGAGCAGTATGAGAGGAGCTTTATATCGCGGCTTAGATTTAATTGACACTACTGCAACCCTATGGGCGCGTCAAAAATCGCCGCGTACGACTGAATTATTACGTGCTCGCGAACAATTTGTAGAAACGATCACAACCGACAAAGACGATCCTAAACTTGAAGACTACTTTATGCAATATGCCTTGGCTGCGCGGAGAGACCGATGAAAATTAGCCTCAATTCCATCAGAGCGATGAACCAGCGTTACCATTGCGCCGATGATGTCACTGCTATTGGCATTGATGTCTTGATTAACAAAATTGGCGCTCAGCTTGGCGCTGTTGAGGAAGTCATTGAATTCGGTAAAAAATACCAGGGCATTGTCATTGCTAAAGTCGTGGCTTGTGAAAAGCATCCTGACGCTGACAAGCTGAGTGTATGTAAAATCGATGATAATGGGGTGGTACAAGATGTTGAACGTGACGAGCAGGGCTACGTGCAAGTGGTCTGTGGAGCGCCAAATGTCCGAGAGGGCTTGTACGTTGCCTGGCTGTCTCCGGGCACCGTCGTGCCGGAAACTGCCGATCAAGAACCGTTTGTGCTGGAAGCGCGAGATTTTCGTGGCCAGAAAAGCAATGGGATGCTGGCATCATCACGAGAATTGGGGCTCAATGATAACCATGAGGGTATTTTGGAAATCGAAGGTGAGCCCGCACCTGGAAGTGATTTTGCTGAAGTCTTTGGCCTGAAAGATGATGTCGTGCTCGACATAGAAAACAAGATGTTCACCCATCGTCCGGATTGCTTCGGCTTTCTCGGGGTATCACGGGAGCTGGCCGGTATTCAGGACATGTCCTTTCACAGTCCCGATTGGTATGTGACCAATCCGCCCTTTCCAGACATTGAGACCGACGAATTGCCCCTGAGTGTTACCAATGAATTACCCGAGCTCGTACCGCGTTTTACGGCAATTACCATGCGTGACGTGAGCATCGGTCACAGCCCGGTGTGGCTACAGGTAGAGCTCGCCAAAGTCGGTCAGAAATCCATCAATAATATCGTCGATTACACCAACTTCTTTATGCTGGAGACGGCTCAGCCAATCCATGTCTATGATTATGACAAGGTAAAAGCGCTCAGCAACGGGGATCAAGTAACGCTTGTGGTACGCCATCCTAAGGCGGGAGAGAAGATCAAGCTTCTAAACGGTAAAACCATCGAACCGCGTGCCCAAGCTATGATGGTAGCTACGGATCAACAGCTAGTGTGTTTAGGCGGGGCTATGGGCGGTACCGATACGGAAGTAGACGAACATACCAAGAACATTATTATTGAGGCGGCCAACTGGGATATGTTTAACATGCGCCGGACCTCCATGGAGCATGGTATTTTTACTGATGCCGTTACCCGTTTCACCAAAGGCCAAAGCCCTTATCAGAACCTGGCCGTGCTGGCTAAAATTGTCAATGAGATCCGCCAGGATGCTCATGGTAAGGTGGCGAGTGCCGTTATAGACACCGGCAAAGATAATCCAGCTATTGCTAGCTACCGTCCCAAGGAAATTGACATAGAAACGACATTCATCAATAGTCGGCTGGGTCTCGATTTAGAGTCGGCACAGATCAAGCGAATTTTAGAGAATGTGGAATTTGCGGTAAAGAGCGAGAGCCACAGTCTCACGATCACCGTACCATTTTGGCGCACTGATATCGAAATAGTCGAAGATATTGTCGAAGAAGTCGGCCGCTTATATGGCTATGACAAGTTGCCGCTGAGCTTACCGAAGCGGGATATTCAACCGACCCGCAAAGATCCGCTGCTATCGCTGAAAGCTGAAGCCCGCGCCCGGTTGAGTAAAGCCGGCGCTAATGAAATCCTCACTTATAGCTTTGTACATGGTGACCTGCTCAACAAAGTCGGGCAGACTCCTGATAACGCTTTCCAGATCAGCAATGCGCTCAGTCCGGATTTGCAGTATTACCGCCTCAGTTTGATGCCAAGTTTATTGGAAAAGGTTCACCCCAATATCAAGGCCGGCTACAATGAGTTCGCGCTCTTTGAGATCGGTAAGACCCATAGCGTGAGCAATATTGACGAAGCAGGTTTGCCGGAGGAGTTTGAATTCACCGCCTTAGTTGTAACGGCTGCCGACAAGCTGAAAAAAACAGGCAGTGCCTACTACGAGGCCCGCGCCTACCTGGAAGCTTTAGTAGGTCACAACCAATTGGTCTTTCGACCGCTTGCCGGGGACGTGCAAGACTATCCGGTGGCCAAACCGTATGCACCACATCGTTCTGCTTTGGTCAGCGAAAAAGGCGGTGAGTTTCTTGGCATTATCGGTGAATTTCGGCCAAGTGTTACGGAGGCGCTCAAGTTGCCCAAATATAGCGCCGGATTTGAAGTAGATACTATGGTCTTAGGACGTATTATGCGCAATACGCCCGGTTATATACCGCTTGGACGCTTTCCTGGCGTGAAGCAGGACATAACCTTGAAAGTTAGCGCCGATACGCCCTATGAGACCCTAGAGAACTGTGTCAGTACTGCCTATCGGGCAAACGCTCTAGAAGATGCTCGACTACACATGGAACTGGTGGATATTTATCAGAAAGCCGATGAACCGACGTTCAAGCAAGTGACATTCCGCTTCATAACGGCCGGCCTGGATCGAACGTTGACCGATAAAGAGATTACCAAGCTACTGGACGCCATAGCTGCTGCTGCGAAAACCGAACTGAAGGCAGAACGGATTTAAGACGAGGGATAAAATCCTAATTCAGAGCCAGCTTCACAGGGGTCAATCTATTGACAAAATAAATAAAAACTGCTAAAATAGCACATTATACTCATGAGTGACGTAGAAACACCCCAATTCCCCTGTTATGACCCGGTCATTGCTATGACTGAGGGGGATTTTATGCCGTCATATGAGCAGGCATCCGAACAGCCGCTCAGCCAATACGAAATAGACGATGCCGAGACAGAGCGCTTGCTGGGAATACCGCTGCCTAAAAACCGACGCATACCCTTAGCATACGAAGAAGAAGTGCTTACGGACATTGCGGAAGGGACTAGGACGCCGCTGGACTATGTGGTGCTCAGAGCCCGCACTATTTATTCAGTCGTATCCAACATCCCAGAGTCAAATGGCCTAACTATAGAAGACTATTTCCAAATAGGCTGTGAAGCTGCCGTGCATTGCGCCTTGAATCAGTTTGAGGATGCCCATACTCCTCCGGCGCAGCGCTTGTACTATGCTGTGCAAGCGGCCGTGGAGACTAAAGTTAAAGGTGATTGGTCAGCAGAACCTGTAGCAGAAGCAGAGGGCGCGGTCGACCGAGGTGATCATTTGAACGATATGCTTCGTAAGATTGATGGACGAGCAGCACGTTTTGTAGTGGGTAGGCTGGCGCATCTAATAAACAGAGATCGACAAGTGATGGAGTTGCGCTACGGATTATTAGGCGCCGGTCCATTAACGCTTGATGAGATAGCTAAACATCCAAAGATCAACCGTAGCCGTGAACGTGTTCGGCAAATTGAAACACGATCTATACGAAAAATACGAGCTGTAATTCCAGAATCACACTTCTTGCGGATACCTCTACCACTTGAAGACAGTAGACCGTCTGATCAAGAGACATATGCAGCACGCGTGCAACAAGAAAAAGCGGCCGGTGAAGCCCAAAAGCAACGAAACAGACGAGCTGCAGAAGACATCTTTCTTGCTCGATTTGAGGGAGACCCCGAGACTGCCACAAGGCAAGAAATGCTTATTGGCGGTCTGGCGGAAATAGTCATGGAAACGCTGAGAGAAAGTCAGCGTCGACGAAGCGGAATAGGTAGAAACGAGCCTTTTGGCCTTGATAACTTACGGTACAATATTATTAACAAAATCGGCGAGGGCTATGATGCAATTCGCAAGGGTGAGCTGATACGGAGCCTTAACTTACTCAGCGACCGAGAACTGATTAGCTGGACCGAATCAGATCGTTACAGCGGTGACTTCGTTCAAATTACCCCACAATACACACTGCCAACAGAACCGGCGTAAGCATTATTCTTTGACAACTGACCCTCTTTCGGTCTAGAATAGCTTATGCAGCTTATAACTACCCCTTCACTGACATTTGATGACGTACTTTTAAAACCCGGTTATGCCGGGTTTTCTCGTAGCGACATCGATCTCTCTTCTCAGTTGACCCGTAACATTACCCTGAAAGCCCCGCTGGTTTCCTCGCCAATGGATACGGTCACCGAGAGCTTACTGGCCATAACGCTTGCCAAAGCCGGCGGTATCGGCATTATTCACCGTAACTTGAGCATCGAAGAGCAAGCCGCCGAAGTAGCCAAAGTCAAAAAAGCTGGTTTGCTTGTCGGAGCTGGCGTTGGTTCCAGCCCAGGCTATGAGGATCGAGTAAAAGCTTTGGTTGCAGCAGATGTAGACGTCATTGTTGTGGACTCCGCGCACGGTTTTGCCAAATACGTTATTGATGCCGTCACGTTTATTAAGAAACACTACAAAGTCGACGTTATAGCCGGTAGCGTGGCCACAACTGATGGCGCAGAGGCCCTGATTAAGGCCGGTGCCGACGCCTTGCGGGTTGGCATGGGACCGGGGGCTATTTGTACGACCCGGATCGTATCGGGTATGGGCGTACCGCAGATGACCGCAATTATTGATACGGCCAGTATCGCCCATAAACACCAGGTGCCCATTATTGCCGACGGCGGTATCAATTACTTTGGAGATATCACTAAAGCCTTGGCTGCCGGTGCTTCAACGGTTATGATGGGGCGGCTGTTTGCCGCTACCGAGGAATCCCCCGGTGAAGTTATTGAGTTTACCAAAGACAAAGTACCGGCTCGTTTCCGAAGTATTATGAACGGGGCCGAGACGTATAAATTCAAAGGCTACCGCGGTATGGGTTCAATCGGTGCTATGGAACGCGGCAAGCAAATCAGCTCCGAGGACGAGTTCCATGGCAAGAGTTATGACGACAAGAGCATGCTTGTCGCCGAAGGCGTCGAAGGCCTGGTGCCCTGCAGCGGTGACCTGAGCACCGTCGTAGCGACCATGCTCGAAGGCCTGCGTTCCGGTTTCTACTACGTGGGCGCTAAGACCGTTTCCGAGCTCTGGGAAAAGGCCATACTGAGCACGATTACTACTGCCTCGCTCAGCGAAAGCCACCCGCACGACCTCTTCGTGACCAATGCTGGTAACAGCTACCCATCCTAGAAAGTAAGGGCAATCCTGACCACTCAGGATCATGCTGTATACTAGATCGCAGACAAATGGAGGATATGAATAGATATGGCCCGAAAACGTGAACGTGCTTTTGCCGGTTTCTTTGCAGTTTTATTCTTACTAT
>Ga0210398_10001240_pt1 | contig 26985 bp, 22 predicted proteins | sample IncBWC4OmetaG_FD_161047 | JGI IMG/M metagenome (GOLD analysis project Ga0210398, IMG submission 161047) | Forest soil microbial communities from Barre Woods Harvard Forest LTER site, Petersham, Massachusetts, United States - Inc-BW-C-4-O | ecosystem: Environmental > Terrestrial > Soil >... | reverse complement strand
AGCGCCTGTGCAATTCCCGTGTCGCGGCTCTATGCACTCATCCGCCTCAACGGGAGACTTGTAGTAACGCTGCTGCGGTTCATCTCGGCGGTCTCCCTCAGTATCTGACGGCGAGGCCGCTTTTATCCCGAGACGACGTTCTTTCGGGAAGAGTTGAGATTCAGGCGCTTGAAGTCGCAGGGAGAATTCCCATGAGCAATCGCCAGGGCGCGTTCCGCCATTCCTGGATTCCGCTACTGCTTCTGCTGCTCGCATTCGCCTTTCACATCGCTTCTCCTCAGTCAGGCACCGGTGGTTCTATTGCCGGACAAGTCGGTGACGCCGGCGGACGCCTCTTTCCCGCACTAGTCACGCTGCGCAACACAGCCAAGGGCAGCGTGAGCCAGATGTTGTGCGACCGCAATGGCAATTTCCGTTTTGCAGAGCTTGCTCCGGAACCTACGCGATTCGAGTGAGCGCACCGGGGTTGGCGGCGTGGAAAATGGATCACGTGGTGGTTGAGGTCGGCCGCGTGACCCTGCTGTCGCCTAAGTTGACTCTGGCCTACGACGACCAGACGGCTCCCGCCAAGGATCATGGACTGCAAGCCGATCTCTCGCCCGCCGTGAGCAGCAATGTCGATCAGCAGGCCCTCGACACCCTGCCAAGCAGCACCAGCCAATGGTCGGGACTCGCCGGACTCTCCGCAGGACTGCACCGGGTCCAAGCGGCGACGATGCGCTCAGCTTCCGCGGACTCAGCCCGCTGATGAACAGCATCACTATCGATGGCACTGATCATAACCTTGCATTCTCGGGGCGCCAGCGCGGGGGCGGTGGCTATGGATACTCCACGACACAGTCGGCCATCCACGAATTCCAGGTCAACACCTCTAACTTTTCGGCGGAATACGGCCATGCCGCCGGCGGTGTCATCAACACTGTCACTCGAAGCGGGAGCAATCGTCTGCACGGCGAGGCATCCTTCTACGATCGGAATGCCGCGTTGGGAGCGGCGAATGTTGTTACTACTCTCACAGAACGGAACGCGCAGGGCGAATACGTGAGTGTGCCTTACAAACCGGCAGACGTTCGCAGGCAGTGGGGCGCGTCGGCCGGAGGTCCGATTCGGCAAAACAAGCTCTTCTGGTTCTTCGCCTACGATCAGCACCAGCGCGACTTTCCCGGTGTGGCACGCGCGAATCAGCCTGAAGCTTTTTTCGCCGCGCCCTCGGCGCAGACAATTCAGACGCTCGCAGCCCGGATCGGCAAGACTCCGGCCGAGGCCCTTGCCTCCTGGAACAGCGCCATGACCGAGCTGAACGGGCTTCTAGGCAACGTGCCGCGCAGCGCACGTCAGCTCATCCTGTTCCCAAGCTGAATTGGCGGCCCAACAACCGGAACCAGTTCGTCTTTCAGTACAGCGACATGCGCCGCACTGGTCTGAACACGGTGGCTACGCAGACTTCGGATACCTACGGCATCGGAAGCTTCGGCACCAGTCATACCAGCTCCGACGCTGCAATCGCCGGATGGGAATATTTCTACACGCCCAATCTGCTGAACAATGCCCGCTACCGGTACAGCCGCATTCTGATCTCGCAACTGGCGGGTGCGATGACTCCGTTCGAGCAGCAATTCGCCGCGAATACATTCGGTCTGCCGCCGCAGATCGCCGTTGACCACAGCGCAGGCTTTACATTCGGCACGCGGTCATCTCTCGATAAAACGGCCTACCCTGACGAGACCCGCCAGCTGTTCGTGGACGCCGTCACCTGGATTCATCACAAGCACGCCGTCAAGTTCGGATATGACTACAACTACGTCATTGACCGGGTGAGCGGACTGAATAACCAGGTAGGAGATTACTCCTACTCGAGTGTGCTCAATTTCGTTTCTGACCTGCTTGCGCCCAATCACTGCGATGGAAGCACCACCGGCGCCGGACTGGATCCTTGCTATTCGTATTACCAGCAGGCCATTGAAGAACCGTCCTGGACCTTTGAAACCGCCGACTATGCGGCCTTTGTCGCCGACGACTGGAAGCTTGGTCGGCGCTTCACGATATCGGCGGGTGTGCGCTACGAGTATGAGGATCTTCCCCGTCAGAACAAGCTTCTTTTCAATCCGGACATTCCGCAGACCGACATCATGCCTCGCGACCGCAATAAGTTCGGTCCGCGGGTAGGGTTTGCGTGGGATCTCTTCGGCACCGGCCACACGATTCTGCACGGCGGTTATGGCATTATTACGGGCGCATCTCGAACGCGACTATCTACAGCGCGCTGACCACCACTGGATCTGCGCAGGCGCAGCGCAGTTATTACTTCCGCCCGCTCGATGCCGGTGCGCCGCCGTTTCCCTATGTTTTTTCGAGCGGCGCTTATCTCGTCGTGCCCAATGCTATCTATTTCGACAGGCACTTCCGGAATCCGAAGATCGATCAGACGGAGCTGTCTCTGCAGCAGGAACTGAGCCATCGAACGACTGTGACTCTCACCTACATGGGCTCCTATGCTCGTGAGCTGCCCAACTTCCTCGACACCGATGTCGATCTCAGCGCGCCCGGTGTGATCAACTACACCATCGAGGACGCGAATCATCTCGGCCCCATCCAGAGCGGCTTTGCGAGTCGCTTTTTTATCAGCGGCTCAATTCCAACTACCGCGCGATCACCGACATCACCAGCGAGACCAACGCCAGTTACCAGGCCGCAGTAGTCCGCTTCGTAAGACGTGTCTCCGGTGGATTAAGCATCAATGCCGGTTACACATAATCGCATGCCATCGACGACAATCAGAACGAATCGACCTTTGCCGATAACAACGACGTCTACGACCCCACGGACCTGCGGCTCGAGCACGGCACGTCGAATTTCGACGTACGTCAGCGCTTCAGGCAGCATCGTTGCGCAGACCACCTGACGTTTCCACGGGTTCGCCGGCGCGCTTTTCAACGGCTACTCGCTGGGCACATCGGGCGAGTGGCGCACTGGCCTCCCTTACTCCATGCGTGCGACCGGAGCGATTCCAGCGCCGTCATGCTCCTACCAGGAGTATCTGGAGTATGGAGCTGCGTGCGTTGGCATCAACGGCTCCGGCGTGATTCTGGGCGGAGCGAATTCCGGCGCGCGCATTAGCGGCTTGGGCGCAAGCCTCATGGATACGGCGGGAACGATATCCTGCCACAGATCGGGCGCAACAGCTTTCGCTACCGGGCGTCGTCAACATAGATGTAAGGCTATCGAAGCGCACTCCTACTTACTGACCGCGTCAGCTTCGAACTGCAGGGCGAAGCCTTCAACGTAGTCAACCATCAGAATGTAACTTCGATTGAGACAATCGGTTACCTCATCGACAACGACAGCTCGTACGCGCGTGCCGCCCACCTCACCTATCTCGGCGGCAGCAGCAGTTCCGCCTCTTTTGGCAGCGTCACCAACTCCAATAGCACTTCGCTCTATCGGCAGCGGCAGATTCAGGCAGGTTGCAAGTTCGTTTTTTGAGTAGCTGAAAACTTGCCCTTTGTCAGCGCCGAATACTCCTGTGGAAATCTGTGATCTTTCTGAAAAGATTCGACGATGTGGACAAATTCCTCCCGCAGGATGAAAGAAAATTCATCGCAACGCAAAGCATCTGTGCCAATATCGATGCTGGAAAGCCTTTCGCCTGCCCTCCGGGTCATTCAGTGTTGCCCGCAAGGTTCGTCGTTTAGAGGGGCTTCTTCAGGCGAGATCAACCGTAATTTTCTGTTCTTCATTAAAGGCCCAGCGTTCGTCGACTGGCCGTTCACAACAATATTTTTGCTGTTCTTTTAGGAGATACCAATGTCGCAACGTTTTCGTTTCTGTTTGTTGCCGATTCTGCTTGCGGCCCTTTCATTCCTGACACCCTTCTCTCATGCTCAGTCCACCACGACAGGTGCGATCAGCGGAACGGTTCAGGATGGGAGCGGAGCCGCGGTTGGCAACGCGACGGTTTTGATTCGAAATGAAGGAACAAATTCGGAGATCAGTGTAACTGCCGACGGTGGCGGCTTCTACAATGCGAGCCAGTTACAGCCGGGTCTATATACCGTCACCGTCAGTGCCAGCGGGTTCGGGCGGTTCAAGGCCAACTCAGTCAGCGTTGCTGTAGGTCAGGCGACGAATCTCAATCCCATCCTTACGGTCGGCTCCGTGGGCCAGACGGTTGTCGTATCAGGTGCTGCACCGCTCATCAACACCACGACTCCGGACTTCGCTGCCAATCTCTCGCTGCAGACCATTAACAACCTGCCCATCAATGGACGGCGCTGGTCGGATCTGACGCTGCTGACACCGGGTGTTGTGGCGGACTCGAACGGCTTCGGTCTTCTCAGCGTGCGCGGCATCAGCCCGCTGCTCAACAACGTGCAGATCGACGGCGCCGATGACAACCAGGCGTTCTTTTCCGAGGAGCGTGGCCGCACGCGTGAAGGCTATTCCACCCCGCAGGTCGCGGTGCAGGAGTTTCAGGTAAATACGGGTGTGTATTCGGCTGAGTATGGCCGGGCGATGGGTGGCGTCATCAATTCGGTGACCAAGAGCGGCACAAATGAGCTGCACGGCCAGCTTTACTTCTACGATCGCGATAACGACTGGGGCGCGAAGAACCCCTTCACGAAGCTGACGACCTTCAACCCCTCAACGGGCACCACGAATACCATTCAGTACAAGCCCGTGGACTGGCGCAAGCAGTGGGGATTTGGCGTTGGCGGACCCCTAATCAAGGACAAGTTGTTCTGGTTCTACACGTACGACGGATACAGCCGCAACTTCCCGGGTACCGCTGTAGCGTCGAACCCCGGCGCGTTCTTCCAGGCGCCCGATGCGGTGATTCCAACCGGCTACTCGTGCGCAACGATCATTTCGACGCAAGGCAAGACGGCACCGTCGAACCCTGTGGACGCCCAGGCCTGCGTACTGCAGGCGCGTCTTGGACTGGGCAGTTATACCGATGCTGTGAATCTCTACAACACCGACCTTTCGGCGATCACGACCAACCTGGGTCCGGTGCATCGCACCGGCAACCAGACGATCAACATGCCCAAGCTCGACTGGCAGGTTAACCAGAAGAATCACGTTAGTTTCATCTACAACCGTCTACGGTGGGCTTCGCCCGGAGGCGTGCAGACGCAGGCCACCAACACCTATGCCGTCGACGGTTTCGGCAACGATTACGTGAAGCTGGACTACGGCCTTGCCAAGCTGGACACGATCATCACTTCAAACATTGCCAACGAGGTCCGGTACCAGTACGGCCGTGAGATCGATTACGAGAACGCGCAGGCGCTGAGCGCGTACGACGCGCAATTCGTAAATGGAACTTCATTCGAGGGCATGCCGCCGACGATCTCACTGCAAAGCACCAACGGCTTCAGCAGCGGCATTCAGTATTACTCGTTTCGTCCAGCGTTTCCTGATGAGCGGAAATGGCAGGTGGCCGATACAGTGAGCTGGGTTCACGGACAGCACACCTTCAAGATCGGTCTTGACCTGGTTCACAACTACGATTTCATTAATACTCTCGGCCTGGCCGCGAGCACTCCCAACGGCAGTTTCACCTACACCTATCTCGGCAACTTCTTCGCCGATCTTGCCAAGCCAGCCGGCACGTGCGGATCGAGTGCCAGCGAGTACAATGTCGGCGCACTCCCTTGCTATTCGACCTATAGCCAGAACTTCGGACAGTCCAACTTTACCCTGAACACGCTGGATTACGGCTTCTTCGGGCAGGACGACTGGAAAGTTATGCCGCGGCTGACGCTTAATCTCGGCTTGCGCTGGGACTACGAGAGCATCCCCGGGCCGTATCTCAATCTGCAGCAGCCGATCGGATCTTATACTCCGCTCCCACAGATGCTTCAGCATCCGGACGACAAGAATAACTTCGGACCGCGGGCCGGCTTTGCCTGGGATGTTTATGGCAAGGGCAAAACCGTGCTGCGTGGCGGCTTCGGTATGTACTACGGCCGCATCGTGAACGACACGATCCTCACCGCGTATTCACAGACCGGCTCGCCGGCTTCGCAGTTTTCATCGAGCTTCCGGAACTATCAGGGTGGCCCGCTATTTCCGCAGATTCTTCCCACCAACTACACGCCGACGCAACTTGCCGCGGCGAGTGTTGAATATCTCGACAAGCACCTGCAGAATCCCCAGGCGATGGAATACGACATGACACTGCAGCAGCAATTAGGCTCGCAGACCGTCTTCTCGCTCAGTTATCTGGCTGCGCTGAGCCGTGAGCTGCCTAACTTTGTCGATGTGAATCTGATCAACACCCCCGCTCTTAACAACAACACCAATAACTGCGCCAGCGGTAGCGATTGCGGCTATACCACGGTCAACTACCTGATTCAGGGCTCTGGTGGCAACTGCGGACCTCTGAAATGCGGCAGCACCTACTCCGCGAAGGTCTACAACGGCTACGCGAATCCGAATTTCGCTGCCATCACCGATGTGGTGAGCAATATCAACGCCACTTATAACGCGATGGTTGCCGAGATCAACAACCAGTCGTCGCGCTACGTGACCTTCGACGCGAGTTATACCTGGTCCCATTCGCTGGACTTCAACCAGAACCAGTCGACGCAGGCATCTGCGAACCAGCCGCTTGATCCGAATGCCAGCCTACGCTCTCAATACGGCAACTCAAACTTCAATGTGCCGAACCGTTTCGTCGGTTATGCCTTCATCAAATATCCCAATCAGTACACCGGTTGGAAGACCTACCTGCTCGATGGTTGGCGGCTCAATCCGCTGGTTCAGTTGCAGAATGGCCTGCCATACAGCGCCCAGACAAGCAGCTTTCCTAACTCCACCTCGCCGGGCTCCGGCTGGAACGGAGCCGGCGGCAGCCCCACATACCTTCCTGTCCTGGGAAGAAACACGCTCAGCTTCCGCCGCGCCGAGGTGTTCGATGTTCGCGCCGAGAAGGTGCTCACCTTCAAGGAAAAATACGACCTGCAGCTCATCGGCGAATGCTTCAACGTGTTCAACCACCAAAACGTGACCAGCGTGAATACCACCGGTTACACCTTCGGCAGCCCGACCCTCGGCGACTCCGCTAAGGGTTACACCGGCCCACAAACCTATTCGACTCCGCTGACGTACAATCCGTCATTCGGAACGGTGACCAACGTCAACAGTAACTATGCCTACAGCCCGCGGCAGATTCAGCTCGCGATGCGCCTGCAATTCTAGGCAAACTGGGGCACTAATCAGCGCGGCGGCTTCGGCTGCCGCGTTTTCTTTTGAGCAACCAGCTAAAATAAAAGCTGGACGTTCATGGCCTTTACCGAACAATACGACGTGGTGGTGGTCGGAGCCGGACATGCCGGCTGCGAGGCCGCCATGGCCTCCGCGCGCATGGGCCTGCGCACAGCGCTATTCACGCTGAACCTCGACCTGATTGCGCAGATGTCTTGCAATCCGGCCATCGGCGGCATCGCCAAGGGACATCTTGTTCGCGAGGTTGACGCGCTCGGCGGCATCATGGGTGAAGTGGCCGACGCGGTCGGAATTCAGTTCCGCTTGCTCAACACATCGCGCGGGCCGGCCGTGTGGTCTCCACGCGCGCAGTGCGACAAGCAGCAGTACCGCGTCAAGATGCGCGAAGTGCTCGAGTCGCAGGCGAATCTCTTCATCAAGCAGGCCGAAGTGGTCGATGTAATCCTCGACGATACTTCGGTCACGGGCATTCGTCTTCGCGATGGTCGAACCATCCTGGCCCGCGTCACCGTCATCACTACCGGAACGTTTCTCAACGGACTGATTCACTGCGGAGAGGAGCGCTATCCCGCCGGCCGGAGCGGCGAGCCGCCCGCCGTTCTGCTTGGTGAGGCTCTGAAGCGTCTCGGTCTGCGCGGATGCCGGCTCAAGACCGGAACGCCGCCTCGCCTCGATGGCCGCACCATCGACTGGAGCCGTTTCGAAGCGCAGCCCGGTGATGCCGATCCCACTCCGTTCAGTTTTCGCACCCGCGAGCTCCCGCAGCGCCAGGTTTCGTGCCACATCGCGTACACCACGCCGGAGACGCTGCGCATCATTCGCGAGAATGTCTCCCGTTCGCCGATGTACACGGGGCAGATTCAGGCCATCGGTCCGCGTTATTGCCCATCGATCGAAGACAAGGTCGTCAAGTTTCCCGACAAGTCGCAGCACCAGTTCTTCCTCGAGCCCGAGGGACTGAACACGCACGAGGTCTACGTCAACGGCATGTCTACCTCGCTGCCCATGGAAGTGCAGGCGGAGATCGTGCGTTCCATCCCCGGCCTTGAGAATGCCGAGATGCTGCGCCCCGGCTACGCGATCGAGTACGACGCCATTGACCCGACAGAGCTCGACCGCTCGCTGCGCGTGAAGAAGTTCACCGGCCTGTATCTTGCCGGACAGATCAACGGCACTTCGGGATACGAGGAGGCCGCTTGCCAGGGCATCATGGCGGGCATCAACGCCGCACTCTTCGCACGCGAGTCCACAAATGCTGCCTTCACCGGGAATGCTGAAGCCGTACGCCGTGCAGCCAGCACTTTCACGCTCGACCGAACTGAGGCTTACATCGGCATCCTGATCGACGACCTGATCAGCAAGGGGACCAACGAGCCGTATCGCATGTTCACCTCGCGCGCGGAGTTCCGTCTGCACCTGCGCATCGACAACGCCGATCGCCGGCTCACTCCGCACGGCCGCCGCCTGGGATTGATCGGCGACGAAGCGTGGAGCGAGTACGAGGCCAAGCAGGCGCGCGCCGTCGCTCTTGAGAAGCTGCTGGCGACACGCAAGGTGAATCCCGAACGTGTGGCCGAGATCTTTCCTGACGCGGCTCTCGGCAACGTCGCAGGACAGACATATGCGCAGATCCTCAAGCGTCCCGAGGTCATCATTGAGGCCCTGTATCCGCTGCTGTGCGAGGAACTGGCCGCGCTCGAAGACCAGACGCTCTTTGCCAGGTGGCTGAGCTCTGAGCCCCGTGCTCTGAGTCCTGTTCGTTCCGCGCAGCGGAACGAACTCAAGTCGGTGGAGACGGAAATCAAGTATTCCGGCTATCTCGACCAGCAGAAGAAGTCGATCGAAAAGCTGAAGAAGGCCGAAGGCCGCGTCATTCCCGGCTGGTTCGACTACGCCGCTGTCAGCGGGCTATCCCGCGAAATGAAGGAGAAGCTAACGCTTGTGCGCCCCTCTACGATTGGACAGGCAAGCCGCATCCCCGGCGTCACGCCCGCGGCTCTTTCACTTATAAACGTCTACATCGAGATTCAGGCGAAGCGTGCCGCAGGCGCGTCGCCACTGGTTGAATCGCACTGATCTCCACGAGCTCGTGCATATTAGTTGACACTTTTGCCGCTGCCGGAGCGATGCTACGTTGGCATCATTATGAAGAAATCATTTGCGTCTTTTGCCCTTATTCTTAGCCTTGGTGGGGCGTTGGCAATTCCGGCTTCTGCCCAAAACACCGTCACCACTTACAAGAAGGTAAAGCTCTGCGCTACCGCCGACAAGGCCACGGCGGCGAAATCAGACAAGATCGAAGGCACCCTCAACCTCGACGCCGACTCAAAGAACGTTCTCTTTGTGTGAACGAAAGCGTGAAGAAGACAATCCCTTACGGGAGCATCTCAGCGCTTGAGTTTTACATGGCCAATCACATCCTGCGCATCATCTACAAGAATGGCAGCGGCAACGAGCAATACGTTGACATGGATCTGCCGGGCGCGGAACAGCCCGATCTCAAGCGGAGACAGGCGCAGACGGGGAGTGCAATCCGGCTGAGCTGAACTGCGTTCAGTTCAGATGCTCCTCGGCGAGCAGCAGGTTGAACTCGGGCTTGGTGCGCAGAACGGCAAACTCCTTATCCGCCATCAGCTTCTTGCGGTCGTCGAAGCCGTCGATGAAGGCGTTCCGCAGATACTGGATTGCGGCATCGAAGTTACCCGCGTGCGCATACAGCCGGGCGAGCTCATAGTTCAGCCGGGCCTGCTCCTCCACCGGACCCATCTCCGCAATGCGCTCCTGCGTTTCGCGGATGAAAACCTCGGGATCGAGAGCGAAGGCGCGTTGGTACGCCATAAGCCCCTGCTTGTACTTGCGCTCTGCGAAATACGCCGTGCCGAGATTGCTGTAGAACGAAGCGCAGTCGGGCTTCAGCCTTAGAGCCTTTTTGTAGTAGCCCTCCGCCTTGTGATAGTCCTTCTCGCCGTAGTAGACCGTGCCCAGATTGTTCAACGCTTCCGGATACTTCGGGTTGATGGAGAGAGCCTTCTCGTACTGCAGCTTCGCGAAATCCAGCGCATACATGTGCTGGTATGCAATTCCCAGCTTGTTCCAAAGCACGGGCGAATCGTGCGGACCCCGCTGATACGCGGAGATCGCGGCCAGGTAGCGCTGGTGGATCATCATGAGGTCGCCCTGCGTCTCAGGAGCCAGGCTGTTCATGCTGCCGAAATCCGCTGGCGGCGTGATCGAGCTCACCATCTGTGCTGGCGGGGCGGTTCCGTTTTTGTTGGGAGCGTCCTGAGCGAGATCGAACTCGCTGTAGGACATGCGCGAACCCGGACCGTAGAATGCGCTGTCGCCTGCATTGCCGTGGTCACTGGGACCTTGACCACTTACTCCGGGAACACATGTACACACCGCGATCAGAGTAAAAAACCAACTGCGCGGCGTGGCCGCCGACTTGATAAGATTCGTTCGCATACGCGCCTCCTTCACGGAACCGGGCGAACGGTTTGTGGGCACTATCATCCCACTCCCAGGCGGGAAACGCCATAGCCACCCTGATATTTTCAGTGGCATCAAAGGTGACCGCTTCCGCGGGTGAGGGACCGATCTGCCCGCTTCGATGCGCACCGCCCGGGATATGCGACTAGATACGGGTTACCGGCCCGATTATGTTCCAGTGAATCGCAAACCAGCTCAGGATGAGGCAGGCCAGCGCCACCAGCGAAAACTTGATCCTGGTGATGGTTCTCAAACCGCTGCGGCTCCAGACGCGGACGCCCGAAATGACGGCGAACAGGCTTAAAAGCAGGGCCACGCCGGTGACCGCGTTGACCAGATAGAGCCACTTGTCCCAGGCTGGAGTCGGAGGGTTGAGATCGTCGCCCTTGATCGCGAAGAAGATGAAAATAGTCAACAACATACCGACCCAGACCAATGCCGCCAGCTTGGAAAAGAAGGGCAGCCAGCGGGTTCCGGGCTGGGGAGCGGGGCGGGGGCGCTTGTTCAGGAAAATCCTCTTGCCGATACGCAAAATCACGGCGATCACAACCAGCGCCAGCACTCCCAGGCTGCTGCCGACCGCGGTCAGCACGTAATTTCCGTTCTCGTACCAGCGCACACGCTGGGCCTGAACGCCGGGAAAGTTGTAAGCCAGCCGCACCACCTTTCCGCTGTCGTCTCGGATGGCGAAGAGCCGTGCCTGCCCGTCCACTTCTTCCCATTGGTCCTTGGCGATGGGCTTCCACCTGATGGGGTGCCCGCGCAGGTTTTTGACGTCCTCGACATGCAGGATGCCATCTTTATCGACATTGGCGCTGCGCTGCTCGAAGAGACTCCCGGCGGCAATCTTGGTGCTGTCCGACCGGCGTGTGCTTTCGTAGGTGCCTTCGACCGCGGTCAGCTCACCGCGGGAAAGGCTGATGAACGCCTGCTTCTTATCGTTCGGGTAGTAGCGGTCGGAGAACATGTTGATGATCTCGGGCCGCGGCTTATCGCCGCCTCCTGAGGAGTTATAGGAGACGAAGAGCAGGAGCTTCTCTTTCGGCTCAACAAAGAAGAGGCTGTGAAAGGCGATCAGGTCGCCCTCGTGCCCGATCCAGCGCAGGTCGTTGCGCCAGGTCTGGTAAAAGCCCATGCATTGCGGCGGTAACTGGGGGCTGGCCTGAAACTGCGGAGTCCACATGGCGGCCAGTGTCTCGGGTTTGAGGATGCCCTTGCCCTCGAGCTCGCCTCCATTGAGGAGAGCCTGGCCAAAGCGGCCCATGTCGGCGGCTGTCGAAGACAGGCCGCCCGCGCCGACAGGGTTGAATATCTCGAATCCTACTGGCGGCTTCTCGGTGTCGCCGCGATAGCCTTCGGATGGCGTTGCCGGAAATGCCTTTGGCGGAGGCTGGTAGAAGGTGGAGTGGGTCATACCAAGCGGGGCGAAGATGTGGTCCGCAACGTACTGCTCGAACGGCTGGCCGCTGACTCGCTGGACGATGTAACTCGCCAGGCCGACGCCGTAATTCGAGTAGCCGGGAATCTTGCCCGGAGGAAAGAGCCTCTTCGGCTGATTAGCGATGAGGAAGTCGCGCAGCGACATCTTCCATTTCGGATCGGTAATAATGATGTCCCGGCTTTCCTCTTCGAAACCACCGGTGTGGGTCATTAGGTTGCGCAGGGTGATGGGCTGGCCGAACGCGGGGCGGATCTGGAAGTCGAGATAGCGGTTGATGTCGGTATCGAGGTCGAGCTTGCCCTGCTCCTCGAGTTGCATAACGGAAACCCAGGTGAAGAGCTTGGAGATGGACGCGAGCCGGAAAATCGTCGTCATCGGGTCGACGGGAGTCTTCTTCTTTTCGTCGGCGTACCCGTAGCCCTTCTGCAGCAGCACGTTGCCATCTTTCATCACAAGGACAGACGCGCCGGCGATATCCGAGCGCTCCAGCTGCATCTGGATAATTCCGTCGAAGAAGGGCTGAAGGTCTGCCGGCTCGAGAGCATGCGCTCCCCCGGGGGTTGCAGGCGGAGTCTTCTCTTCGGAATGCGGTTGCGTTGCCGGCGGAGTAACGGGTGCGGCGGTCTGAGGCGCCTGCGCCCAGATTGGCAGGACAAGAAAAAGCCCAACAGCATAAGCCACTACGCGACCAAGGCGCATGCCACGCTCCAATGCGAGAAGATGACGACCTGAAGCGCCAAGCTGGGGATGCGCCCGGCGGGAAAACCCAAAGTCGGATCATTCTAGCAAGCGTGGCAAACTGCTCAGCGTGCAGGCTTCTTCTCGATCTCGGCGATTCTTGCCTTGATGATCTTCTTCATCAACGAAGCCGATAGAGGCTTGTCCGGAGGGAACTGCAGCGTTCCCTTCGAGGTGTGGAAGTGCTTGAGGTCCTCTTTGAACTTGTCGATGACCGCGCCGCTCATGGGGAAAAGGCTGCAATGCTTCTTGAATGCCGCGATCGCCAGAATCGAATGCCCACGATACTCGAACGTCGGCATCTGATAGCTGATCGCCTCGGTCGCTTCAGGAACTGCCGCGTGAATCGCCTCCCGCATCTTCAGCAAAGTTGCGCGAGCCGGCTCGGGAATCAGCACGAGATATTCGTCGACCGTAGTCGGTGGTTTCAATTCCCTCCCCGTAGATCTAATAATCGCCGCCCTCTCCGCCGTACGCCAGGTTCTCAAACCTTGTGCACTTCGACAGATACGCCAGATGGACCGATCCAGTAGGCCCATTGCGCTGCTTGGCGATGATGATCTCTGCCTTGTTTTCCGTGTCCGGATCGGGCTGTCCGTTTTCGTCACGGTTGTAGTAACTTTCGCGGTGGATAAAGGCAACCACGTCAGCATCCTGCTCAATTGAGCCCGATTCGCGCAGGTCGGAGAGCATGGGCTTTTTGTCTCCGCCGCGCTGCTCGGAAGCACGCGACAGCTGCGACAGCGCGATGACCGGGATATTCATTTCCTTGGCCAGCGCCTTCAATCCGCGCGAGATAGCCGAAACCTCCTGCGTGCGGTTCTCATAGCGGCGCTGTCCGGCGCCGGGAATGCTGGCCGACATCAGCTGCAGATAGTCGATGACGATCAGATCGAGGCTGCCCATGGTCTGGCGCAGACGGCGCGCCTTGGCGCGCATTTCCGAGAGCGAGATGCCGGGCGTGTCGTCGATAAAGATATGCGCTTCCACCAGGCGCTCGAGTGCGCTCGAAAGCTTGGCATGGTCATCGCGGCCGAGAAAGCCCTTTTGGATCTTCTGCGAATCGACCAGCGCTTCGGAAGCGAGCATGCGTCGCAGCAGCGACTCCTTGCTCATTTCGAGCGAAAACACGGCGACGGTCTTGCCGCCGCGTACCGCCGCATTCTGCGCAATGTTGATCGCCCACGCCGTCTTTCCCATCGAGGGGCGTGCGGCGATAATCGTGAGCTCCGACTTCTGCAGTCCGCTGGTCATGCGGTCAAATTCGTCGAAGTGTGTTGCCAGCCCGGTGACCTCGCGGCCTTCCTTATAGAGGTTGTCGATGGTGCCGAAGGAATCGCGGACAATCTCCGGAATCCCGGTGAAGCCGCGCGTAATCCCTTTTTCCGTGACCTCCAGCAGGTCGGTCTCGGCAGCGTTCAGAATCTCCAGCGCATCTTCGCTCTGGTCGGCGGCCCGCGTGATCGACATCGAGCAGATGTTGATCAGCTGCCGCAGCAACGACTTGTCCTTGACGATGCGGATGTACTCTTCAATCGATAGTCGCCGCGGCAGTCCCTCGGTCAGGGACGCAAGATACGCAACTCCGCCGATCGATTCCACTTCCTTGCGCTTGGCCAGCTCCTCGGCGAGCGTGACGATGTCGACGGCCCGGCTCGCATCCATGAGTTCGCCGATGCGCGAGAAGATGCGCTGGTGCGACTCCAGCGCGAAATCCGCGGCCACAAGCTTTTCTGCAGCTTCGTTGTAGGCGTGATTATCTAAAAGGATAGCGCCGAGGATGGATCGCTCGGCGTCGATGGAGGCGGGCAGTCCGCGCTCAAATGCAATATCCGGAGTCGTTGCCACTTACTTAGTTTAGTTTCGGAGGCTCCCAGCATCGCGCCCAATTTGCGGTGCGCATCTCGTTGAAAACTAGTCAAAACTGTCGAAAACGTGTTCTCATGTCCAGCTTTCGCCCGAAACCTTTAAAATGGGAGTGAACCCGCATTGCGTATGAAATCCATTTTTGTCTCTCTCGCCGCCTCGGCGGTGCTCTTTGGTAGCCTTGCGGCTGCCCAGCAGACAGCAACCACGCAACCACCTCAGATCGCCGAGTTTCAGAAGCTAGAAGATCAGTGGAGCGATGCCGTCGCCAAGCGCGACCAGTATGGTCTGGAACTGTTGATGTCGCCCATTCTGGTGAACATCTCATCGACCGGCGAGGTCACCACGCGCAACCAGCAGATTGCACAGCTCTTTGAGAAGGGCGGCCCGCAGCCGCAAAGCATGGAGCAGCGCGTGGTCAACGTCCGCACATTTGAGGACATGGCACTCGTCGACGGCACCTACATCATCAAGTGGAAGATCGACGGCCAGATTCGTGAGGAGCGCGGCATCTTCACGCACGTCTACCAGCATGTGCGCAACAACTGGATCTGCGTTCACGCACAGCGTACCGCCGTAGTGGAGAAGGGGGGCGAGCAGAAGACGAAGTCAGCCAGCAAAAAAACCAATGCCGAGCTACCTTTCCACATTCCTTTGATCTATGCGGGCAAGCAGTCGACGCAACCTCCGCCGGCGCCTGGCTCGGATCCCGCACCGCAGTAACGATGGGTACTCGACCGATTTGGGCGGAGATTTCCAGCTCACGGCTTCTTGAAAACTACCTTCTGCTCCGCCGACTCGCTGGCGAGGCGGAGCTGCTTGCCGTCATCAAGGCCAACGGCTACGGACACGACGCTCTCGCCTGCGCGCAAGTCCTGGTCGCTGAGAATCCGCACGCCTGGCTGGGTGTCACCTGTGTTGAGGAGGGCGCTGCCGTTCGCTCTGTCGCTCCGCAAGCCCGCATACTCGTGATGGGCAGCGTGTGGCATCGCGAAGCCGAAGCAGCCATCGAACACTGCCTGACTCCCGTAGTGTGGGAGCCCCGGCAGATCGAGTCCCTTTATGTCGCCGCCAGCGCCCGCAAGCTCGCCGCACATTCCATGCCGGTGCACCTTGAGATCGATACCGGCATGTCGCGTCAGGGCGTGCGCCTCGATGCCCTGCCTGCTCTGCTTGAACTCCTCGCCGCATCGCCTGCGCTGCGTGTCGAAGCTGTGATGACACACCTGCATACTCCCGAGGCTCTTGACGGGCGGGCGACTTCAGAACAGTTGGGCCGATTCGTAACTGCTATGGATACAATAATGGCACACGGACTTAACCCCAAGTGGATTCACGCCGGAAACTCCGCCACCGGTCTGAGCGAAGGCGGCGCAGCGAATCTCGTTCGAGTTGCAGCGGGATACAAGGCGAAGGCGATGCTGCGTCCCGGACTTGCTCTGTACGGATACGCGCCGCGCTTTTCGAGCGCCGGCCTCTCGCTCTCCGGGTTTTCAAGCGCGGGCTTTAGCGGCACGGAGCCACTCGCGAAGGCGCATCTACTTCAGCCCGTTCTTTCATGGAAGACGCGCATCGTCTCGCTCCGAAGCATTGACCGCGGAGAAACCGTCGGATACGGCGCGACCTTTCGTGCGGCGCGTCCCACGCGCCTGGCCTTGCTGCCCATAGGCTACGCCGACGGGCTCAACCGCCTGCTCTCCAATCGCGGTAGCGTGCTGGTGCGCGGACAGCGCGCTGCCATAGCTGGGCGCATCTCCATGGACCTGACCACCATCGATGTGACCGATATTCCCGGCGTCGAAATCGGAGACGAAGCAGCACTCATCGGCGAGCAGAAGAAGGAGCGCATCACCGCGTATGATCATGCCGATCTCGTCGACACCATTCCCTATGAAATTCTGTGTAACATTGCGGCGCGCGTACCCCGCGTAATGAAAGATTGAAAAATACAATGCTCGGCAAACTTTATGCACGCTGGATGTATCGCTGGGAGACCGCCCTCACCACGCGCGACGAGAACCGCATCGTGCGGCCCGTCGAATGGGGCTTCGACTGGCTCGATGATTTCATCGAATCTGCGGGACTGCGGCGGCAGATCTTCGGCAACAGCGAACCAGCTTCACTCGATCCGCACGAATCTGAGTCAGCATTGGTCGCGCTCAACGAGGCCATCGTCGAACGCAGCGACGCGTTCTACAGCTACGCGCTCCCCACCGACTTCCAGCTGGAGACACGCCATCCTCAGCTCTTTCCCACCAATGTTCGCCCGGAAACCCTCAAGCAGGACGCAGAGCTCAGACGCAAGGCAGCCGAAGGCAAGCTTAAACCCGCGCAGTTCCTGCGTTTCACCTCTCCCATCCGCACCCCGTATCCGGAAAACGATCTGGTGAACGCACGCTGGTATCCCGCGCGGGCAGAAAAGATGCAGGGCAAACCGAAACGCGCGATGATCGTGATGCCGCAGTGGAACGCTGACGCCTTCAGCCACAACGCGCTCTGCGCTCTGTTCAATCGCTTCGGCATCTCCGCGCTGCGCCTGAGCAAGCCCTATCACGACATTCGCCGTCCGGCAGAGCTCGAGCGCTCCGACTACGCGGTAAGCTCCAACATCGGACGCAACATTGCCGCCTGCCAGCAGGCGGTCATCGATATTCGCTGCTGCCTCGACTGGCTGGAAGAGCAGGGCTACGAACAGTTCGGCATTCTCGGTACGAGCCTTGGCTCTTGTTACGCCTTCATCGCCAGCGCGCACGACGAGCGGCTGCGGGTGAACGCCTTCAATCATGCGTCCACTTCCTTCGGAGACGTCGTCTGGACCGGCCAGAGCACCCGGCACATCCGTCAGGCTTTTGAAGATGCCGGCCTCACGCAATTGCGTCTGCGCGAGCTCTTCGGAGCCACCAGCCCCGTCAACTACATGCGGCGCTTCGCTGCGCATCCGAAGAAAGTCTTAGTGGTTCACGCCGCATACGACCTCACCTTTCTGCCCGAATACTCAATCGAAGTACTGCGCAGCTTTTCCGTGCTGGGCGTCGATTACGTTTCGAAGGTTCTGCCCTGCGGCCACTACACCACCGGAGAAACGCCCTACAAATATATCGACGGATGGTACCTCGGCTCCTTCGTTTTCGCGGCGTTCCGGAACCTGGCCGAAAACCGGCCTGTTTCCATGGAAAGAACAAATGTTGAACTGGTAGGCGGCTAGAGCATACGGAGCCGTCTCAGTGAGAGAACTCGAAGAACTTCGACGCCGGTACCGCCCCAATCCAATCAAGGTCCTGTTCGTTGGAGAATCTCCTCCGGCGCGTGGCACCTCCTTCTACAAGGGCGACTCAGGTCTGGCAAGATACACAAAGCTGTCCTTTCAGCAGATGTACAGCCTTCCCGATCTTGCGATGGCCGATTTTCTGCATGGTTTCAAAGCAGCCGGCTGTTATCTCGACGATCTTTGTCTTGAACCCGTCAACCGGATGAAAGCGTCTGATCGCCGGGCTACCTGGAAAAGAGAAGTGGAGCCCCTGGCTCGCAGGCTTGAGGCTGATTCGCCCCGGATCATCGTCCCGATACTCCGGAGTATCGAGAGCAGCGTCCGGCAGGCAGCAGAAAGAGCTAGGCTTCTGGACCGAGTGCGAAGCGCGCTTTCATATCCAGGCATGGGCAATCATTGGCGTTATGTCGCAGAGCTGTCGCGCCTGCTCCTTGAGCTTCGCGAGGCTTCCGCTCTTCCGCTCTCATTTCTGTGACCGGGCTACAATCTACACATGACCGACCGCATGTCCCTTCCTCTCGCGCAGGCCGATCCCGAGATCGCCGCCGCCATCGAACACGAAGTTTTTCGCCAGCATGAAGGACTCGAGATGATCGCCTCGGAGAACTTTGTCAGCCACGCTGTGCTTGAGGCTGCCGGTTCGGTCTTCACCAACAAATACGCCGAGGGCTACCCCGGGCGCCGCTACTACGGCGGATGCGAATTCGCCGACGTGGTCGAGAACCTTGCTCGCGATCGCGCCAAGCAGATCTTCGGTGCCGAACACGCCAACGTGCAGCCGCACTCCGGCTCCCAGGCCAACGCCGCCGCCTACATGGCGGTCCTCCAGCCCGGAGACACCATCCTCGGCCTCGATCTCGCGCATGGCGGCCATCTCACCCACGGGCACAAGCTCAACTTCTCCGGCAAGCTCTACAAGGTCGTCTCTTACATGGTCCGCAAGGACACGGAAACCATCGACTACGACGAACTCGAGGCACTTGCCATTAGAGAAAAGCCGAAGGTCATCATCGGCGGCGGGAGTGCCTATCCCCGCATCTTCGATTTTCCCCGCATGCGTGAGATTGCCGACAAGGCGGGCGCGCTGCTCATCGTCGACATGGCGCATTTCGCAGGCCTCGTCGCCGGAGGCGTGCATCCCTCTCCCGTGCCGCACGCGCAGATCGTCACCACCACGACGCACAAAACGCTGCGCGGCCCCCGTGCTGGACTTGTTCTCTGCCAGCAGCAGTTCGCCGCAGCCGTCGACAAGAGCGTCTTCCCTGGCCAGCAGGGAGGCCCGCTGGTGCACATCATCGCCGCCAAAGCCGCGGCCTTTAAAGAAGTGCTGAACCCGGACTTCAAACTCTACGCTCAGCAGATCGTAGTCAATGCCAAAGTGCTTGCCGAAGTGCTGCAGGCGGAGGGATTCCGCGTCGTCTCCGGCGGTACAGATACGCACCTGATGCTCATCGACGTCTTCGCCAAGGGCATCCTTGGCAGCGAAGCCGAAGCCGCGCTTGGTGAAGCCGCCATTACGGTAAACAAGAACGCCATCCCTTACGACACGAACCCGCCGCTCAAGCCCAGCGGCATCCGCATCGGAACACCCGCGCTCACGACCCGCGGTATGAAGGAAGCCGAGATGCGCACCATTGCGAAATGGATCGCCGAAGCACTCGAGCAGCGCACCAACCCGCAGGCACTCGAGAAAATTCGTGGTCAGGTGCTTGAGCTCGCCGAGCAGTTTCCGCTCTATGGATGGTTGCGGCAGCCGGCTGTGGTCGCCGCGAAGTAGTCTCGCAGCTACACGTAGTCGAACACGCTCATGAAGCCGAAATCCATGTGAAGCTGCTGGTGGCAGTGGAACAGCGTCATTCCGGGTTATCGGCGACGAAGTCCACTTCCGCCTCCTGATACCCACCCAGCATCATAACGTCCTTCATGACGCCTGATGTCGGCTGCCCGGCAATGCGTCTCAGCTCGAAGATGCGACGATGAAGGTGGACGGGATGAATATCGTCGCTGGCATTCTCCATGCGCAGGCGATAGCGCCTGCCTTCATGCAGATGAAACGACGGCGCGGCCATCATCTGAGAGTCCGGATAAGCGACACCATTGATCGTCCAGAGATTGAAGCCGTCCGCTGCGGCATTCTTCTTCTCAAACAACATCTCGAATGTCTCGTCCGGCTGCGTTGCCGGGTCAGCGCTCGCCCCGAGGTGTGCATAGTTCCATTTGAATGGTTTCGGCGGAATCCACTGCGCCTTCCCCCTGTACCCTGCATACTCGACCACGATGCCCATTCCGTTGTGCCGATCGTCGTCGGCCAGATCTCCATCACCCACACGCCGGGATGATTCATCTCTACTACGGCGGAGATGCGCTCCGCCGTGCCCAGCCATAATCCGGGCACCCGAACCGGCTGGGGCAGCGGATTGCCGTCGGTCGCGACAATGGTAAAGCTGTGCCCCGGCAGGTAGAGGCTGCGAATCTCCGTTGCGCTTCCGTTCAACACGTGAAACAACACCCGCTCGCCCTGCTTCACGCGCACCGGCTCGCCGTGGCGCAGCATCTTGCCATTGATCGTGAACGAGCGATACCCAACTTCATACCCGTGTGGATTTCCCTTCGCCAGCGACGCCTTCATCGCCGTCTCGCCCTTTTCTTTCAGCGCGGCTACCTCCGCGGCGGGAGACAGAAAATCCATCGCCATATCGCCGCCCCGGCTGAGCGTCGGCTCGAACTCCTTCATCGTGAGAAAGACTTCGCGGTCGTAATCTCCCGGGTTGTTTTTCGGCTCGATATACACCGGACCCACCAGCCCGCTGTATTGTCCCGCCGCCAGATCGGCGCCCGCGCGAACGTGTGTGGTAGAAGCGGAATCCCGACGGCTTGGGAGTGAAGGTGATGCGCCGCGACCCATGCGCCGGAATGAAAGGAGTGCCTTCCTCTGCCGCGCCATCCACATCTGCGGGTATCGCCTGCCCGTGCCAGTGCAGCTGCTCGGCAGTGTCGGTCTCGTTGTGGATGTCGACGGTGACCGGTTGCCCCTCTTTGAAGCGGAGCAGCGGGCCGGGAAACTGGCCGTTGTAAGTCGTCACGGAAACGATGCGGTCGGGGGCGAGTTCAATGGGTTTTACTGCGATGGTGAGCGTGTAGTCGGCCTGCTGGGCTGGGACTGCGACCACTCTCGCGCCCTCTGTCGCCAACGCCAGGCTCAGCTTCGAAGGCGTCAGCAGTGCGCCTCCCGCCGCCGCGCCTGCGCAGCGCAGAAAATTCCTGCGAGTGGACTTCACGCTCAACTTGCCGCCTCCGGTCACGGGAAGAGCCTACATGCCTGTTGAGGCGATGATATCGAGATTTACAATTCCGCTCGCTCTGGCACAATCGAACGATGACCCGATCGACGAATCGCCGGCTACTCTGGTCTTGCGCTCTTCTCGCATCGACCCTTCTCTTTGCACCTTCATCGTTTGCGCAGGCGCCCGCAGCCCTTAGCACCGACCCCGCCCCAGACGCTGCAAATCCGTCTTCAATGGTCTCGCTCGCTGGGGTTCCGAGCCACGGCGAAAAGCTTCTCGGCGTCTTCTATCTCGCCGCTGGAGCAGGCCCGCATCCGACCCTTATCCTCATGCACGGATTCCCCGGATTCGAACAGAACCTCGACCTCGCGCAGGCGATCCGCCGTGCAGGATGGAACGTTCTCGCTGTGCACTATCGCGGATCCTGGGGCGTGAAGGGAAACTTCTCCTATGCGCACGCCATCGAGGACGCCGACGCCGAGGTTGCTTTCGTCCGTGACCCTGCCAACGCCGCGAAATATCACCTCGATCCGAACAAGGTCGTGCTTCTCGGCCACAGCATGGGCGGATTCATGGTGGCTTCTGCCGCTGCTCACGACCCGAAGATCACCGGCGTCGTCATGATCTCAGCCTGGAACATTGGAGGCAGCTTTCCTCCGCCCGAAGCCGGCGAACAGGCCATCCAGAAAGCGAAGCAGTCACTCATCCAGGACTTCAGCGCGGACAACGACGTCGCTCCCCTCGCCGGCTGCACCGTCGAATCGCTGGTGGATGAGGCTTACAAGCACCGCTCAGAATGGAACTTCAACGATTACGCTTCCGCGCTCGCTACGCGGCCGGTCCTCGTCCTGACCTCCGACGACGGACTTGCGCCAGATGACTATGCTTTCGCTGTGGCCCTGCAGAAGGCGGGAAACGCGCACGTGACGGAGACGCACTTCGCCACCGATCACTCCTACTCTGGGCAGCGCATCGCCCTGGCAACGGCAATCCTGAACTGGCTGTCTAACTTTTAAGCCGTCTGCTGCGCTACGATCCTTCGTTCGCGCCATTCTACGTCGGGCGACAATTTGAAGGCAGGAGCTAAAAGGGGTTTAAGAATGAGAATGCGATTGGTCGTCTTGATGGTCGAAGTGGAACAGCCGGAGGGGATCTCTGCCCGCAAGCTAATCCTGGAAACCGCCCGCCACAATGTCATCACCGCGTATAGCGGAAATGGCGCCATTAAACTGCTGCGCCGGTTTCCCAATGTCGACGTCGCCGTGATTCACACCGAACTCGAAGATTCTCAATTCAGCAAGCTTGTGCACGAAATCAAGAAAATTTGCCCGGATCTTCCTATTGTTGCGTTATCCCCAGTTCAGGACCGGCACGTGAAAGGGGTGGATCATACGCTATCGAGCTATGATCCTCAGTCGCTTTTGCATTTGCTCGCCGAACGCTATGAAGCGGCAACTTCAGACGATGAAAAAGTAGGGCCAAATAATCATTGATCTTAAAGCGCAGCGAATTCCTTCTTCGCGGCGATTAGTTGTGGCAAGTCCTGATCGGCGTTCTTCCACAAGTCGAAGAATGCCTGATAGGCCTGGCGTGCATGCTCCTTGTCGCCTTGCATGGCATAAGCGCGTGCCAGCCCAAGCTGCGACTGGGGATAAGTCTGGTAAAACAGCGACAACGCCGCTCCGCGAAGTTCAACCGCGCGCTTGAATGCGATGACGGCGTTGGGCCCGTCGTGCAGGTCAAGATACGCCAGTCCACGCATATAGGCGCCCGGCGAAGCGACATCGTAAGCCTTGGCTTTTTCGAGTTCGCTCAGCGCGTCCTGCGGACGATGATCGGAGAGCGCCAGAAATGCATTCGATTCCGGAATCGTGAGCCCGTTTATGAGCGTGTCTTCCGGATACTTCCTCGCCAGATCCTTCAGAATGGGTTCCGCCGTCTTTTTATCTCCGCAAATGCTGGCGGTAAAGACCGCCTGCCGCAACGTAGGCTTGGTCTTGTCGATCGAGAGAGCCCGCTTCACTCCGCTCTCCGCCTCTTGGCACATGCCGGCAACTCCTCTTCCCGAGACGAGGAACAACAGCCAAGAGGCTTCGGCATCAGGAGCCTTCAACTCAGCAGCCTGATTTGCAGCACTTTGCCAGGTGGTCTGGGCTGCGCGATATTGTCCTTGATACTCCTCTACGCTCGCTTTGATGGCAGTTATCAGGAACTCATCCGGTCTGCCCGCCACCCGGGTCTGGATCCGGCTCATGCCCGCGGTGTCTCCCACCAGCGCATCCAAAAGGAAAACCAGTTGGAGCACCTCGGTGCTGTCGCCGATTCCCAGCGCATTAATCTTCTTTACCTGCTCCCGCGCCTCGTCAAAGCGATTCAAAGCCATGAAGTCCGAGAGCATGTTCTCCTGAGCGATGGCGTCATCCGGTTGCATGGCCACCGCCTTCCGGCTATAGGCCAGGGCGTCCTCATAGCGGCCGATCAGCGAATACGCGACAGAGAGATTTACCAGGTTGTCGAATTCATGCGAATAGGTGCGGATCGAAAGCTCCAGCGTGTCGATCACCTTCCCCATATCGCCGGTTACATTCAGATGGTAGTGACCGGTAATGTAGAGGCGCTCCCGCTCGCTCACGTTTTTCGAAAGGCTGTAAGCCTTGGTGTAATATTCGAGGGCTTTGCCGGTCTGTCCGGCGTTGCTGTACACCACGCCCAGTCGTGCCCATGCCATGGCAAAATTTGGATCGAGCTCAACAGCCTGTTGGTAGTGGCCGGCGGCCTGGGGCAGATCGAGGCCCTTCTCGTGCTCCACATCTCCCAATGCATAGGCGCGGAAGGCTTCGAGCGACGGAGTGGTCGCCTGGCCCAGCGGCGTGTCGAGTTTCTGGATCGAGCTGAGTGATTCCCCCAGCCGGGCGCGCATCGCCGTCGCCGCCCGATCTAGCGCATCCAGCACATGCTCCACATCCGGAGACTGAGCCTGCTCGCTGGCAATGTCGTCGCCCGTCGCCGTCGCCTGCGCATTCAGCGTAATCACGTAGTCTTTGCCCAGCGAGGCGATCGAGCCCGTGAGGATGGCCTTGACGCCCTCCCGTTCGCCGATCTCGCGCGCAATCGCCGGAGTTAGCGGATCGTCTGACGACTTGCCCAGGTATTTCATGCTTTGACGAAGGTGCTGCTGATTGACGATGTTCAGCATCGGCGACTGTGCCAGCTGAATCGCCAGCGCCTGGTTCAGCGTCGTGTCGAAGACAGGATTGCCAGTGCTGTTGACGAAATCGGCCAGGATGATCGAGTCCTTCTCGCCTATTACGACGGCCGCATTCTGCCCGGCGGGCGCGGCAGGAGAACGATGACCGCGCCAGAACCAAAAGCCGGCCGCGATGACGATGAGGACTGCCGCAATTGCCGCGATCACCAACCCGTTCTTCCGGGGTGTCTCTGCCGGAGGCGTCGCGGCTGCTGCTTCGACTGGGCGCATCGGACCGGCATCCGCGGCCGGGGCAGGCTTCGCGTCTCCGATCGCATCCAGATCGGCCAACAGCTCGTTTGCCGACTGATACCGGTCGGCCTTCTCCTTCGCCAGTAGCTTCGCCAGGATTCGATCAAAGACCTTGGGCAGCGCGGGATTCACGCTGCTCGCCGGCGGCGGATCCTTCATCAGCAGCGCGGCAAACGTCTCGGCGGGCGAATCACCGGCAAACGGAGACTTGCCAGTGCCTGCCTCATACAGCACGCAGCCGAGCGAAAAGAGGTCCGAGCGGGCATCGACCTGCTGTCCCTTGGCCTGTTCCGGCGACATGTAGGCGATGGTGCCCAGCGTCGATCCCGCGTTGGTGAGGGTCACGTCGTGGGACCCGGCACTGGTTGCAGAGAAGTCGCCGTTCTGCGTTCCGGGCGCCGGCGCAACCATAGGGTCCGCATGGCGTTTCGCCAGCCCGAAATCCAGAATCTTGATGTGCGGAACTCCGCCCGGAGGCTGCACCACAAAGATGTTGGCCGGCTTGATGTCGCGATGGATTATGCCGCGGGAGTGCGCCGCGGCAAGCGCGCTTGCCGCCTGCCGGGCGAAGCTCAACAGCTCAGGTGCGGGCAAAACATGGCGGTCGGCGAGGTATTGCTTCAGCGTCTGGCCCTGGAGCAGCTCCATCACCAGGTATGGCCGGCCGTCCTGCTCGCCGATGTCGTGAATCGTGCAGATGTTGGGATGGTTCAGCGCCGAGGCGGCGCGCGCCTCCCGCTGAAAGCGGGCATTCGAAGCCAGCACCGGAGTTCCGCCTGGCGTGGGAGTGTGCGGCGTTTCGCCGCTCAGGTAGCTTTCTGAAACCAGCTTGAGCGCGACTTGCCGGTCAAGGCGCGTGTCCAGCGCCCGGTAGACATCTCCCATGCCGCCCGAGCCGATTTTTTCGAGAATTTCGTAGGGACCAAAGCGTGCGCCGACAGCAGGATTCATTACAGTCAAAATCGTTCTCAGACTCTAAGTCACGAATGTAGGGGGCGTCGTGGCAAGTGTAAATGCCGCTGAGGGTTTTACGAAAGAACATTATTCCCATGCGGCTACACGAAGATAACGTCCTGTACTTGCGCCGCAGGTGCCCCCCACCGGACGGTCAGCACCTAAAACGGCCGACCGCGGAAGAGATACACCAGCTCGATCACCAGGATGATCACCACTGTCAGTTCCAGAAAGAACGCCCGGCTCTGGTTGAACTGGTCGACCATAAAGCGGTAGAGCTCCTCGGCATTGCGCACCTTCTGCGTGACCAGATCCTTGTAGTCGGGCACACCGACCTTCAGCGCCGCCAGCTTATAAAGGCGCGCCGAAAACATGTCGCTCAGGAATTTGATCGCGTTGTCGGCGTGCTCGGTCAGCTCGGCAACGTCGAGCAGCACCGTGTGCAGGCGCGTTGCCGACCGCGCCAGTCGCCAGCGCGCGAAGATCCCCGTGCCTTCGTCGAGCAGCGTGTAGACGCGGTCCAGCTCTTCGGTAAGCAGCAGGTCGTAGTGCCTGAACTCAAGCAGCTGCGAGTTGGCGTATTCAAGCAGTTGAATGGCCGTCTCTGCGCCCGCAGTCGAGTCGTAGATGAACGCCGCATTCCATCCGATTACGGCAAGATCGTTCGCATAGTAAGAGATCCGCGACTGAAGTACCTCGTTGGTCTCGCTCTCGGCCAGATTGCCGGTATCGCCGCGCACCACCTGCGCAATCCGCGAGCCGCAGCTGTGAATCAGGTCCGGAACCGAGGGAGAGCCTCCGCTGTCGCTCTCAATCTCGCGGATGTGGAAGATCAGATAGTCCTCGCTCAGCCACTGCTTGTACGGCTTCACCAGTGCGGGCGCCGCGGCCTCCAGCTTGCGGCGAACCATCTCCGTCGCCTGCGCCGCGAAGTCGACATCCCAGACCCAGCGGCTGGCCAGGCCAATGAGTTTTCCCCATCCGCCGTCGAAGGCCAGTTCGAAGACAACGCTTAGCACGCCATAGTCGTAGTATTTGATCTCACCCTGCAGTTGCTCGCCGCTTTCGAGGGTGAGTGTACCCAACGATTCGACGACTGGCGGCCTCTGATAACGCACCGAGCCGGGATGCTTGGGCGACGCCGCCTCCAACGTGCCTGCCCTCAGCAGCTCACGCAGACGGTCTAGCCGGATGGCTTCGCACACATCGAACTGTA
>Ga0210398_10001238_pt1 | contig 27002 bp, 30 predicted proteins | sample IncBWC4OmetaG_FD_161047 | JGI IMG/M metagenome (GOLD analysis project Ga0210398, IMG submission 161047) | Forest soil microbial communities from Barre Woods Harvard Forest LTER site, Petersham, Massachusetts, United States - Inc-BW-C-4-O | ecosystem: Environmental > Terrestrial > Soil >... | reverse complement strand
GCTGCACGATAACAATCGGCACCGGAAAATCCGAGGGTATGGCTGGCAGCAGATCGGCCAGCGCGTTCGGACCGCCGGTGGAAGTACCGATAGCGAGCAGATCTACACGGCTAAATTCCCGCGTCGCCTGTGAGCTCGCGCGTCGCACGCTAGCCACAAGCGGGCTTCCCGTAACAGGCACGCTCGGCCGCGTCGCGCACAACGCTTTAATTTTCGGAATCAACTCGGCGCGCAACTGCCGCAGCGTCGCTTCCAGGCTCCCTGTATTGTTCGGCTTGGTTACGTAATCGCTCGCGCCCAGCGCCAGCGCGTCCAGCGTGATCGCCGCACCGCGTTCGGTAACCGTGCTGAACATAATGACCGGCAGCTTCGGATAAAGTTTCCGTAGCGCCGCCAGCGTCTCCAGGCCATCCATTTCCGGCATTTCGACGTCCAGCGTTACGATGTCCGGATTAACGAGCGGAATTTTCGCAAGCGCGATTCGCCCGTTCGCCGCGGTTCCCACGACTTCCAGCGCGGCGTCTGGCGCAAGCCCATCGCACAGCACTTTGCGAATCACTGCGGAGTCGTCAACAACCAACACGCGAATCGGCGGCATAGGTCCTTTCAGCTTCAACCAATCTCGAATTTGCTTCCATCGCTGCTCAGCCGGCGCGCGAGTGCACGTTCACATCACGCGCTTTTCATGCCCATTCGAATTAATCTTGAATTGCCCCACCAACTCGCGCAGTTCCGTGGACATCCGCGCCAATTGCTGCGCTGCTCTCTGCGAATCGCTAGCGCCCGAAGAAGTGCTCTGCGCCGCCGTCGCCACGCCGGTAATGTTTTTCGCCACTTCCCCCGAGCCTCTGGCCGCCTCGCTCACGTTGCGCGACATTTCCGAAGTCGTCGCCGACTGCTCCTCGACGGCCGTCGCAATCGTTGAAGCAATATCATTCACCTGCCCGATGATTTCGCTGATCATGCGAATCGCTTCCACCGCGCTTTTGGCATCCGTCTGAATCGCGCCGATTCGCTGGCTGATATCCTCAGTCGCCTTCGCCGTCTGCTTCGCCAACTCCTTCACTTCGTTCGCCACTACCGCGAAGCCCTTCCCTGCTTCGCCCGCGCGCGCCGCCTCGATCGTCGCGTTCAGAGCCAACAAATTGGTCTGCTGCGCAATGGACGTAATCACTTTGATCACGTGCCCTATCTCGGCGCTGGATTCTCCCAGCTTGGTCACCGTCACATTCGTTTCCATCGCCGCGCGCAGCGCCTCGCTCGCTACCTTGGCTGATTCGCCCGCGTTCTTGGCGATCTCGTTGATGCTCGCGCTCATTTCTTCCGTGCTCGTCGCCACAGTCTGCAGATTACGATTGATCTGCTCCGTCGCGGCAGACACCACGTTCGCCTGCGCCGACGTTTCCTCGGAGTTTGCGGTGATTTGCTGGCTAGTCGCGGAAAATTCCTCGCTCGCCGTCGCCACTTGCTGTGCGTTCCGGCTGATGGACTCGATCACGCCGCGCAATTTGTTCTGCATTTTGTTTACAGCCGCAGTCAAATCGCCCAGCTCGTCCGCGCTAGTCACTTTCACATCGGCGCGCGTCAAGTCGCCCTCAGCAATGGCATCCGCTTGGGCCAAAATGGAAGTCACTGACCCGCCGATGCGCCGGCTCAAGAAGGCCGCCACAACCGCGCCGATCACTAGCGCCACCAGGGTCGTCAACCACATGGACCAGATCAGCGACGAATTCGCCGCGGCCAGCGAGTTGGCGCTTTCCTTGCGCAACCCATCAAACGAATCCGTCAAATCCCGCAGCACGGCTGCGAGTTGCTCCACCTCTGGCGTTAGTCTGTCCGTGTACTCATCACCCGCTCGGACTACGGCATCGCGCTCACCGCTCGCCGCAGCAGCCATCAGGGCCTGCTGCCCCTGCTGCACACCGTGCAAGCGTGCTTTGATTTTGCTCAGCCGGTCGCGATTTTCCTGCGAGATCCATCGCGTAGAAAGCTCCTGCAACACGCCGCCGTCCTTCTCGATGCTCTCCCATGCGTATGCAAAACTCGCAGCGGCCGCCGCGCGCCGCGCCGGATTCTGTCCCGCCAGAATTCCCTGCCGTGCATCGCTCGCCGCTTCCTGCAGATGCGATTGCAAATCTTTGCAAGCCTCAATCGTCGGCGCGCGCACTGCCAGAATGTTCTGCTGCGCTTCATGTATATCGGCGACCTTGAAATAGCTCATCCCAGCGCTGATCACCATCAATAACAGAATCGTTCCGAACCCGAGTCCCAACTCTTTTCCCAGCGTGAGCTTCATCTTGCGTCTCCCATCAAAATGAAAAAGTGCGCTGCTTCACTCAGAGTCGCGCGCGTTCCAGCCAGAGCCGTCGCGGGTCGCTCCACGTTCCTATCGAAGTTCCCATCAGCGTTCCGCTGCCGTCGGTCCAGGGGCGGGTGGTTCCGCCACCGTGCACACCCGCTGCGTATCCAGCACGTGCATCAACTGTTTCTCGAGTTTGTGTACGCCGCGAATCGCGGAACGCACCGTACCACGCAATGTTTCTGGCGGCAGTTCAAAACTCTCGTCGCTCGCTTCCACTACATCCCCAATTTCATCCACCAGCAAACTCACCAAGTCTTCACCCGTGCGCACGATCACATTCATCGCAGGCCGGTCCGCCTTACGTTCCGGCAATCCCAGCTGCCGCCGCAAATCCACAGCCATCACGATTTGCCCGCGCAGATTCATCAATCCACGCACAGCATGCGGCGCGAGCGGCACCCCAGTCAGCTCGAGCTGCTGCAACACTTCCTGCACGTCACGCAACTCAATTCCGAAAAAGTAATTTTCCAGGTAGAAAGTGCAGAACTGCCGGGAATTGGCCATTGCTCAGCCGCCCACCGGGGCAAGCTCGTCTTCACGTTCCAGGGTATGTGTCTGCTCCGCCGAGCCAACTAAAATCACATCGAGGTCCAGCACCTCCGTCACGCGCTCCTGGATTACGGCCGCGTACAGCACCCCCTTGCGCGTCGCCGGAGATTTCACGTCCGCGCGATCCTCCACGATATCCACGATACGTTCCACCACCAAACCGACCGCGCGTTCGTCGTGATTGCACACCAGAACCTGAATCACGCCCGCGTTCGCCGCCGCATCAGTTGACCCCACGCGCGAATTGCGCGAACTCTGCCGCCGCTCCTCCAGCGCCTCGCTCAGATAAACCAGCGGCAGAATCCTTCCGCGGTATTGAATGACGCACTCCGCCCCCGATTGTTCCACCCGCGACGCCACAAATTCTTCCAGCCGCGCCAGCGCGTGCAGAGGAATCGCCATCCGCGCGTCATCCGGCCCAACAAAAACCAGAAACGCCTGTTTCTCAGCGCCATTTTCTTGAACTGCGGTGTTCATTTCTGCGTCTGCGCGCTCGCCCGATTCAGAAATGATCCCCGCTCGCTGCGCCAATCCCGGCACATCCAGAATCAGCGCCACCAACCCATCGCCCATGATCGTCGCGCCCGCGAACGCCTTCAGCCCCTTGAGCTGTGGGTCCAGCGGCTTCACCACAATTTCTTCCGCGTCCTTGATTTCGTCCACGATCAAACCAAATTCCCGCCCGTCGGCCCGCAACACCACCATGTTGCTCACGTCGTCTTCTTCGAACGCGCTAATCACCGGCGGCTCGCAGATTTTCAATTCACGATCCAGGTACAACAACGGCAGCAAACGTCCGCGCAAGCGATACACCGGCGCGCCGTGCACCGTTTCAATTCCCCGGAGCGTCGGCCCGCCATCAATGCGCACCAGCTCGATCAAGCTCGCTTGCGGAATTACGAATCGCTCGCCGCCCGAACGCACCACCAGCCCCGGAATAATCGCCAGCGTCAGCGGAATTTTCGTTTTCACGGTAGTCCCGGCCCCTGCCGTCGACAGCACCTCCACCGTTCCGCCGATTTTCTCGATGTTGGTTTTCACTACGTCCATGCCCACGCCGCGCCCAGACACGTTTGTGATCTGCTCCGCAGTGGAAAATCCCGGCAGGAAAATCAGGTTCAATATTTCGCGCTCGCTCAGCTGCGCAGCCATTTCTGCCGTCAGCAGGCCTCGCTCCACTGCCTTGCGCCGGATTTTTTGCTGGTTCAGTCCGGCGCCGTCGTCGCTGATCTCAATATTGACCTGCCCGCCCTGGTGATAAGCGCGCAGCGTCAAGCATCCTTCCGCGCGTTTACCAGCCGCCACGCGCACCTCAGGTCGCTCGATTCCGTGATCCACCGAATTGCGCACCAGATGCGTCAGCGGATCCTTGATCGCCTCGATAATGGTCTTGTCCAGCTCCGTTTCCTGCCCGAACATCTCGATGCGCACTTGTTTGCCGCAGCTCGTGGCCACATCGCGCACCGTTCGCGGAAACTTCGACCAGACATTTCCGATGGGCTGCATGCGCGTCTTCATCACCCCTTGCTGCAGCTCGGTGGTAATCAGATTCAGCCGGTGGCTCGGCGCCACAATCGCCGGATCGTCCGCCGCATTTGAAAATTGCAAAATCTGATTGCGCGCCAGCACCAGTTCGCCGACGAGATTCATCAGCTTGTCCAACAGCGCGACCTCCACGCGTATCGAACCCTCGCTCATACCCGCGCGGCTGGCTGGCACAATCTTCGGAGCTTCACTCTTTTCCACGCATGGAACTTTTTCGGGTTCTGGGGGAACGCCGTTCGTTCCGAGAGCGACTTTGACAAAAAGTGGCACCTGCTTCTTTTGAATCTTGATGTTCGGCGCAGGCGGCGTCGCTTTCACTTCCTTCTTCGGCGCTGCGTGCGGAGTTAAATGTGCCGCCGCAGGCACGGCCGCGACTGAAACAGCTTCAAGCGACCCGCCCTGCGCCACTCTCGTCAGCATCAAGATCAGAGCTTCGTCGTCGCGCTCGCCTTCGTTGCCAATCGCCTCAATGCTCTGCAGCATCTGCCGCACCGCATCCACCATGCGCAACAATGCCGTGGTAATTTTCGGATTCAACACCAATTCGCCGTCGCGCAGCTTGCTCAAAAGGTTTTCGCCAACGTGTGCCACAGCCTCCAGCTTCGCAAATCCCAAGAATCCACAGGTACCCTTGATCGTATGGATCGTGCGAAATACGCTTGCCAGCGTGGCGCGATTGTGCGGATCTTTTTCCAACTGGATCAGTTCGCGGTCGAGCGTGTCAAGATTCTCGTTACCTTCCACGAGAAACTCGCGAACAATTTCGTCGCTCATGAGCTGGCAACCTCTGGAAGGGGCAACAGTCCACGCCAGCGCGCGCCCACAGCACTCAAACACACAAACTCAATCGCCGCGCCATCGCTAACAGCTTTAATATCGGCAACTTCTTTCGTCTCTTGAGGTTAATCTCACCGCAGACCCTCCCCTTCTCCTCAAGCTGTTTTCGCGCAGCGCCGCTGTCAGTGCCGCCGTGGGTGGACCAATCGCCCGCCGCCAAAGATAGGGCGGGGAACGCGTTCGCCTCATCAACCTTCAGGAGTTGCCCGATGAACTGGCTATCCTCATCAGATAAGGCGGTATGAGAGTGGGTCGTCGTAGAAAACTCGATTCGAGGTGCCCGTTTGCAAAGTGACAGGATCCCGCGCCACGGCGCCGGCAAAGTAAACTCGTCAGCATCCCAATCCAAGCGATGCGGCCACGTGTCAAAATGGAACGTTTCAGGAAATCACTAAAGTGCGACCGTCGCTCAATCGCGAAAGCCGTGTGAGCCGCTCCCTTCGATCACCTGGCGGAAGCGTGTGGGAGTCGCATTTACTTTTCGCTGATAATCGCGCGGTCTCATGCCTGAAGGGCTTGCAGTCTGCGTGGAACGGCGCGATAACCTTGAACTGGTTACAAGGGTCGCGCTACTTAGTAAGAACCGGGAGCGAAGCGTCTGCTCGTCTTTTCGCAGTCCGATGCATCGCGTCACCGTACAACTCATTTCGTCTCGATCTCAGATCGCCGCGAACGGCCCGAGACTTCTACGGATTTCTCTCGGCATGCAGCGCTAACACTTGCTGTGCTTCTTCGTCCGCTGCATTTGCCTCTTCGTCGCGACCCAACCCTCGCAGCACGTCCGCCCGCGTCTGTAACGCTCCCGCTACCGCGGGGTGATCCGGGCCCAGACTCGCCCTCAAGATCGCCACCGCTTCCGCACTTGCGGGGTCCGCGGCCGGAAACTTCTTCTCTTTGCAGTACACTTCCGCCAGGTGACTCAGAGTCTCGCCCACCTCCGAGTGCTGGTCCCCGTAGGTTTTCTTCGCGATTTCCAAGTAGCGTAACAGCAGCACCTCGGCTTTCGCATATTCGCCGGTCTGTATCCGGAAGTACGCCAGATTCGAAAGTTCCATTCCCACTGCCGGATGGTCCGGCCCAAACAGTTTTTCCTCAATCGTCAGGCTCTGTTCGACGAGTGTGCCGCCTTTGGCGTAGTCTCCACGTCGTGCCGCAATGCCGCCCAGATTGGCTAGAAACTTGGCGACGTGCGGATTATTGTCGCCGAGCGCAGCCCTCACAATGGCCAATCCTCGCTGGTATTGCGCCTCCGCTTCGTCGTAACGGCCCTGCTTAAAATTCAAATCACCTAGAGTCCCCACCGCCAATGCCAGGACCACGCTGTTGGCGGGCAGGCTCTTCTCGTCAATCGCGACGGCGCGCTCCAGCAGTGATCTCGCATTTCCGTACTCTGCCTTGGACATGGCCAGAAGAGCCATGTCGCTCAGCACCAGCGCCACATCAGGATGATCTGCGCCCAGCACTGTCTCGTCTGTCGCCAGCGCTCGCTTATAGACTGCCTCAGCTTCGTCAAATTTGCCCTGACTCCGATAGGTCCGGCCCAGTTCGTCGAGAGCCGCCGCCACATTCGGATGGTTAGGCCCGAGGCTCCGTTCCCAACTGGCGATCACCCGCTCCTCCGTCGCGATCGCCTCGGTAAACTTGGCCTCCTCGCCGTACACCCGCGCCAAATTGTGGGCGGCCGCGAGCGTACCCGGATCATCGGGCCCGAATGCCTTTTCCTTCCTGTCAGTGAGGTCCTGGAAGTGCTGCTCCGCTTCAGGGAATTTGCCTTCCTGCTCTTCAACGACAGCGACGTTATTCATTGTGGCCAATAGAAGCCCTTCTTGTTTCGCGCTGGCAGGCGACGTCTTCAGGATATCCATGGCGCGTCGCAATAGTGGCTCCGCTTCGTGATATTCACCCTGGGAGAGGTACATATACCCCAGGTCATTCATCAACCCGGCAGCCCGGCCATTGTTCGTCCCGATCGCCTTGTCCGTCATATCCAATGCCTGTCGCAGCAATAGCTCTGCGTCCGAATATTGACCCATGAATAGATTCACTTCGGCCAAGTCTCCCAAGCTCGTCGCTGTGTCCGGCTGGTTCAAGCCGAAATGGTCCTTGGCGTATTGCAGATTGTTGATGGCTAGAGGAAGAGATTCTGAATATCTACCGCCGTCATTCAATTTCTGAATCTGATCGTGCGCCTCCTGCCACTCCGTCTCCTGCGCGCGCACCGGTAGCGCCGCCAACCCGCATAGCACGATCAACAGCCGCAATCGCTTCCCGAGAAACTTGAAATGGCGCGCCCACTTCAGCGCAGCTGCTCTTCGGCCATACTTCGTCGAGCACGCACCCGTCATCGAGCCTCCCGCAGCGCAATCCTCGCTACGGGAGCATCTGGCCAAACTCGTCCGCCGGTCGCAATAGGCGGCAAGTACTCTGCCGTTACTTAGTTAACTAAACCGATACGTACCACTGCTTAGGCGTCCGCTAACCGCGTCAATCAGGGTTTGCGGTCGCAATTTGTATCGGCTTTCCCTTGTGGAAATCCGTGAAGCGGACTCGGACGAGCCAGTAAACCAGCAAGACCAGCGGAAGTAGGGTGAGAGTGAGGTACACGCCTGTGCTGAATAACGCCGGGGATAAATGTTGTCCCAGTCCCGCCTCCGACAGCAATCGAAGCGGCCGATTGGAGGGCCCCAGAAAAAAAGACCCTGCTGCGATGAATAGCCCGAAGCACATGCGCCAGAGATGCCGCGCGATGCGCTTCGCTCCAGCAACACCACCGCCGACCAGCATGCGAACGTCCCCCGCGGCTGCCAGCAGCATCACCGTGCCCATAAAAAAACTCATTCCAACAGGGACCCCGTCCGGCGAGTCCACCCTGCTGCGCACGATTGCAATACCATTCTTCCAAGTGAGGAGACCTAGCGCCAAGGGAATCACGAGCACAACCCAATCAAAACGGTTCGTTTCTCCGTCCTTGCGCCGAGCAGTCAGCCAGGCCGTGAGAATCAGGTAGAAGGTAAAAGCTCCGCCGCCGATGTTACTTGGTTCATGTTTTCCGATGGCAATGTACGCCGCAAAGCTCGCCATCGTGAGCATCGCTACCACAAAGACTCTCCCCGCCCATGCGTGACGGGGGGAACCTTTGCGGAAGATCATGGCAGCGGTCCCGGACAGCAATCCCACACTTCCCGCGGCAATATGAACAAGCAGAATGGGTGAATAGGGCATCGATGCCTCTTGGAAATGTATACGCCGAGGTTAGCTGGAAAGTTTCACCCGACTCATGCAGCGAATCCAAATTCTGGCAAGTCGCATTATGGGACAACTGACCATCGGGCTCTGGCCGGTAGCTTGAACTCGAATCTATGGTGCTCTGTAAATGGTTTCATGGCTCGGCCACAGCGCTCCTACCACCGCCCCGCCCACGGCGCCAATCACCGCACCAACCGCGGCTCCGGTTCCTCTTCCTCCGGCAAATCCATGAGGTTCCCATGCTGCGGCGCTGATACCGGCACCTGCTCCCGCGCCCACTCCAGCGCCAATGAGGGTGTTCCGCACACGATGCTTATTCACCATAAGTCTGACGCTGCGAACGTCTTGTCTCTGGATTGTCTGCCCGCCTGACTTCCCTTGTAACGAGATTTCCTTGTCCGACACACTCAAGAACGTTCCGGAGTCCTTCTTCGAATTCTCAATCACTTGAATCTTGTCTCCCGCTTGCAGCGTGCTCAGCTTCTCCCATTGGGCTGAAACGACGGAAGGCATAGCCAAAAGGCAGGCCAAAACCCAGTATTTTCGCATCTTGATTTGACTCCTCTGATCGGTGAGTCCTGCGGGGCCTAATCGGAGTATAGCGTGAGACGGTAATGCTGGAATTACCGACTGGGATTGGTATCGAAAGATTAACCAGCCTCGCCCGCGTCCACCTGGTGGCCGAGGGTCATACGAACCGGGATATCTCGCGAGAGTCAAACCTCGGCGAGCACACCGTACGTAATCATTTGTTTCGAATCTTCAATAAACTTGGCGCATGGAGCCGCCTGGAATTGGCTCTCTGCGTAATTAATCAAAGGGATGGGACGGAAACCAGCTCGTCGGCATCGGCTAGCAGGAGATTGCCTCCGCCTGGAATTCCTGTGAAAACATTTCTCGAATGCCGCGATTTTCCTAGGTGATTCACCCTAGGCGAAAGTCTGAGGCGGTCATGCATGGTTGGCTCCCTCAACTAAATCGTTCCTTATGAACATAAGTCCCCGTGCACAACCAATTGCGTTGATGGAGCGAATTGTGCCTAACGAACGAAGCTGCGAGTCGAAGGACAACTAGTTTTCAATGCGTTAACGGCCGACACTCTTCGCGCGAGCCTGCTCCTGCTGATAAATCTTCAGACTAACGAATGCCGCTTGGAGGATTGGCGCAGAGACGCCGTGTTTGCCACCGCGTTCTATAAGATCTCCAAGAATAGTGTCCACTTCCACCCGCGCGTGGTCTGTGAGGTCGCGATACATCGACGAAGTCAATGTGGAACCAGCAGCAGTAAGTAGCGGACCCTTTTCTGCCAGGAACTTCTCCGACATCGGATAGCCGCAAGCACCCGCGATCGCCGCGCATTCGCGAAATGCGGATAGGCATAGCTCGGCGCCACCGGGAACCGCGACAATTTCGCCGATATTTCCACGAAGCAAACAGGTAATGGCTCCGACAGTGGCCAACCATACCCACTTCTCCCACATGTTTCGCAAAATGACCGTGGAAATCGCCGCCTCAAATCCAGCCCCGCTGAACACTTGATGCACTGCTTCTATCCGAGAGGTCTTCTTCCCGTCCAATTCGCCGTAGGTGAGACTCTGGAAATCCGCAAGCTGGACTATCCTGCCTTGCGAGTCGATTTCAGTGGCGACGAAGCAAACCCCACCCAATACGGCGTGTTCGCCGAACTTCTGCGTCAGCACGTCCATGTGATGCATGCCGTTCAGTATCGGGATAATGACCGTCTCTTGCCCGACCGCAGGCGCGAAATCGTTTATCGCGGCGGCAAGGTCGTAGCTTTTTACGCTCACAAAGATAACGTCGAACGGGGACGCGATCTGAGCTGCGGTTATCGTTTTGGGTCGAACACTGAAATCGCCATGCGTTGGGCTGAGAATCTGTAACCCTTGTGTCCGGATTTGCTCGGCTCGTTTTGGCAGGACTAGAAATGTTATATCGCGACCTGCCTGTGCCAAGCGTCCTCCAAAATAACCTCCAACTGCCCCAGCACCGACGACTAGAATTCGCATATCGCCATCCTTTCAGCCACTTTCTTTCTTTCATTCCAAACAATCACGAGCTTCCGCGAAACAGCGCGACGCCGATTGGCTCAGCCACGAGAAATCGGCGGGATCGCGGCCAGGTTATCCCTCCGCCGCTTTGATTCTTTCGTTCACCTTCATCGCGCACTACGAGGTTTTGATGCGTGCTCGGGAACTGAGGTGTCACGTCTTGTGCGACGCCCTCATTCGGTCCAAATTGTCGCGTTGGCCGTGAGCGGGTTGGCGTAGCTCAAGTCAAGCGCGGAAACTTCCTCCGCGCTGGAACTTGCAGATCCCCGAGCGTCTGAACCATCCCGATCGCCGGATAGCCTACGGAGAGCATTCGATTTCGCGCGCGCAACACAGGAAACACCCTACTTCCGCAAATTGCTGGAACCAAATTGACAGGATCGTAATCGGCGTGTGCTTTCGGCGGGTTCGTCGTGAAGGCGCAACATGTCCAATTGTATTCTAATCCCGAACGATAGCGCGGCTGGTCCGGCTTGCTGTCTTTTACTGCCTCGTTGTTCCGTAACATCCAACTCATCAAAAAGATATGGCGGAAGCGTGTGGGAGTCGAACCCACCATTCTGCCCGCGAAGGACAGAATCAATGGCTTTGAAGGCCACGAGGACCACCGGGCCCCTGGCGCCTCCGTCACTGAATTATAGTGTCGCGGAGGTGCCGCTACAACTTGCGCGCGGTTTTATCTTTCGTGCGGGCCAGCTAGGCGTAGGCGTGTAACTTCAACTGCGCGGCGTGCTGGATGCGAATTTCTTCCGCGCCAAATCCAGCAGCTTTGCGTCGGTGCAAACTTCGTAGTACGGACGAGGACCCTGCGCTCCCACTTTCGCGCCGGGCAACAGCTGATGTACGAATCCCTTGCGAACAACCACCGGCTCCAGCGATTCCCCTAGCGGCACTTCGCCGAAATAAAGTTGTACTCGCTCTTTTCCCCACGGCATCGGAAAAGTTCCGCCCATCGGCGACATCGAAATCTCCGCGCTCAGCTTCTGAAAACCTTCTTCATTCAATTCGATGCCGTTCAAGTTGTACCGCACCAGCAATTCCTCGCCCTCATCTTCCGCAGCGTCTTCCATCAACGGCTGCAGCACGAACACATTGAACGGCGAAGCATTGTCCTTGAACAATCGCTTGGTGATTTTCGTGCAGCTCGATAGCCGGTCCGACAAATTTAGCGCGCGCGAAATCATGATCTTCGAATCGCCGTCCATCCACAACGACGGCGCCGAATCCTGAAACGCCACTCCCACTCCAATCTCCAGCGGCGGCAATTCCGTCGTCTTCGTCCGCGCGTTATACGCCGACGTCACGGCCAGAATTTCCCGCGCCAGAATGCAAGCCCGTGCCACCGCCCGCGTGCTTGCCCGAGTCGCTTCCGTCTCGTAAATCGCCAGAATAATCGCGTCGCCTTCGATAAACACCGTCGCCGCGCCAAATCGTTCCAGCATCCGCTTCACCGGCTCGTGCAAATTCATGCTGAAGTGCGACGCCGGATTCATGCCCTTCGCCAGCAAATCCTTGGTGATGCCCGTTGAGCCGCGCACATCCGCCTTAATCACCGTGTGATTTATGACGGGATCGTCTGTCGGCCGCCCTTCATCCGCGTGCAAAAATTCGTACAAACTCTTATTTACGCGTGAAAGCTCCCGCGCCCGCTCCGAACGCACCAGACTGATGCGCTCCATCCACGCCGCCACGTGCTGGTAATTACGCCGGTCGCGCCGCAGCCGCATGAAATCTTCGGCGAATTGCAGAGTGATCGAAAGCTGTTCGTCGTGCGTGCGCCGCCGGATCGCCCGCGATGCGTCTTCCAGCCGTTTCATCGAAATCTTGCGCGCGGGAAATTGCTCCAGGATGGTTTCCACGCGCTTGGCCTCATCGCGATTCACTAGCGCCTTTTTTAACGCCTGCAAGTGAATCGGCGGGCAGTAATCCGCGTAGATGCGCCGCAATTCGTAACCCGCCAGCATGTGAAACAGCAGGTCCCGCTCCTCGATCCGGTGCATCCATTCTTCCAGCAGTTGCGCGCGCGTTTCCGGCGCGGCCTCGCCTTCTCCTGCCGGCGCCGACGCATCAAAAAGCCTCCGCGCGTTCTGCGGCTCGTTCAAATAATCGCCCAGCCGGCTGCGATATTCTTCGATCAGGAAGTCCATGCGCTGCTTGGCCGCGTCAATCTGCGGCCCCAGCTCTTCCAGACTTTTCTCGCTCGCCGCCGATTTTTTGCGCAGCGCTTCCAATTCCGCGCGCGATTCGGCGCTCGCTCCGCCCTTGCGCTTGAAAATAGATGGAAACAGGCCGTCGCCCTCTCCCGCGCGACCCGTGGCCTCTTCCAGTTCATCCTCCAGCCGCGCCATCTCTGAACGCATCTGCTTGGCCTGTTCCAGCAGACGCTCGTGCGCCTTGCGCGCCTTGCTCAATTCGTCCGCGTCGTCTCCCGTCAAAATCAGGTCACGCACGAAATCCAGCAGAATCCCGTCGAATATTTCAAAACGGTCGGGGTCGTTTACGAAATTTGCCAGCAGTACGTAATGCTCCAGAAACAAATGATCGTCGTTACCGTTCTCGACAAACAGAAAACGGTTCTGCAGCAATTCATACGTCTCGCGGAAATCCTCGCCGAAAAGCGCCCGCCGCGACTTCGATAGTGTGCCCTCTTCCACTTCGCGCCAGATGCGGCACAGTGTGTCGCCCACTTCGCGATATGTATTCTTTTTATCCGCCTGGATCTCCGCGATTTTCGCGCGCATCACGTGCGCCTGTTCGCTGTGTTCGAATAACTCCCCGCGCGAACGGATCCAGTCCTTGCATTCCACCAGGATGCTGGAAAATTGGCTGGCGAGTTCGGAGGTCAGGTGTTTCACCAGCGCGAGCTGGTGCAGTATGTCCGTCTCGATGGATTGCTGAAATTTCGCGCGCGTCAGCGACGCTTGCAGTACTTCGGTGAGCAGTTTGCGGAACGCGCCATGTTCCGGCGCGCCTGATTGCTTGCGGTCTTTCCCGTAGAACAGACTGATGTTGATTTTCTGCCGGACCAGGTCCAGCAAATATTTCCGCGTAAAATCCACGAACCGCGGGCTTAGAAAAACGTCATAATGAATATTGTCAACGCCCAGCGTAAGATTGCTCAGCCGAATTTCGGCGGAGTAAGGCTCCAGCTTCATCCGGGCGGGATGGGCGGGCGAAGGCGCAATGCGGGTATCTGGCATCCGGGCGCAGCGAGACGGCTAAATTAACTCTAGCGAGGGGGAATGCGCAGCGCAATGGCACGGTTCCTAACCGTTAATGATTTTTCCGGCAGCCCGCCAGTTCCGCGCGGAAATCAGGAATTCAATCTTGATCCGGAGCAGACGGCTGCTGATCCGGAATCCGACGTCGGACCCGATTCGGGTGGCATCGAGCCTGCTGCCTACGGTGTCTCCGGCACTCGCGGTCGCATCGCATCCACGACGGGCAAAAATCGCAACGATCAAGGCCCCTGTCTCTACTTCGGCCCGCAAGGTCAACGTTGCAGCCGTCCCGCTATCGCTAACGGATTCTGCGCGCGCCACATGCCCGCGCAACTCAGCAGCCAGCCCGGAAAATTCGGCCAGTCCCCGAAACAGGCCGCCGCGAGTTATGCTCGGCCCGGCGGCGCCGCCCTCGGATCACGTCCGCTCGGCCGCATCATCGCCATCGGCATCGCCATATTCGCGGCCCTCTGGCCCGTAGTAGCAGACCTACTCCGCGAAATCTTCCGGTGGATCCACGCGCACTGACGATGCGACGAGCATCGTCATCCTGAGGCCGGCGTTTTTGTTTCAAGCCGGCCCCGGCTCTCTCTGCGCGCTCTGCGCCTCTCCGACAAACGTTGCTCCTTGCGGTTCTCTTTTGCTTTCAACTCTTGACTCTAAACTGTCAACTCGTCTGTTTCAGATTTACGTCCGCCTTTCCTCCCTTCCCCTCTGTGTTAAATCTTTTGACTTCCGCCACACCGAAATCCACATTTGCAGGTAAAATATCGGGCCATGTCTAAATTACTCGAAGGCAAGACCGCCATCGTCCTAGGCGTTTGGAATAAATGGAGCATCGCCTACGCCATCGCCCAAGCTTTCGCCCGCGAAGGCGCCACACTCCTGCTCACCTATCAAAACGACCGCGCCAAACCGGTGGTCGAGGAACTCGGCAACGAACTCGGCGCCAAACGTTTTTACCCCTGCGACGTCCAGCAACAGTCCGACATTGACCACCTGGCGGAGTCCTTGAAACGCGAAGGCCGCGCCCTCGACGTGATGGTCCACTGCCTGGCCTTCGCCAATCACGAAGATCTCAATCAGCCGTTCCTGAAAACTTCACGCGACGGCTTCAAACTCGCCCTCGATGTCAGCGCCTACTCCCTCGTCGCCGTCTCCAGCGCGCTTTCTCCGCTGATGTCCAATGGCGGCGCCATCATGACTCTCACCTATCTCGGCTCCACGCGCGTCGTAAAAAATTACAACGTCATGGGCATCGCTAAAGCCGCGCTCGAAGCGGAAGTCCGTTACCTCGCCGCCGAATTGGGCGCGCAAAAAATCCGCGTCAACGCTATTTCCGCAGGGCCGATAAAAACTATCTCCGCCCGTGGCATCAAGGATTTCTCGAAAGTCCTCGATTTCGTGCAGGAACACGCTCCACTCCGCCGCAATACAGACATCGCCGAAGTCGCGGACACTGCCGTCTTTCTCGGCAGCGACCTGGGCCGCGGCGTCACCGGAAATATTCTTTACGTGGACGCCGGGTTCCAGATCATGGGCCTCGAACCTCCTGCGCCGCCAAAATGAGTTGGCGCCAGCCGCGCTTGCGCACTCACGTTCGCGGGCTCCGCCGCAATCGCTTCGTCTCACGCTGCTCTGCGCCTGTACTGTTTTTCACCATCGTGCTGCTCGCAACTCTCGCGGCTGCCAAATCGCCGCTCGCTGGCTCGTCGCAAGAAAAGCAGAACAAACCGCCCGATCTACACTGGAATCCGCCGCAGGTTGATGCGCCGCTTCCATCTGTCTCCTCAACGCCACCCTGCCCGCTCTCCGACGTCCTGAAAATGGCCGCGCACCGCACCGCCGAACTCATCGACCATCTCCAGAATTTTGACGCGCACGAACAAGTTCGTTACCAAGAAACCGACGGCCTGGGCATTTCCACGATGGCAATTGCCGACAACTTCGACTACTTGGTTGATTTCGGCGCACAAACCGGTCCGCTCAAAATCCAGGAAACCCGCACGCCGCTAGCCGGTAGCGACAACTCGCACCTCAGCACCATCGTGGACAAAGGACTCCCGGTCCTGGCGCTGATCTTTTATCCGGAGCTGCAACGCGATTACGAAATGCACTGCGAGGGTATCACTCAGTGGAATAGCCAGCCGGCCTGGGTGGTTTATTTTCGCCAACTGGACGGCATGCGTCCCCGTACGCTGTCCATGGGCACGGCGGCAAACGTCTTCCCCGTCAGCCTCAAGGGCCGCGCCTGGATCGCCGCGGACTCCGGCGAAATCATGCATCTCGAAACGAATCTGGTGAAAGGTGTTCCGATCATTGAATTGCGCGCCAACGCGGTTTCCGTTGATTACGCGCCGGTGGCGTTTCCCTCGCGCAATCTCCAGCTGTGGCTGCCCAAATCCGCGGTCGCTTACACCGATTACGGCAAACGCCGGACCATCATCGAGCACACCTTCTCCGACTTCCAACTCTTTTCGGTGGATACGCAACAGGTGATCGGCAGGCCGAAAGAACTGAAGGACCAGAAAGAAAAACCCTGAGGACTAATTCCTGCTCGGCGATTTCTCCGCGTCGTCAATCACGATTCTGCGCACGTCTTCCGACACATGCTCCAGCCCAATCCGAAGCACCGGCCAACCCGTGCGCAATTTCAATCGGTCCGGCCATTCCACGATCACAATCGCGTTCTCGCTGAAGATGTCTTCGAGGCCGAGCGTCTCCAAATCGTGAAAATCGCCCACGCGATAAAGATCCACGTGATAAACACGTTTCGCTCCTTGGTATTTGTGTACCAAGGTGAATGTAGGGCTGGTGACGTCGTCTTCGCGCGCTGCGCCCGCTCCCGCCGCAATCCCTTTCGTCAGCGTGGTCTTCCCCGCCCCTAAATCGCCAGTCAGCAGCACCAGCACTGGCGTTTGCAAGGCCGCGCCAATTTCCCGGCCGCGAGCGGTGGTTTCTTCCGCTGAATGTGTCTCGATCTCGCGCCTACCCACGGCCGCACTCAAAATAGAATTGTTGATACGCCCGCGGAATTTCGCGAATTAAATCCGAAGCCAGCAACGGAGCTTCGCCCGCCTCCGCATATGCGATATCGCCCGCAAGGCCGTGCAAATACACGCCGAACGCCAGCACCCGCGCCCAATTCGATGTGCCGAACTGCGCGGTGGCACCCGCCAACATTCCGGTCAGCACGTCACCTGTTCCGCCCGTCCCCATGCCCGGATTCCCCGTGGAATTCACGAACACCTGCCCATCCGGCGCCGCAATAATTGTCTGATGCCCCTTCAAGATCACGATCGCATTCCAATCTGCCGCTGATTTTCGCGCCACTTCCAGCCGCTGTGCCTGCACATCCGGAATTCCGCAGCCCAGCAGGCGCGCCATCTCTCCCGGATGCGGCGTCAACGAGATCCCGCCGCTCCCGTTATCCAATTCGTGCGCACGTCCGGCAAACGCATTTAATCCGTCGGCGTCCAGAATAATCGGAACATCGCGCTTGGCAACCACATCGCGCACGAATTGCTGCGTTTCATCATTCGTCGTCAGCCCGGGACCGATCGCCAGCGCGCGCTTCCCTTTCAGCAATCTGTCGAACCGTTCGTATTCGAAACTGCGCAGCGAGATGCTGCCCGCATCCGTGGCAGGGAGCGGCTCGGTCATTATCTCCGGTGTGTGTGCGGCGACAATCGGCAACACCGGTTCCGGCGTTGCCACCGTCACCAAGCCTGCGCCCATCCGCAACGCAGCCCACGACGCCAGCACCGCCGCGCCGCTCTTCCCCACCGACCCCGCCACCACCAGCGCGTGTCCGTAATTTCCCTTGTTGCCGTCCGCGCGGCGCGGACGCGCGAAAATGCTCACCTCGCGCCAGTCAATCCAGCGAACATCGCTCTTTCCTACTTCGTCGATCAATTCAGGCGGCGAACCAATGTCGCGGACGATCAAGTCGCCCACCGCATCGCTCGCAGTGCCCAATATCATTCCCGTCTTCGGCGCAGTAAATGTGATGGTGCAGGTTGCGTTGATGCACGCGCCCATCGCTTCTCCGGTGTCAGCAATGAGACCGGACGGAATGTCCACCGCTACCACGACCGAGCTCACCGCCTTGCGACGCTTGTTAACCGCTTCGATCGCTTCCGCGAAAAGCCCTTCCACCGCGCCGCGCGTGCCCGTGCCCAGCAGCGCGTCCACGACTATGTCCGCGGTATCGAGCGCGGGCTTGATCTGCTGCAAATCGCTGGAATTGCGCACGATTTGCAGCGCGGTGGAAACTTTCTGCCAGCGTTTGCAGTTCGTCGCGGCGTCGCCTTGCATTTCGTCTGGAGCTGCGAACAAATACGCTTCCGGATTTGCGCCCAGCTCCAGCAAATGTCGTGCAACGACGAACCCGTCACCGCCGTTATTTCCTTTGCCGCAGAGAACTACGATGCGACGCTGGGCGAACTTCGGCCAGCGTTGCGCGATAAATTCCGCGACGCTCACGCCGGCAGTTTCCATCAGGGTGAGGCTGGGGATCCCGTAGCGCGCGGTCGTCAGCCGGTCCACTTCGCGCATTTCAGCGGCGCTGAGAATTTTCATGTTTGCCGCTCCGTGATTCGGGCGCGGCGCGGCGCAAAGCTGCCGTGATGCAAGGCGTTAGCGATGCTGGTAGGCCGATGAATCATCGTAAAAGTGGACCTTAATTTCTCTGTACGGTTCACGATTTACCGTAGCACGATTGCCCCAGGGTGGCGCAGAAAAAAGCCGGCCTTACGGGCGCGTGTCCAGCGGATGCTTGCTCTTCTCGTAGAACTCAGTTTGCAGCTTTAGGCTCTGGTCGTCGGCCTTCACCGCGCGAATCGCGTCAGTAATTGCCGCAATCCAAGCGTTCATTTCGAATGTGCCGAGTTCTTTTGTCGCGAGGGCGCCATCGCCGGAGTAATGATTTGGAAATCGCGCGTACCACCAGATTCCGGTGTACACGTCGTCCGGCAGATTCACGCGCTTCTGATCGGCTCCCGATTCGCTGGGGGCGCGGTCCTGATGCACCAGGTCCGGGCGCGCGATCATCATAGTGGAGGTCTCTGTTTCGCCGGCGTGCATGTCCAGGTGGTCTTCTTTTACCGGGCCGCCTTTGGGTTCTTCGCGTCCCCATTGCACGTACACTACGTAATCGTGTGGCTTATCGAGCTGAGTTTGCGCGAAATACGGGAGCAGGTTTTCGTTGCCGCCGTGGCCGTTGACGATGATGATTTTCTTGCAGCCGTTGCGGGCCATTTCGTCGGTGGTTTCCTGCAGCAGCTTCAATTGCAGATCGGCGCTGTAGGCGATTGTGCCGGGTTCGTGTTTGGCTTCGAAAATTTGGCCGAAATAATATTCCGGGAAGACGACGGCATAGTTTCGTTCGGCGGCGTGGAGGGCGGCGTAGCGGACATCGAGCAGGTCTGTACCTAACGGGAGGTGAGGGCCGTGTTTTTCCAGGATGCCGAAGGGGAGCAGGCATGTTCCTTCAGACTGGGTGATTGCGTCGCGGAAGTCGGCTGAGGTCAGCTCTTCCCATCTGACCGAGTGCTTGGCTTGAGCAGCGGTTGGATGCGTTGCCAGCAGCGCGAGTGCTAGCGATCCTATGAATTTCAGCTTCATTGCGGGGCCTCCGTTCGGCTTTGTGTCATTTTGCGAATGTGTTGCCGCGGCGCTTTGCTTGGTGATTACGGGCCTGTTTTTACGGTGAATTCCTCAAATGTCCCGATTTGTCCCGTGATGCCCTTTGCCACGGAGCGGGCTTCGCGCGAGTATGCCTCCGGCCTATTTGCATGGGCGCGAGTCGCAAGGTAACACTTGTGGTTTGTGCTTGGCGACTGGGCCACACAGTGCCGTGCAAGCCACTGTATAGAACGCCCAGCGCATGACCGGGGACAAGCGCTGGGCGTTCGCTTTTTTTGGGCCATTTGCCGCGAACTATCACTTCTGTTACCTGCCTGGATCGTCGTTCTCGCGCGCAGAAAATACTTCGAATGATTTTTTCAGCTCGAAAATTCTAAGAAATTTTGATTTTTGGTTGTGTGGTGGCATGCGATGTTTGGCTCCGGGTTGATGGCGGTGGGGAGCATACCGCATCTTTGGGGATTTTTGCTGCGTGCGTATTTTTACGAAGCCGCGGGGGACTTGGATTTGTGTGACGCGGGTTGGGCTGCGGAATTTGGCGTTTTATGTGCGGTTAGAAATGGAGGCTGTGATTTGTTTTCAGTTGTTTACGGTGATTTCTAATAATTTGGCCGTTGATTAGAAACGTGCTCCGTAGTTCTACTGGCTGGCGGGCGGATATTTGCGCGGTGTGCTGGATGTGGCGCGGCGCTCGCGGTGCCGCGGCGTCGAGGCGGAGGGCGGCTGACGGATTTTTTGTTGGCGGCGCTGGTGCTTGGGTGGAGGCGTCGCGCGAATTTTGAAAAGTTTTCATTTTTTTGAGTCCTGCGCCAGGCTAACACGGGCGGATGGAGAGCGCAGCTGTACATATGGACAGAAGTGGTACAGAACTAGTACTGACTGTCCTAACAACTGCGCGCCTGCCTCTACACGATTCACCGTATTGTGGCAGGGACTACAATGTAACCTGAGTTACCAGGAGTGAGCAACGTGCCCCCAACCGATGCATCTGGCCCTTCGGGAGTAAACAAGCACCGAACGATCCTCATCGCCGATGACAGCGAAATGGTGCGCACGAAAATCCGTCAGGCACTTGAGCGCGGAACAGACTTCCAGATTTGCGGCGAAGCGACCGATGGAGTTGATGCGGTGGCGAAGGCGAAAGAACTGACGCCTGATTTGATTCTGCTGGACGTGAAGATGCCGCGCCTCACTGGCCTGGAAGTGGCAGGAATACTACGCCGCGCACTGCCAGAGATTCGGATAATGATGGTGACCATGTATGCCGAAGAACTCAACAAGAAGCTAACATCCGTCTTTGGAATCGATGCCGTGTTCTCGAAATCGGAGGGCGCAGCCAAGTTGATCGAGCGGGTTGAGAATCTTTTAGCCGCCTAGAACTCGATACTGACAGGTGGCCCATCCGCCTGAAACATTCGAGGTGCGCGCTTCGCTGTCGCGGTTGGTGGCGCAGCATCTAAACCCGTACCCTCGCCTGCGGGCTGCCTGCGGCAGGCAGGCGAGAGCCGGCACCCTGAAAATCAAATGCATTGGATCTGGTGTTCTGGAATGGTCGGCCACGCGCCGAATACGGCGAGCATGGGTAATACATTTCTCGATACTTGCAGATATTTGCAGTATATGTGGCGCCGATACCAACAAGTGGTTTCGTTTCAGCAGGGCGAGATCGGCAGTGACCGTGCAGCAAAAATGACTGCGGGACAAAGCGTCTCCAAAGGAGCCTTCATGATGATTCGCTCGCTCGCCGCCACTTTATTCGCCCTCCTCCTGATGTGCGGTCTCGCCGTTTCAGCTCAGGCGGATTCAACGCCCACATCGGGGACACTCACAGGAAACACCACCCTCACGGCCACCGCTGACCCCCTTGTTTTTGACTCGAGCTTCACGGGATCCGGTGTTGACACGGCGTCCGGTGCCTTCACCACGACGAATATGGGAACAATCATATTCACTAGTTTGGTAACATTCGAGTCGAGTGGGACGTTCGAGGACGTCGTTTCCGGGGGTACCCTGTTCGGCACCTTCACCGGGAATGGTGTCTTCATCGGAATAGGATCCGAAACCGTTACGGTCGATTTGATAACCGGTGGAACAGGTATTTTCCTGGGAGACACTGGCGAAATCACCGTCACCGGTACGACCAACGCTGTCGGCGCATTTACAGGCACTTATACTGGGTTCATTAAGACCCCAGAGCCGAGTTCGCTCGCTCTGATGTTCGCCGGAATCGGGTTGCTGCCATTGATGCGGAGACGTTTAGCCCAGGGCTAACGGGCACTTCGACGCATCGCCTACAATTACATCCTGCACGCCATTTGCCCGCCGATGCCGTGTGTAAACCCGCACCGTTCAAGAACCGTATGGTGACCGGAAATTCAAATGCGTCGGATGCTGTGGTGTGGAAGCGTGGGCCTCCCGCCCTAAAACTCGGTACTGGCATGTGGCCTATTGTGGCGACGTGGGCGGCGTTGTCGGCAGGCGACTCACGCGGAGCACGAGATATGTTGTCAGCTCCATCGAAGAGTTCGCTACTTCCAGATCAAGGTGTTCCAATCTCTCGGTGAAATAGTTGAAGGACCACAACGCTGGAAGTGCCACGAGCAGGCCGAGTCCCGTGGACATCAGTGCTTCGGAGATTCCGTTCGCATGAGCTGCCATGCACATGGCTCGCGATCCAATACACCCCCTGAAACCGTCGTGCACGATCCCGATCACGGTTCCCAACATGCCCATTAACGGGGCTGTCGAGGCGACCGTTGCCAAAACACCGAGGCCTCGATTCATCTCAGCGTGAATGCTTCTTTGAGATCCGGCGAGAACACGGTTCACGTAGTCAATGATCCATGCGTCGGAAAAGGAAGGAGCGGCCGAGCCTTCACCCATAGCACACATAGACACCGGAGGTGAGTTTCTTGTCCCATCGCAGGTATGAAACCGGGCTGCGATGTGGCTTTTCTTGGTGGCACTGACACGGGGCGATGGCGGAGCGCCTAAGCCGGCACCCTTCAGAAACCGAAGGTTGCGGCACCCGGAAATTCGCAGGCGTCGGTTCCGGTGATATGGAAGGGTTGGCCGCCCGCCTCATTGTCAGAATCGCATTCTATCTCATGGGCTCCGTAGCATTCCAGCCGTTCCAACTCGAAGAGGTGCGCGCCAGGCTCCGCAAGATGAAACTTGACGCACTATAACCTAGGGAGTAGAAGGAAGACTTGTAAGCGACATGGCCTCGACGATAGTCAGGCCGATGCGACGCTCCCATTGTTGCTGGACATGCTCCTAGCTGGCGCCGTCCTTAACAGTCTTCGTGAGTCCCAGTCGGTGAACCGACGGTGAAAAACATTCTAGCTGCGGCCCTCCTCGCAATCGTTCTAATTCTTACAGCTCGTGCCGCCGCGCCTCCCTCTCCCGTGGCTGTCCCTTCCAACTTTTTTGGCATAAGCGTTTTTAGTGCTTCGTCTTATCCGCTGGGCGGTGGAATCGTGGTAGGCACAGAGGGAAAAGTAGGTGGGATCACGATTACCGGAATCGAGCCAACGTGCGATGGCGGAACGAGCCCGAGCAATGCCTGTTATAAGTGGGCGACCATGGATGCATGGGTCAGCCGCGCCCAAACCAACGGCTGGACACTGGTTTACGACTGGGACAATCTTCCGTATTGGATGTGCGGGAACGCCGTAGGAGTACGATGCACGGTGCTGCCAACCAGTTTGAGTTATATTTCGAATGTAGCGACAGCGATGGCGACTCGCTATAAGGGGCAGATCAAGTATTACGAAACTGAAAATGAAATAAACTACTCTACGAACTGGTCGGATACATGTGCAAACCTAGTCTTGTTGCACAACACAATAAGGACCGCGATCAAGGCTGTCGACTCCAGTGCGCTTGTCGGGGCGCCGAACATGGGGATTGCATCCTCCCTAAGCACCGGCAGTTGCTCTAATAGTCCTACCAGAGGTGGTGGAGCACGCGAATGGATTTTTATGCAGAACTTTCTCCAGACGCGCGATTCCGGCGGGCATCTGCCAACAGTGGATTCGGTCGGCGAGCATTTTTATTCCAGAAACAACGCAATACCTTTGAACTCTGTCACCAGCGCCGTGGCCTCGCCATCATCGAACCTGTACGTTTACAATAACTTTCGTTCGGTGATGACAGCAGCCGGCATCCCGACGTCTGCTCCTCTTCTTTCGACCGAAGCCAGCTTCGGTAGGGCCTCTGGCATTACGTTGTCGGCGTCGGACCAAGTCGCTTTCATTGGAAGATTTTTAGTCACTTTTGCGAGCACATGGTCGGACGGCGGAGGCATTCTGCCTAGTTGGTACGCCTACGATATCAACTTCGGGACGTTGAACGGCTCGAACGGCATGAATCCGTTGAACGCCGCTGCTTACGGCCAGATGGAATCGTGGCTGACCGGTGCAACGTTTTCGTCACAATGCGCTCCAGGTACTCCCTCAACAGTGATTGTCTGTCCCTACACGACGGCGTCCGGGCAAAACGCGGAAATCATTTTCAATAATAATGCTGGAGCGAATGCTGTTTTCACAGTTCCGAGCTGGGCCACGTTTGCTCAATCTCTGCAGGGACGCAGCATGGCCATCAGCGGCGGCGTCGTGACTGTAAACAACACGCCGATTTTACTGATCGAAGGCGGATCCTTCTCCACGAATCCGAACTCACTCGCCTTTGGCGCGGTTTTAGACCTCACCACCAGTGCCGGCCAGACCGTGGCTACAATCGTGAACCCGCTGGCCAATTTTCTTTCATCACGTCCCCAGTGGCCCGCGCGAGACTGGCGTTGAGTATTTCTTGGAGTTCTGCGGCTGTCGGTTTCATAAACGGGCGTGTTGGCAGTGGGGGATGCATGACGTGGCGAGCGAATGCCATCTTGCCATCCGTCCCAGCCCATGCCATGTTCGCGTTGCCCGCGCGCTGTGATCCTAAGATGGATCGCGCTGGTGCGCAATTCAGAAACTTAAAGGCGACTGCAAAGGCTGGCGGTCTCAAGACCGCCGCTACGACTTCAAGCCGAGGGCGCAGTTATGCGGGCGGTTTAGGTTCGCTGCGGAGTTCGACGAAGTGTGGCCTCTGCCCTTCGATCCCGCCCAGCGGGATCTCACGGTGAATTGCGCTGTAGCGCAATTCACTAAAGGGCTGGAAATGGTGCGTGCGACCTTAGGGTTTTTGCGAACTCGCCGAGTTCACGGTCTCGAGCTTCGACCGAATTCCATTCGCCCAGAACGATGCCGCATTTGGGGCAAAGCATCAGCAAGGCTAGTTCGCCTTTGTCTCGCGCTCCAAAGGTGAAATTCGGCGGAGTTTTGCAAGTGGAGCAGACGAAAATCAGCGTGCCATTTCGAGCCTTCATTCCCGACAGGTGCGTTTCGATCATAGGAGCACCTCTGCGCGGCCTTTAGGATACATCACGGCCTGATGCGCAACGCATTTTACATCGTGAACGTCCGTTATGAGAGACCGCAGGCACTCGACGGTGGAGAACCCGTCGCTTGCCGAAGGCGGTTGGGGACGGTCTGTTATTGCATTAGAGTTTGGGCCATTGTCTGGTTAAGCAGGAGGGCGCGATGGCGGTGATCTGGCTCGCGGCGTTGGTGCTGGGCTCGGTGTTCGCCATCGCTACGGGGCCGGGCGCGAGGTGGAGGGTCCTGAACGCCGTGATTATCCTGGCGTGCATGGGGCTGGGGTACGGTCTGGGGTACGCGGTAGGTTTAGGAAGCGGGAATATGGGATTCGTCCCCGGGCAGGGTGTGCCGTTCGCGATGATGTTCGGGATCGTGGGAGCGATGACATGCTTGGTGCGGAATACTTGGAATTCGAAGCGGTGAGGCGTGGGGTGAGGGGCTTACGCTTCGAACCGCTCTCCTGCGGCGGGCAGGCTTGCCTGCGGCAGGCAGGTTCTCAGGATGAATTGCTCCTGTCCCGCGGGAGCAATTCAGCGCAGGCCGCCTAGTAGATAGACTATCAGGACGATTACCACGACGGTGCCGACGATGCCCAGCCCGCCGCCGGTGCCCCAGCGGGAATAGCCGTAGTAACCGCCACCGCCGCCGAAGAGAAGAACCAGGATGATGATTAGTAGAAGCATGGTGATGAACCTCCGTGAATCGTGAGTGGTGAGTAGCGATCAGTGACAAGTGACGAGCGATTTGCTCGCGTTGCTCGCACATCGGTTACAGTCGCAGGCCCGTGTTCGTTTGCTGCTAGTTTGATGGATCTTTTTGGCGCGTGGCTTTCACGGCGCTTAGGATGCCTACGCCTAACATTACAATTGCGCCTGCTGCGATCCAGTGGCCTGGCATGTGCATCAGGTGGGCGCCGTAAATCAGGCCGGCGATTATGATTGCGAATCCTGTGGCGTATAGGCCGAATGACATTTGGCTCCTTTGGAAAACCGAAGAGGACAGCCAGGAGTGGCTGTCCTACGACAAGCCCGCGGGGCGCGCGGGTTAGGGTTTTTCGATCACTTTTTCTACTTGGGCGATTTTCTTTTGGATTTTGCCGGTAACGTTTTCGACTATGCCGTCGGCTTCCAGGTCGGGATCGTTGATTAGTTTGCCGGCTTGGGATTTGATGGCGCCTTTTACTTCGTGGAACGTGCCTGCGGCTGCGTCTTTGGTGCTGTCTTTCATCGTGGCGTGCCTCCTGGGAGATTTGGCGAATAGTTCGCTGCTACGGCTACGCGGCGGCGATTGAGAGTCGGATGAAAAGTTAGGCCGACGAGTGCTGGTTGGTTCGCGGGCGCGGTGATTGGAACAGGGGCGCGTCTTTCGAATGCGCTGCCAGCCGTGCTGTTGGACGTGAACGTCGAGGAATTTGTGTTGGCGCGGCGGGCTGCGGAGGCGTGAATCCGTTTCGCGGATTCGTAGAGGCCGCGGATGACGAGCATGAGGAGCATCAGCGTGACGAAAAGGCTGACGTAGCCGAGGACGAAGATCACGAACGCGGCGACGACTTGGGCGGCGAAGCCGAAGCGGAGCAGAAGAGGCATGGGCGACTCCTTGGGTGGCACGGCGCGCGGCGGGGATGGAGCCCTTCGAACCGGTCCCGCGAAGCGGGGCCGGTTCTCAGGATGAATCGCACGGTGGCACGATTCATCGACGCGCGCGATCGGACGGATGCGATTATGCGCTGGCGGAACTGCCGCGCAGAAAGTGGAAAAGCAGCATGATCAGGCCGACTACCAGGACGATGTGAATGAGGCCGCTGGTCACGTGAAAAGCGAAAAACCCCAGCAGCCAAAGAACGATCAGAACTGCGGCGACTATCCCGAGCATTTTTTATTTCTCCTTGCTTCCAGGCGCGAGAGGGTCCGCGAGTTAGTACTGGCGAATCCAGTGAGAGGCGCTTGCGGCGTGGAAGAACTACGCACGGTTATCAGGATAGTTGACGTCGGAGCGGCAGACTGTCTTGTTGTGGACACTTTTGGATTTAGTTTTTTGATTTGGGGCTTTGCATTGCGCGGGGAGTTCATGGCAAAGAAAACCGCGGCCCGGTGTTGCACTGTGC
>Ga0210398_10001236_pt1 | contig 27033 bp, 25 predicted proteins | sample IncBWC4OmetaG_FD_161047 | JGI IMG/M metagenome (GOLD analysis project Ga0210398, IMG submission 161047) | Forest soil microbial communities from Barre Woods Harvard Forest LTER site, Petersham, Massachusetts, United States - Inc-BW-C-4-O | ecosystem: Environmental > Terrestrial > Soil >... | reverse complement strand
CTGGCCGAGCCCGAGATCGATCTGGGCAAGAAGACCTGGGCGAGGCTCACCGACGGCACGCCCCTGGTGACCGCCGCCAAAGAGGGCAACGGCTGGATCGTCCTGGTGCACACGACCGCCAATGCCGAGTGGTCGAACCTGGCGTTGTCGGGTCTCTTCGTCGAGATGCTGCGCCGCGTCGTGGCGATCAGCGAGGGTGTCGCCGAGACCGGCGACGCCGAGCTGCCGCCGCTCGAGACGCTTGACGGCTACGGCCGGCTGCAGCACGCCGCGCCGATGGCGCAGCCGATCTCGGCCAAGGACATCGCCACTGCCGTTGCGTCGCCGCGCCATCCGCCGGGCTTCTACGGCACGGCCGACGCTAAGCGCGCGCTGAACCTCGGCTCCGGCATCGCCGAGCTGAAACCGATCGACGGGCTGCCGAAGGGTGTCGCGCGCGAACCACTCGCCCGCAAGGTCGAGCTGGATGCCCGTCCGCCGTTGCTCGTCGCCGCGCTGATCTTGGCGCTCGTCGATCTCTTACTGAGCTATTGGCTGCGCGGCCTGCTGCGAGGCCCAAGGCGCCGGGCCTCGCGCGGCGCCGCGGCGATGTTGTTGCTGTTCGTGTTGGCGCTGCCGGGCGTTGCCCGCGCCGACGACAGTTTCGTGATCCAGGCGACGTCCGATCTGCGCCTCGCCTATGTCCGCACCGGCGACGACGCGATCGACAGCGAGAGCCGCGACGGCATGACCGGCCTGGCGCGGATTCTCGCACAGCGCACCGCGGTCGAAACCGCCGAGCCGATGGCGGTCGATGTCGAAAGCGACGAGCTGATCTTCTTCCCGCTGCTTTACTGGCCGGTGACGGCCGGCCAGACGCCGCCATCGCCGCAAGCCGTCGAACGCATCAACCGCTATATCGAAACCGGTGGCACCATCCTGTTCGACACGCGCGACGCCGGCGACAGTACGCCCGGCCCCTATGGCAGCGGCGGACAATCCGCCGAGCAGCTCAAGGCGCTGGTCGGCGGCGTGAAAATCCCGCCGCTGGCGCCGATGCCGCCCGACCACGTGCTGACCAAGTCATTCTATCTGCTGCACGAATTTCCCGGACGCTGGAACAGCGGCCAGGTCTGGGTCGAGCCGGCCGAGGACCGCGTCAATGATGGCGTGTCGAGCGTCATCGTCGGCGGCAATGATTGGGCCGGGGCCTGGGCGGTCGATGGCAACGGCCGGCCGGAATTCCCCTGCGTGCCGGGTGGCGAGCGACAGCGCGAGATGGCCGATCGCTTTGGCGTCAACCTGGTGATGTACGTGCTGACCGGCAATTACAAGAGCGACCAGGTGCACGTGCCGGCGATCCTGGAGCGGCTCGGGCAATGAGCATCAGCGCCTACACGGTCGTCTTCTCGCCGATGATCCCATGGGTGGCGATCGCCGCCTTGACGCTGGTCGGCGCGCTGATCCTGGCGCTCGGCGCATGGCGACGCGGCCGAGGCCTCGTGTGGCGCGGCGTCGCGATTGCCATGCTGCTGGCGATCCTCGCCAACCCGGCGCTGGTGCGCGAGCAGCGCATCCCGCAACGGGATGTCGCGGTCGTTATCCTCGACGAGTCGCCGAGCCAGGAGATCGGCGACCGCAGCGCCGCCAGCGCCGAGGCGCTGAAATCGGTTACGGCCGCGCTCGCGAACGATCACGATCTCGATGTTCGCGTCGTACGCGCCGGCAAGCCGACCCCCGGTGCCGGCGATGACGGCACGCGGCTCTTTACGGCGCTGAATAGCGCACTCGCCGATGTGCCGCGCCAGCGCCTCGCCGGCGTCATGATGATCACCGACGGCGAGGTGCACGACGTCCCCGCCGGCGATGTGAAAGCCGCCGCGGCGCAACTCGGCGCGCCGCTCCATGTGCTGCTGTCCGGTCATCCCGGCGAGGGCGACCGCCGGCTCGTGGTCAAGGAAGCGCCGAGCTTCGGCCTTGTCGGCAAGACCGTCCCGCTGACCGTGCGCGTCGAGGATCTGCCGGAGCAGAAGGACGTCGTGCAGGGCGACGCCAAGCTGACCTGGCGCAAGGATGGCGGCGACAGCCATATCGCGCTCATCCCGGTCGGCCGCGACGTGCCGCTGTCGATCCCGATCGATCATGGCGGGCCCAATGTCGTCGAGCTGGCGGTGGAACCGGGGCCGCGAGAGCTGACCCTCGTTAACAACCGCGCGGCGGTTGTCGTCAATGGCGTGCGCGACCGGTTAAAGGTTCTGTTGGTCTCTGGCGAGCCGCACCCCGGCGAACGGGTGTGGCGCAACATCCTCAAATCCGACCCGTCGGTCGATCTGGTGCATTTTACGATCCTGCGCCCACCCGAAAAGCAAGACGGCACGCCGATCCGCGAGCTGTCGCTGATCGCCTTCCCGATCCGCGAGCTGTTCGACGTCAAGCTCGGCGAATTCGACCTGATCATCTTCGATCGCTACAGCCGGCGCGGTGTGATCCCTCAAGGCTATCTCGAAAATGTCGTCAACTACGTGCGCAACGGCGGTGCGTTTCTTGAAGCGACGGGGCCGAGTTTCGGCACGCCGATGAGCCTCTTCCGCACGCCGCTCGGCGAGATACTGCCGACCGAGCCGACTGGCAATGTCGACGAGGAAGGGTTCAAGCCCGAGCTGACCGGTGACGGCTGGCGCCATCCGGTGACGGCCGACCTGCCGGATGCCGGCAAGCCCGGCGGCGAGCCGAGCTGGGGCCGTTGGTTCCGTCAGGTCAATGCGCATGTCCATCACGGCACGACCTTGATGACCGGCGATCATGGCGAGCCTCTCCTGGTGCTTGACCGCATCGGCAAGGGCCGCGTCGCGCAGCTGCTGTCAGACCAGATGTGGCTCTGGGCGCGCGGCTTCGAGGGTGGTGGGCCGCAGGCGGAGTTGCTGCGCCGTCTCGCCTATTGGCTGATGAAGGAGCCCGACCTCGAGGAAAACGACCTGCGTGCGACGATCGACGGCGACCATCTGCTGGTGACCAGGCAGTCGCTCGAGCCCGACGACAAGCCGGTGACGGTGACCGCGCCCGACGGCACGACATCGAGCCTGAAATTGGCCCCGCAAGACGGCGGCCGCAGCACCGGGACGCTGACGGTAACCCAGATGGGCCTCTACCGGGTCAGCGACGGCACGCGCACGGCCTTGGCCGCCGCCGGGCCGCTCAACCCGATCGAATTCTCCGATGTGCGCGCGACACAAGACAAGCTCGCGCCGGTCGTGACCGCCAGCGGCGGCGGCGTCTTCTGGATCGCCGACGGCATCCCGGAGATTCGCCGCGTCGCTTCCGGCCGAGCGACGGCGGGGAACGGCTGGATGGGTCTGCGCGAAAACGACGACTACACGATCGCCGGCTTTAACGAGACCCCGCTTCTGCCGGGCATCGCCGCGCTGCTTCTGGCGATCGGCGCGCTGATCGCCGCCTGGCGACGGGAGGGGCGCTAGGAGGTTCTCGTCATTGCGAGCGAAGCGACGCAATCTCCTACCGACTAGGCCCCAACGAAATGTCGAAACAGCCCGCAGTCTATATTTTGACGCACCGGCACCACACGGTGCTTTACACGGGCGTGACAAGCGATTTGAAGGCGCGGATTTATCAGCATCGGGAAAAGCTATCGCCTGGGTTTACCAATCGCTACAACGTGTCGAAGCTCGTGTTTTATGAATTGGGGCAAGACATTTCCGGTGCGATTGCTCGCGAGAAGCAGATCAAGGCTGGATCGCGGGCGCGGAAGATTGAGCTGATCGAAGCATTTAATCCGGAATGGCGTGACCTTTATGACGAGCTTTGACGTTGCCGAGGTGGCGCTTCTTGCATCGTCATTGCGAGCGAAGCGAAGCAATCTCCTCGCCGAGGAATCTAATGCGGCGGGAGATTGCTTTGTCGCCTGTCGGCTCCTCGCAATGACGACCTAGGGTCATGGTTCGCCAGATCATCGCCCCCATCCATCCGGACGGCTGGAAATTTGTCGCGATCGGCGTCGTCGCCACGCTGATCCTGTTCCTCGTGTGGCACCCGCTGGGCTGGCTGGCGCTGATCGTGACGTTGTGGGTCGTCTATTTCTTCCGCGACCCGTGGCGCGTTACGCCGACGCGGCGCGGCCTCGTCATCAGCCCGGCTGACGGCACTATCGTCTCAATCGCGCCGGCGTTGCCGCCGCCCGAGCTCGACATGGGCGCCGAGCCGGTGACGCGGATCGGCATCTTCCTCAACTTGCTCGACGTGCATGTCGCGCGCGCGCCGCTCGGCGGCATGCTCGCCGCGAGACATTACACGCCGGGGCGCTTTGTCAACGCGAGCCTCGACAAGGCGAGCGAGGACAACGAGCGCCTGGCGCTGCGCCTCAGCACCGAGGACGACGCGCCCGATATCGCCTGCGTGCTGATCGCCGGCCTCGTCGCGCGGCGCATCGTCTGCCCGCTGATCGCCGGCCAGCGCGTCGGCGTCGGCGAGCGGATCGGCAACATCCGCTTCGGCTCACGGGTCGATGTCTACCTGCCACCGCCCTATGTGCCGCTGGTCGTGCTCGGTCAGCATATGGTCGGCGGCGAGACCGTGCTCGCCGATCGCGATGCGAAAGAGCCGCCGCGCGAAGGGTTCAGTCATTAGCTAAAAATATTACGATTTTGTCATTGACAATATCGCAATGAACTCCCATCTCCCGGGTTGCGATCGCGCGTTGGCGATCGATTTGGTGTAAGCTCTTCCCATGAGGACGATCCGGGAAAAGATGGCGTCGTCGCCGCGCGGCCGCGTGCGCCGGCCGAAGATGCGCAACATGCGGGTGCGCCGCATCCAGCAGCTGTCGGTCAATCGGATGGTGCCGAACATCCTGACGCTGCTCGCGCTGTGCGCCGGGATGACGGCGATGCGCTTCGCGCTCAACGGCAATTTCCCGGGCGCGGTCTACGCGATCATCGTCGCCGGTGTGCTCGACGGGCTCGATGGCCGCGTCGCGCGGTTGCTGAAGGCCACCTCGCATTTCGGCGCCGAGCTCGACAGCCTGTCGGATTTCATCAGCTTTGGCGTCGCGCCGGCCACGGTGCTCTATCTATGGACGATGTCGGCGTTGCACAGCCTCGGCTGGGCGATCGTCCTGTTTTACGCGGTGTGCTGCGCGCTGCGCCTGGCGCGCTTCAACACCCAGCTCTCCGCCGAGCCGACCCCCGCGACCGCCGGCTTTTTTACCGGCGTGCCGGCGCCCGGGGGTGCGGGCCTGGTCATGATGCCGCTCTATGCGAGCTTCGAATGGGGTGATTGGCTGGTTCGCTCGCCGTATTTTGCGGCCGTGTGGGTCGCGGGCGTCGCGTTCCTGATGGTCAGCCGCATCCCGACCTTGTCGCTCAAGAAATTCCACGTGCCGCACGACTACGTGATACCGACCCTGCTCGGGGTCGGGCTACTGGCGGCCTTTGCGTCGACCGCGCCGTGGCCGACGCTGTTCTTTGTCGGTCTGCTGTATCTCGGCACGATCCCGCTGACGGTGCGGTCGGCGATGCGGCTGCGCCGCGCCGCAGCCAAGAAGCCGGAAGCCGCCGAGGCGCCGGCACTGCTCGCCGCGCCTCCTCAGGCGCCCCCGTTGGGCGAGGCCGTGGTGCCGCCCAACGAATGGCGGCATTGAAGCCGGGCTCGCCGCCGACATAAGCTCGTCGCCGCGCCGATCAGCCGGGGTTCGCCAACATGCTCAGCTTCAATCTCAAGGCCGAAGAGAAGTTCGACCCAAAGCATCATGTCGAGAAGATCCTCGGCAGCGCCGGCGAGGGCGACGTCACGGTCGCTTGCTGGGAGCCCGGGCAGGTGAGCCCGTATCACTGTCATCCCAACGCGGTCGAACTCTATTTCTGCTTTGAAGGCGGCGGCACGATGAAGACGCCGGCCGAGACGGCCGACGTCAAACCCGGCAGCTTTGTCGTCCATCCGCGCGGCGAGCTGCACGAATGGCGTACCGGGCCGCAACGCACCTTGCTATTCCGCGTGCGCTACGGCGAGGAATTTTCCGGCCGCACCAAGGAATGGCCGAGCAACCCGGACTGGCAGCCGCGGCCGCAGGACATCGAGTACTTTTCGCAAAGGTAAGCCCATGACCGATCGTCCCGACGGCGCCGACCAGGCCTCCGAGCATGACGTGCCGATCCCCTACATGCAGCGCACCCGCGACTATTACCTGACGCTCGGTTACGGCAACCCGTATCGCTGGGCGCATTTTGCGAGCGCGCCGTTCACGCCGCTGAGGAAGCCGCTCGCCGAGTGCCGCACCGGCCTCATCACCACGGCCGCGCCGTACCAGCCCGACAAAGGCGACCAGGGCCCCGGCGCGCCCTATAACGGCGGCGCCAAGTTCTACCGGGTCTATTCCGGCGACACCGCGGTCGATCACGATCTGCGCATCTCGCATATCGGCTACGACCGCATCCACACGACGGCGACCGACAGCGGCACTTGGTTTCCCTTGCCGGCGCTGCGCCGGGCCGCTTCCGCCGGACGGATCAAACAGGTTGCGCCGCGCTTTCATGGCGCGCCGACCAACCGCAGCCACCGCACGACGCTCGCTCAGGATTGCCCCGAGCTGCTGGAGCGCGTGCGCGAGGACGGCTGCGATGCGGTGATCCTTGTGCCGAACTGCCCGGTTTGCCACCAGACGATCAGCCTCACCGCCCGCTATCTCGAAGCAAACGGCGTCCCGACGGTGGTGATGGGCTGCGCCCGGGATATCGTCGAGTTTGTCGGCGTGCCGCGCTTCCTGTTCAACGACTTCCCGCTCGGCAACTCGGCGGGCAAGCCGCATGACATTGCTTCGCAGGAGGCGACCTTGGAGCTCGCGCTGCGCGTGCTCGAAACCGCGCCGGGCCCGCGTACCATCGTGCAAAACCCGCTGCGCTGGAGCGACAATCCAGACTGGAAGCTCGACTACTCCAACATCGCGCGTCTGTCGCCTGAGGAGATCGCGCGCCGCCGCGCCGAGTTCGATCGCAACAAGGAGCTCGCCCGCGAGGTGCGCGAAAAAGCGGCCGCGGAGTAGCCCCTCATTGTCATTGCGAGCGTAGCGAAGCAATCTCCTTCCGCCTTGGCCCTCCACCGATGGAGTTTGCCACGTCGCGCGTCGCGCTCCTCGCAATGACACGAGTTGCTTTATGACCAAACCCTTCGCCGGCATCCGCATTCTCGATTTCACCCGTTATGTCGCGGGGCCGTACGGCACCTATCAGCTGGCGCTGCTCGGCGCGGACGTCATCAAGATCGAGCCAAAGACCGGCGACGAGATGCGCCAATCGCAGGTCTCGAAGGAATGGGCGGCGAAGGGCCTCGGACCCTCCTTTATGGGCATTAATTCCAACAAGCGCAGCCTGACGCTCGACCTGCAAAAACCCAAAGCCGCCGAGATCGTCAAACGCCTCGTCGCGACCGCCGACATCGTCTGGGAGAATTTCCGCCCCGGCGTCATGGATCGCTTTGGCCTCGGCTACGAGGCGCTGAAGGGCATCAACCCGCTGCTTATCTATTGCGCGGTCTCGGGCTTCGGCCAGAACGGGCCGGAGCGCGGCACTGCCGCGTTCGACGGCAAGCTGCAGGCGATGAGCGGCATCATGTCAATCACCGGCCACGAGGATAAAGGCCCGACTCGCGCCGGCTTCGCGCTGTGCGACACGATCGGCGCGATGACCGCGGCCTTCGCGGTATCGAGCGCGCTCTACCAGCGCACGGTGACCGGCGAGGGCCAGTTCGTCGATGTCGCGATGCTCGATGCGGCCCTCGCGTTCATCCCCGGCCAGGTCGCGGAATACACGGTCACCGGCCACATCCACCGCCAGTTCGGCAATCTCTCATCGACCGGCAAGGTCACCGGCAACCGCTTCAAGGCGGGCGAGGGCGATCTGATGCTGGCGGTGATGACCGAACGGCAATTCGCCAATCTGATGAAAGGCCTCGGCCGCGAGGATACGCTCGCCGACCCGCGTTTCGCTGATTGGCCGTCACGCTCGGCGAACGAGCCGGCACTGCGCGCGATCATCGAGGATGCGCTCGCCGCCGACAGCGCCAAGAACTGGGAACAGCGCCTCACCGCGATGGATGTGCCCTGCGCCGGCATCTGGTCGATCTCCGAGATCGTCCACCACCCGCAGCTCGCGCATCGCGACGTGCTGCAAACGGTGCCGTCCGACGACGGCGAATTGACGCTGATCGGCTCCGGGTTCCGCTTGGCGCACGGCACGGGCGGCATCGACCGGCCGCCGCCCAAGATCGGCGAGCACAACGCCGAGATTCTCGGCGAGGCCGGCTACACCACCACGGAAATCACCGCCTTCGCCGAAGAGGGCGTGGTTTAGTCCTAACCCACCAGCTTCTTGAGCCGCTCCACCATCTTGTCCGAGGTGTCGTCTGGCGTGAAGGTCGCGGTAAAGTGGCCCTGCGGGTCCATGATGTAGATCAGCGCGCTGTGGTCCATGTCATAGCCGCCGTCGGGCAGCGGATGCTTGGCGTAGTAGACCTTATAGTCCTTCGCGGCCTGCGCCACCTGATCGGGCGTGCCGGTCAGCGCTTCGATCGGCCCGCCAAAGCTTTCGACATAGGATTTGAGCACCGCCGGCGTGTCGCGCTCCGGATCGACGGTGATGAAGACGATGCCGAAATCCTTTTCCTTCGCGCCGAGCTGGTCGAGAGCCAGCGACAGGTCGTTGAGCGCCGTCGGGCAGACATCCGGACAGTGCGTGTAGCCAAAGAATACGAGGTTCCATTTGCCCAGGAGGTCGGCGTCGGTGAAGGGCTTGCCGTTCTGGTCGACAAGGCTGAACTTGCCGCCGAACGCCCCGGCGAGCGGGTTGCCGGCGACGCCACGCGCCTGGTCGCGGAACGCCAGCCCGATCAGCACCCCCGCGACCAGCACCAGAACTCCCGCAAATGCCGTCGCGATCAGCACGAAGGACGGCGAGCCGCCGGTCTTGGGTGGCGGTGGCTTTGTCGCGCGCGCCATGCCGCGTCCTAATGATGCGTCGGCATGGTCATACCGGGCATGCCGACGCTATCGCCCGATGACTCTTTCGCGGGGCCCATCGCGCCGACTTTCGCGACGTTGACGGTGACTTGGCGTGCACCGGCCTTGGCGAAATTGAGCGTCAGCGGAAAGCTGTCGCCTTCCTGCAGCGGCTTCGCGAGCCCGCTGAGCATGATGTGATAGCCGCCCGGCTTCAGCGCTACCGCCTGGCCAGCCGGCAAGTCGACGCCGTCGACGAGGCGCATTTTCATGACATTGCCGTCCATCGACATCTCATGGATTTCCGCCTTTTGCGCGGCCGGGGTCGAGGCGCTGGTGAGCCGGTCGCCACCGGGCGCTTCGATCGTCGCATAGGCCACGGCGGTCTGCGCACCGCCCGGTGTCGCGCGCGCCCAGGCATTGGTGATCTCGACGTCGGCGCCCTGCGCGAACGCGACGGGTGAAAGCAATATGAGGCCCGCAGCGAGGGCGAGCAGTCGGCAACGCATCGTCGTCCACTCCAGACCATCGGACGGCCGCCGAGAGCCTACTCCAGCAGCATCGCCTCGATCTCGTCGATCAGATGGCGCAGGTGGAACGGCTTTGCCAGAACCCTGGGACGATTTGACGACATCAAATCCTGCTCGCGCATCGCCACCGCGGCAAAGCCGGTAATGAACATGACGCGGATGCCCGGCTGGAGCAGTGTCATTTCGCGCGCCAATTCGATGCCGTCGAGCCCCGGCATCACCACATCGGCCAGCAGCAGATCAAAACTGGTGTCTTTCGCCAGCGCCAGCGCCGCGAGCCCGTCGCCGACCGAATCGACGATATGTCCGGCCCGCTGCAATCCGCGCTCCAGGAAGGGTCGCAGCTGGTCGTCGTCTTCGGCGAGGAGAATGCGCGCCATCCGGGCGGGCTCGACTAGGCTGAAAAACGCATGACGTCAAAGCATCTAACACGTTGATGGGCGTGGCGGAAGGCGAGTGGTCGATTTCGTCGCGTGCGCGTACGCCCAATCGATGACAGCGGCGTGTCAGCACACTAAGCTCAAGGTTATGGATGGCTCAGATCTGTCCGTCACGGCAGTTGTCCCGCCGCTTGATCTGCGGCGGCCGGCGGCGCAGCTATTACCGCTGGTCGTGGCCTCGCCGCATAGCGGCTCCGACTATCCGAGCGAATTTGTCGCCGCCTCGCGGCTCGACCCGATGACCCTCCGGCGATCGGAAGACGCCTTTGTCGACGAGATTTTCGCGGCGGCGCCGGGACTTGGCGCGCCGATGCTCGCGGCGCGTTTCCCGCGCGCCTATCTCGACGTCAACCGCGAAGCCTGGGAACTCGACCCGACGATGTTCGCGGATGTGCTTCCCGATTACGTCAACGCGCGTTCGCCGCGCGTGCGAATGGGGCTTGGCACGATCGCTCGCGTCGTCGCCAGTGGCGAGGAGATTTACGGCGGCAAATTATCGTTTGCCGACGCGCAGGAGCGAATCGAAACGCTCTACCACCCGTATCACACCGCGCTCGCCCGGCTTGTCGAGGAGACCACCGCCAATTTCGGTTTCTGTCTTGTCGTCGATTGCCATTCGATGCCGTCCGGTGCGCACGGCAATGCCGGTCGCGAGCCAGCCGACATCGTGCTCGGCGATTGTCACGGCGCCGCCTGCGCGCCGCAGATCGTCGAGAGCGCGCGCCGCTATTTGATGCGCCGCGGCTTTGCGGTCGCGGTCAACGCGCCCTATGCTGGCGGCTTCACCACCGGCCATTACGGCCGGCCGCGGCGCGGGCGTCATGCGCTCCAGGTCGAAATCAACCGCGCGATTTACATGGACGAGCGCAACTATGATCGCCGGCCGGGCTTCGACCAACTCAGCGAGGAGATGGCCGGCTTGATCGCCAGGCTGGGAGAAACCGCGCAAAACCTCGCGCAATCCTGCTGACACCTGCGCCGGGAATCGCAAGACGTCATCGGCGTGGGCAAAAAAACGGGCCGTGCAAGCACGGCCCGAGTTCAGGGAGGAAACGCCTAGAAGACGTGCAGTAGGACCGTCAATCGGCGATCGATACTGCACTGCACAATTTAAGGAACGTCGTGAGCATGTCAACCCCTGTCATAAAAACTTATGCAGCCGTAAGCATTTTCCAGTGGATAAAGCGGTGTAAAACGACAAATGGCGTCGTGTGCGCCGCACAAGGATAGGGGAGAGGCGCGAAACACGATGACCCACTCAAATTCCTCGACAACTTGGCTTGTTGGCGACATTGGCGGCACGAATGCACGGTTTGGGCTGGTGTCTCCCGACGGAACGCTGCTGCACTCGCGCGTGCTGGCCGATGCCGATTACGCCGGCATCGCCGAGGCCATCGCGGCCTATCTCGGTGATCGCGGCGGTTTGCCGCGACCGCGGCGCGGCGCCATCGCCATTGCCTCGCCCGTCGCCGGCGACGAGGTGCGGATGACCAATCATCCATGGGTCTTCTCGATCTCCGGCCTGCGCGCGCGGCTTGGCTTTGCGCGACTCTTGGTGATCAACGACTTCACCGCGCAAGCGTTGGCGCTGCCTCATTTGAAGGACGGTGACCGTACCGTGATCGGCAGCGGTAAGGCCGAGGCCGGCTCGCCGATCGGGGTGCTGGGCCCGGGCTCGGGGCTTGGTGTATCGGGGCTGATCCCGGCGGGCAAGAAATGGCTCCCGCTGACCGGCGAGGGCGGGCACTCGACGATGTGCCCCTATACCGACCGCGAGGGCGCGGTGTTGAGTGCGATGCGTCGTCATTTCGATCATGTCTCGGCCGAGCGCGCACTGTCCGGACCAGGGGTGGTCAACCTCTACAACGCCCTCTGTGAGGTCGACGGCGTGCCGGCGCAGCAATTCACCGCGGCGCAGATCACCGACGAGGCGACGGCGAAAGAAGATTCGCGGTGCGGCGAGGCGACCGAGATGTTCTGCGCGATGCTCGGGACAGTCGCCGGCAACCTGGCGCTGACGCTGGGCGCCAGGGGCGGGGTCTATATCGGCGGCGGCATCGTCCCGCGCCTCGGCGAGCGGTTCGCCGCGTCGCAATTCCGCGAGCGCTTTGAGGCCAAGGGCCGCTTCCAAACCTACCTCGCGGCGATCCCGACCTATGTGGTGACGCATCAGCTGCCGGCGTTTCTTGGCTGCGCCGCGGCACTGATGGAGAAGTGACGCCAATCAGCGTCTTGGCGCCGCCGCTCGTCGCAGCCGGTCGTTGATTGCTCGGCCAAGGCCTTCGTCGGGGATCGGCATCGCCGCGATCCCGGTGAATTCAGGGCGGTCGAGCCGGCGCAGCATCGCGAAGAAATTGGCCGCCGCTTCGGCGAGGTCGCCGCTCGGCGACAGGTTCAGCATTTCGGCGAAATCCGATGGCGGGTGCGGCCCGAAAGCGAGCAGCGCCTCGCCGGGCTGGGCGGCCACCGCGTTCATCCGCAACGGCAGTTGCGGCGCGTAATGGCTGGCCAACTGGCCCGGCGAGCGCGGCATCTGGGGATCGCCCGCGCCGGTGGCGATCGGCCCTAAGACCTCCGTCAACGCCTCTACCGTTGCGCCTCCCGGCCGCAGCAACGCCGGTTTGGGGCCGGTCAGGTCGAGCACGGTCGATTCGAGCCCGACTACGCAGCTTCCGCCATCGAGGATGAGTGAGACCCGCTCGTCCAATTCCGCCGCGACATGCGCGGCCTCGGTCGGGCTTACCTGGCCCGAGCGGTTAGCCGAAGGCGCGGCGAGCGGTCGCCCCGCCGCGCGCAGCAGCGCCTGGGCGATCGAATGCGCCGGGACCCTGACCGCAACCGTGTCGAGCCCTGCCGAGGCGAGCAGCGAGATGCCGCCGCCCTCGCGCCGCCGCAGCACAAGGGTGAGCGGCCCGGGCCAGAAATGCCGGGCGGCCTCCCGCGCCCGCGAATCGAAGATCGCGATGGCTTCGGCTTCCGCGAGCCCCGGCACATGGATGATCAGCGGGTTGAAGCGCGGCCGACCCTTCGCGGCAAAAATGGCCCCAACCGCCGCGTCGTTCGTCGCATCGCCGCCAAGCCCATAGACGGTCTCGGTCGGGAACGCGACGAGCCGCCCGTCGCGCAGCAATATGGCTGCTTGGGCGATCGCGTCTGCTGTCGCGGGAAGGATCGTTGCGTTCATCGGCTTAAGCCTGCCCCAAGACTGGCGCGGCCGCCACGCTTCCGCTTAAATCGCCCGCAGGGAAACGCCGGGAAGCACATGATCGATAAATTTGTTCGTTCGATCGCCGAAGTGATGGCGGGGATCAAGGACGGCTCGACTGTCCTCGTGTCGGGGTTCGCGCAGGTCGGTGAGCCGCGCGCGCTGGTCGACGGGCTCATCGAGCAGGGCGCGAAAGACCTTACCGTTGTCCACAACACCGCGGGGCGCGGCCGCGAAGGCGTGGCGCGGCTGATCGGCGAGGGGCGGGTCAGGAAGATCATCTGCAGTTTCGCGCGCAGCCGGGGTTCGGTGCTGTTCGAGGAAGTCTATGCCCGCGGCGACATCGAATTGGAGATCGTCCCGCAGGGCACCTTGGCCGAGCGCATCCGCGCCGGCGGCGCCGGCATCCCGGCGTTCTTCACGCCGACCGGCGGCGGCACGCTGATGGCGCGCGGCAAGGAGACGCGTGTCATCAACGGCCGCGAATGCATCCTCGAAGAGGCGATCGTCGGCGATGTCGCGCTGGTCGAGGCGTGGCGCGCGGATCGCTGGGGCAATTGCGTCTACCGCGACGCCGGGCGGAACTTCAATCCCGTGTGCGCCGCGGCCGGCAAGCTCACCATCGTGCAGACGCAGAATGTCGCCGAATTGGGCGAGCTGACGCCGGAAACCATCGTGACTCCCGGCGTCTATGTCGATCGCGTCATCCACATCCCGTCCGGCGACCCGCCGGTGGTCATCAACTGAGGCTCGGCGGCAATGGCGAACTGGCAACCCTGGTCGCGCGAGGCGCTGGCCGCGCGCGTCGCGCAAGACATCCCGGAGGGATGGTCGGTCAATCTCGGCATCGGCATCCCGACCCTGGTCGGCAATTACGTCCCGCCCGATCGCGAGGTGATCCTCCATTCCGAGAACGGCATCGTGGGCATGGGCCCGGCGCCGAGCCCGAATGACTTGAACCCGTGGCTGGTCAACGCCAGCCGCCAACATGTGACCCTGGTCACCGGCGCGAGCTACATGAACCACGCCGACAGTTTCGGGATGGTGCGTGGTGGGCATCTCGATCTCTGCGTGCTCGGCGGGTTCCAGGTGGCCGAGAACGGCGACCTCGCCAACTGGTCGCGCTCGGAAAATGACCGCGCCCCGGCGATCGGCGGCGCGATGGACCTCGCGGTCGGCGCCAGGCGCATCTGGGTGGTCATGGAGCACACCACCAAGAATGGCGAAAAACGCATCCTCGAGCGCTGCTCCTACCCGCCGACCGCGACCCGATGCGTCAAGCGCGTCTACACCGACCTGGCGGTCATCGACGTGACCGACAAAGGCTTTGTCGTGCGCGACATGGTCCCCGGCATCACCCTTGCCGAGCTCCAGGCGCTCGGCGACGCCGAGCTTCATCAAAGCTAGTTGTCATTGCGAGAAGCGAAGCGACGAAGCAATCTCCCTCGGTAGAGGGCCAAGACGGAGAGAGATTGCTTCGCTGCGCTCGCAATGACATGTGAGACATCCATGAACTTCGATCACGAAGCCGATTTCATCATCGTCGGCGCCGGCTCGGCCGGGTGCGTGCTGGCCAACCGCTTGAGCGCCGATCCGCAGACGCAGGTGCTGCTGCTCGAAGCCGGCGGCAAGGATACCAACCATTGGATTCATATCCCGGCCGGCTTCTACAAAAACGTCTTCAACCCCGACATCACCTGGGTCTACGAGACCGAGCCGGTCGAGGGACTCGGCGGCCGGAGCATCCAGTGGCCGCGCGGCAAGGTGCTGGGTGGCTCGTCGTCGATCAACGGGCTCATCTACATCCGCGGCCAGAAACAGGATTTCGACCATTGGCGGCAGCTCGGCAATGCCGGCTGGTCGTTTGACGACGTGTTGCCCTATTTCCGCCGCGCCGAGCACCAGGAGCGCGGCTCCGACGAGCTCCACGGCACCGGCGGCCCGCTCGCGGTCAGCGACATGAAGGCCGAGCACGAGCTGCACGACGCCTTCCTCGCCGCCTGCCAGGAGGCCGGCCACAAATTCAATCCCGATTTCAACGGCGCCGAGCAGGAAGGTTGCGGCACCTATCAGGTCACGATCCGCAATCGGCGGCGCGCCAGCACCGCGGTCACCTACCTGCGCCCGGCGATGAAACGCCCTAACCTCAAGGTCGAGGTCCGCGCGCTGGCGCAGCGCGTGATCTTTGAGGGCAAGCGCGCGATCGGCCTCGAATACCGCCAGGACGGCCAGGTGAAGCGCGCCCGCGCCCGGCGCGAGGTGCTGCTGTCGGGCGGGTCGCTGCAATCCCCGCAGCTCTTGCAGCTCTCCGGCGTCGGCCCGGCGGCACTCCTCAAGGAGCACGGCATCGACATCGTGCACGAGCTGCCGGGGGTCGGCGAAAACCTGCAGGACCATATCGGCTGCAAGGTCGTCTACAAGGTCAAGAAGGCCAACACGCTCAACGAGATATCGCGCTCGCTGCTGCGCCAGGGTTGGGCCGGGTTCCAGTACCTGACCGCCGGCACGGGGCCGCTGATGATGGGCGCGGCGCCGATTGGACTCTTCGCCCGCACGCGGCCGACTTCCGCCTCGCCGGATTGCCAGTACCAGTTCCTCGCGGGCAGTCTCGGCACGATCGGCGAGGCGATGCACCCGTTCCCGGGCTGCCAGATGACCTGCATCCCGTGCCGGCCGGAAAGCCGCGGCTGGCTCAGGATCAAGTCACCCGATCCGAGCGTGCTGCCGGCGATGCAGCCCAACTATCTCGGCACGCAAAACGACCGCGACACGCTCGTCGCCGGAATGCGCGTCGCCCGCGCGGTTTTCCAGACGCCGACCATGAAGGCCATCACCACCGAGGAATTCTGGCCCGGCCCGGCCTGCCAGAGCGACGAAGAGTGGCTCGCGCACGCGGCGAAGACCGGCTACACGACCTTCCACCAGACCAGCACCTGCATGATGGGCAGCGGCCCGATGCAGGTGGTCGACAATGAGCTCCGGGTGCATGGCATGGAGGGGCTGCGCGTCGTTGACGCCTCGGTGATGCCGACGGTCATTTCCGGCAACACCAACGCCGCGACGATCATGATCGCCGAAAAGGCCAGCGACCTGATCCGTGCCGAAAGCCGGGCCGCCGCGGCCGCTGCGTAACCCGGCGGGGATGATGCCGCCGCGCTGACCGTATCGTTTGCCGAACATCTCTCGGGAGGTTCGGCTGAGCGATCATCTTCAGGGCGCCGGGGCACCGCCGTCCCGCGTTTGGCCGGCTCTCGGCCTTGCTGCCGCACTTATATTGGCGGCGCTGTTGCGGGCGTGGAACCTCGAGGGCGGCGGTGTGCTCGTCGCCTATTACTTCGCCGGCGTGCGCAGCATGCTGCAGAGCTGGCACAATTTTTTCTTCAATGCGTTCGACCCGACGGGCTTTGTTTCGCTCGATAAGCCGCCCGTCGCATTCTGGCTGCAGACCGGGAGTGCTGCACTCTTTGGCTTCGGCCGGGTCGCCGTACTGCTGCCGCAGGTGCTGGAAGGCGTTGCCGCCGTCGCGCTGCTCTATTGGCTGGTGCGCCGGCGGTTCGGGGTTGCTGCTGGCCTGCTGGCCGCGCTGTTCTTGGCGCTGACGCCGCTCTCCGTGGCGGTCGATCGTTCCAACAATACCGAAAGTTGCCTGGTTCTGGTTCTGCTCCTGGCGGCTTGGGCCGGGTTCCGTGCGATCGAGAACGGGAGGTGGCTGCCGCTGCTGCTGGCGGCGGTGCTGATCGGGATCGGCTTCAACGTGAAAATGCTGGTGGCGTTTGGCGTTGTTCCCGCCTTCGCGCTGGTCTATCTCGCGAGCGCGCCGCTCGGCCTGGGCAGCCGGATCGGGCGGCTCATGGCGGCCGGGATCGTGCTTGCACCGGTCGCGCTGTCGTGGAGCCTAGCCTACGACCTGACCCCGCCGCTGGACCGGCCCTATGTCGACAGCACCGAGGACAACTCGATGCTGGAGCTCATTGTCGGTCACAATTTCATCCAGCGTTTTGTGCGCTGGGCGAATGCGCGCGAGCCGGTCGTCACTGCCGCAGCGGCTCCGACACCCGACAACGAGCCAGCAGCTCAGACCGCCGCCGCGCGGCCGTGGCGCGACAACGTGCCGGCCGGCCCGCTGCGGCTCGCCGCGCCGGCCCTGGCGGCGCAGCTGATGTGGCTCTTGCCGCTGGCGCTGATCGGCGGCGTCGCCGCGTGGCGGCGCTGGCCAAGCGAGCGGCGGTCGACCGCGCTGTGGGCGCTGTGGACGCTGGCTTACGGCGCGGTGTTTAGCGCTGCCGCCGGGTTGTTCCACGCCTATTACCTGGTGGTGATGGCGCCGGCGCTGGCGGCAATCGGCGGTATCGGCGCCGTGGCGCTGTGGCAATTGTACCGGGAGCGCGGGCGAGCCGCCTGGTTGTTGCCCATGACGATTGTTACGTCCGGGCTGTGGCAGGCGTACATCCTGCGCTTTTTCCTGCTTGCCGGCGGCACGGCGTTTGGCGGCTCGTGGCTGATCCCGGCTCTTCTTAGCCTTGCTGTCGTTGCGGCTGGGGCGCTGGCGGCAATGCCCCGGCGCAGCTCACGGATCGTGCTGCCGGTCACGCTGGCCTCACTCACTGTGGCGCTGGTCTTGCCCGCCGCGTGGTGCGCCGGCACCGCCGCCGCGGCTTTCCACGCCGGCTTTCCGGCGGGGCAGCCGCCGCTCGAGACCGAGGCGGCGCGCGCCGGACGCGGGCGCTGGGGGCAATACGCCGGCGCGCTCGACGGCGATCCCAAGCTCATCGCGTTTTTGCAGCAGGGCCGCGGCGGTGCGACCTACTTGCTGGCAGCGGTCAATGCGCGCCAGGCGGCGCCGATCATTATCGCTACCGGCGAGCCGGTCCTCGCGCTCGGCGGGTTCAGCGGGCGCGATCCGATCCTCTCCGCCGACGATTTTGCTCAGCTCGTCGCCGACAATCACCTCCGCTTCGCGCTGATCGGCGATGGCAGCCGCGCGGTTCGCCAGGTGTGGGGCGAGAACGGCCAGAAGCCGCTCACCGACTGGATCCGCAGCAATGGCCGCGAGGTCGATCCGGCGTTGTGGCGGAGCATCGTCGAGCGCGAGGATGCCGACCCTCCGGCCAGACGTCCGCGGCGGGCGGCCGAGAACGCCGACATCCAGCTCTACGATCTGCGTCCCGCGTCGAACGGCGGCTGACCGCACCGCTTGCCGGCTTCGGCCCGCGTCGCCACTATGCGCGCGGCATAGTGGGAGGAACGGGTGCCGGAAGCGAACCAATCGCCGCTCGCGGCCTATCAGAGCTATCTCGACAAGGGCGAGCTCGCCTATCAGTGGGACAAACGGGCGAACCGCGCGGTGTTCTACCCGCGTGTCGTCAGCCCCTACTCGGGCAGCACCGACCTGGAATGGCGGGTCGCCTCGGGGCTCGGCACGGTTTACGCGACGACCGTCACCTACCCGTTCCAGGGCGACGGATACAACATCGCGCTCGTCGATTGCGACGAGGGCTTCCGGATGATGGGCCGGGTCGAGGAGATCGACCCGCTGACGGTCAAGATCGGCATGCGGGTCAAGTTCCGCGTCCACCCCGCCGCGGGCGAGCAGCCGGCCTATCCCGTCTTTACACCGGCGGAGGGCTGAGCCATGAGCGAACTGAAGCGCGGCGGCGCGGCGATTGTCGGCGCGGCGGAAAGCGATATCGGCCAGGTCGGCCCCGGATACAACGTCATCGACCTGATGGCGCAGGGGATCACCCGCGCGCTCGATGATTGTGGGCTCCAGCTCAAGGATGTCGACGGCCTCATCAGCTCCTGCACGCAGAGCCGGACCTCGCCGCTCAATCTCGCCGAATATCTCGGCATGTCGCCCGCCTATATCGACGGCACGATCATCGGCGGCTCGTCCTTCATGTTTCACGTCCAGCACGCGATGGCGGCGCTGCAACTCGGCCTGTGCGAGGTCTGCGTCATCGCCTACGGCTCGACCCAGCGCAGCATCGGCCGGCAGAACGCCAGCGTGCGCGAGATCAACCCCTACGAGACGCCGTACCGGCCCTTCCTGCCGTCGACCGCCTATGCCTTAGCCGCCTCGCGCCACATGCACGAATTCGGCACAACCCGTGAGCAGATGGCCGAGGTCGCGGTCGCGGCGCGGCAATGGGCGCTCAAAAACCCCGTCGCCTGGGAGAAAAAGCCGCTGACGGTGGAGGAGGTGCTCGCCGCCCGCATGGTCAGCTACCCGTTCACGGTGCGCGACATCTGCCTGGTGACCGATGGCGGCGGCGCGATCGTGCTGGTCAGCCCGGAGCGGGCAAAGTCGCTCAAGAAGAAGCCGGTCTATGTGCTGGGTCAGGGGCAGCACATCACCCACGCCAACATCTCGTCGATGCCCGACCTCACGGTCACCGGGGCGCGCGAAAGCGGCCGGCAGGCCTATGCGATGGCGGGCCTTGCGGCGAAAGACATCGATGTCCTCGAGCTCTACGACGCGTTCACGATCAACACGATCCTGTTTCTCGAAGACCTCGGCTTCTGCAAGAAGGGCGAGGGCGGCAGTTTCGTGACCGGCGGGCGCATCGCGCCGGGCGGCTCGCTGCCGGTCAACACCAATGGCGGCGGGCTCTCCTATTGCCACCCGGGCATGTACGGCCTGTTCCTGTTGATCGAAGCGGTCCGTCAGCTGCGTGGCGAATGCGGCGAGCGGCAGGTCGCGGGCGCCGAGACCGCGATCGCCCACGGCAACGGCGGCGTGCTGTCGTCGCAATCGACGGTGATCCTCGGGACGGAAGCGACGCTGTAGTCCGTTTCTGGATGATCTGCTGGGGGGCAAAACGTGCGGGCATTGCAGCTGCGGCCGGAAGGCTTGGTCTACGCGAAGGTTCCGGAGCCGACGGTCGAGCCGGGTGACGTGCTGGTGCGGGTCGAGGCGGCTGGCATCAACTACATCGACACTGTCGCCCTGCTGAACGCCAAGCCGGAGGACATGCCGTTGCCGCTGGGTGGCGAAGCGGGCGGTCGTGTCGTCGCCGTCGGCGCCGCGGTCACCGATATCGCGGTCGGCCAGGCGGTTTGCTTTCGCGGCGCGCGCGGCGCCTTTGCTGAGATGGTGGCTATGCCCGCCGGTCGCGTCGTTCCGGTGCCGGACGGCGTCGACTTGCGCCTCGCGTCGGGTGTGATCGCCAACGGGCTCAGCGCTCATTACCTTGTCACCAGCGCCTATGCCGTGCAGTCCGGCGACACCGTCCTCGTGCACGCTGCGGCGGGTGGCGTCGGGCGGATGATTTCGCGCCTCGCCAAGAATCGCGACGCGCGCGTTCTCGGCACGGTCTCGTCGGCGGCTAAGGCGGCCGCTGCGCGAGATTCCGGCGTCGACGAAGCCATCAACTATGCTGAGAGCGACTTTGCTGCCGAGGTGATGCGGCTCACTGGCGGCGACGGCGTGCACGCGATCTACGACAGGGTCGGCGCGACCACTTTTTCCAAAGGACTGGATGTCCTGCGCATGCGCGGGACGATGGTGTCGTTTGGCGAGACCGCCGGACCGGTCCCGCCTCTCGACATCCGCTTGCTGGCGCCCAGATCCCTGAACCTGGCCCGCACCGGGCTGATGGCGTTTGTCGCCACGACCGAGGAACTCCGCAGCCGGGCCGCCGACGTCTTCCGCTGGCTGCAGGACGGAACGCTCACCGCGCACTACCACGCCGAGTACCCGATGGCCGAGGCGAAGCGCGCGTTTGACGCCCTGCGCAACCGCGAGACCGTTGGCAAGCTGCTGCTCGTCCCCTGACCCCGCCGACGGGCGCCGTCGCGAAGCTTTTGCGTCCTCCGCGTCGAAGTGTTTTCTTTCCCCCAACCCAAATCCCCTCAGGGAGTCCAAAATGGCCGAAGGCGAGCTGGTCCGCTTCGAGAAGGACGGCGAGATCGGGATCATTACCGTCGACAACCCGCCGGTAAACGCGCTGTCGCCGGGGGTGCCGCAGGGCATCGTCGACGCGCTCGACAAGGGCAATGCCGACGCGTCGATGAAGGCGATGGTGCTGATCGGCGCCGGCCGCAGCTTTATCGCCGGCGCCGACATCCGCCAGTTCGGCAAGTCGAACGCGCCGCCGCCGACCCGTCGCCATTACGACGTGATGGACCAGAGCCCAAAGCCGGTGGTTGCGGCGATCCACGGCTATGCGCTGGGCGGCGGCCTCGAGACCGCGCTCGCCTGCCATTACCGGGTCGCGGTGCCGAGCGCCAAGGTCGGCCTGCCCGAGGTCCTGATCGGCATCCTGCCCGGCGCCGGCGGCACACAGCGCTTGCCGCGCCTGATCGGCCCCAAGGCGGCGCTCGAAATGATCACATCCGGCCGCCACGTCCCGGCCGAAGAAGCCGCGAAGCTCGGCGTCATCGATGAGGTCGTGCCCGAGGGGAAGCTCAAGGAAAGCGCCATCGCCTTTGCCCGCAAGATCGCCGGCAAGACGCCGCTGCCGGTGATCCGCAACAGCGACGGCAAGCTCGCCGAGGGCACGCAAGAGCTGTTTGACAACATGCGCAAGTCGATCGCCCGCCGCGCCCGCAACCAGCGCGCGCCTTACGCCTGCATCGAGGCTGTCGAGGCGTCGTGCAAGCTGCCGTTTGACGAGGGCTGCGCGCTCGAACGCAAGCTCTTTGACGAGCAGGTCAATTCCGAGGAGGCTAAGTCGCTCCGTTACGCGTTCTTCGCCGAGCGCGAAGTCGCCAAGATCCCCTTCATCCCGGCCGGTACCCAATTGCGCCCGACCGACAACCCGGCCGTCGTCGGCGCCGGTACGATGGGCGGCGGTATCGCGATGTCGTTCGCCGATAACGGCTACGACGTAAAGATCACCGATGCTTCGAAGGAAGCGCTCGACCGCGGCATGGCGCGGATCAAGGCCAATTACGAGACCAGCGTCAAACGCGGCAGCCTCGCACAGGACGAGTATGAGCGCCGCTTCGCGCGCATCCATCCTGTCGACAGCATCGATGACCTCGCCGATTGCGACGTGGTGATCGAAGCCGTGTTCGAGCAGATCGACGTCAAGCAGGACGTGTGGAAAAAGCTCGACACGGTGATGCCGCCGAACGCGCTGCTCTACACCAACACCTCGGGCATCGACATCGACATCATGGCCAACGCGACAAAGCGGCCGCAGGACGTCGCCGGCACGCATTTCTTCGCGCCGGCCAATGTCATGAAGCTGTTCGAGGTCGTCAAAGGCACCAAGACCGCCAACGACGTGCTGGCGACCGCGATGGTTCTCGGTCGCAAGATCGGCAAGGTCTCAGGGCTCGCCGGCAATGGCGACGGCTTTCTCGCCAACCGCAGCCGCGCGCCGTTCAGCATGGAAATGAGCATCCTCGTCGAGGAAGGCGCGCTGCCCGAGCAAATCGACAAGGTAATGGTCGATTACGGCTATCCGGTCGGTCCGTTTGTCGTGTCGGACATATCCGGCCTCGATATCGGCTACGACACGAGGAAGCGCCGCGCCGCGCAAATCCCGAACTACCGCAAATCGCCGATCTCCGACCGCATCGTCGAGGCCGGCCGCCTCGGCCTGAAGACCAATGCCGGCTGGTACAAATACGCGCCCGGCGACCGCACCCCGCAGGTCGACCCCGAGGTCCATAAGATCATCAAGGACACCGCGGCCGAATTCGGCTTTCCGCAGCGCGAGTTTTCCGACGACGAGATCCTGAAGCGGCTGTTGTTCGCCTCGGTCAACGAGGCCTGCAAGATCCTCGAAGAGGGTTGCGCGCTCAGGGCCAGCGATGTCGACGTGATGTGGCTCGCGGGCTTTGGCTTCCCGCGCTATCGCGGCGGGCTGATGTACTGGGCCGACACGATCGGCGTGCGCGAGGTCTACAACCAGATCGCGAACTGGCACCAGCAATTCGGCGACCGCTGGCGCCCCTCCGACTACCTACGCGACCTCGCCGCCGCCGGCACGCCGCTCAAGGAAGCCAAGGCGCAGAAGGCGATGCCTTAGTCGGCATCGAGATTGCTTCGTTCCGCTCGCAATGACGGAGGGTGTGCGATGACCCGACAGGAGATCGATGCCGCGATGGTCCGCTTGGGCCTCGATGTGCCGGAAAAGGAGCGCGACGAGCTGGTCGGCGCCTCGCGCTATATCGAGGAGATGGCGCGTCTCGTCAAAAAGCCGCGCTGGGTCGGCGCCGAGCCGGCGCATACGCCTGCCTTCCCGCCAAATTCAAAGGGGGAGTAAGGCGATGATCCCCGATTTTCTCACCATCGCCGAGGCGGCAAAGCTCATCGAGAAGAAGGAGGTGTCGCCCGTCGAGCTCACGCAAAGCCGCCTCCAGCGCATCGAGAAGCTCAACGGCCAGCTGCATGCCTTTATCCGCGTGCTGCCCGACGAGGCGCATGCCGCCGCGCGCACCGCCGAGAGCGAGATCATGGCCGGGCGCTACAAGGGCCCGCTGCACGGCATCCCGATCGGCCTCAAGGACATCTACGAGACCGCGGGCATCCCCACGACCGGCCATTCCAAGGTCATGCAGGACCATGTGCCGAAGGCCGACGCCTTTACCGTCACGAAGCTAAAGGGTGCCGGTGGTGTGGTCATGGGCAAGCTCGCGACGCATGAGTTCGCGCTTGGCGGGCCGAGCTTCGATCTGCCCTGGCCGCCGGCGCGCAACCCGTGGGACACGACGCGTTTCACCGGCGGCTCGTCGAGCGGCACCGGCGCTGCCGTGCCGGCCGGGCTGGTGCTCGGCGGCACCGGCAGCGATACCGGCGGCTCGATCCGCGGTCCCGGCGCCTATTGCGGCATTGCCGGGATCAAGCCGACCTATGGCCTCTGCAGCCGCGCCGGCATCCTGCCGCTCGCCTTTTCACTCGACCATGCCGGGCCAATGGCTTGGACCGCTGAGGATTGCGCCATCATGCTGCAGGCGATGGCGGGTCACGACCCAGCCGATCCGGCGAGCGCCAAGGTTGCCATCCCGGATTTCCGCAAGGCGCTGACCGGCGACGTCAAGGGTCTCCGGATCGGGCTTATCCGGCATTTCTATACAACGGACAACGAGGCCAACGCGGCGACCCATGACGCGATCGATGCCGCCGCGAAACAATACGAGGCCATGGGCGCATCGGTGCGCGAGATCACCGTCTCGCCGCTCGCCGAATGGGCCGCGCCCGGCATCATGATCATGATGGCAGAGGCCTATGCGATCCACGAGGCCAACCTGCGCACGCGCTTCACCGATTTCGGCGAGGCGTTCCGTGACCGCATGGCGCTCGCCGGGTTGTGGACGGCATCCGATTATGTGCAAGCGACGCGCCGCCGCCGCGAGATGGTCGACGAGCTCGACCGGGCGATGGCGAGCCTCGACCTGGTGATGACCGCCGCCGCGCCGACCGAGGCGCCCCAGATCGACGAGGTGCCGAAATTCGCGATCATGGAGCGCCCGTCGCTGACCATGCCGTTTAACGTCACCGGCAGCCCGGCGATGTCGGTCTGCTGCGGCTTTACTGAAGCTGGTCTGCCGCTGTCGTTCCAGATCGTCGGCAAGCGTTTTGACGACGCGACCGTTCTGCGCGCGGCCGACGCCTACGAGCGGGCGACCCCGTGGCGCGGCCGCCGGCCGTCGCTGTAATCGCGCGCTACATCGCGCCCATGTAGGTCACCGGCGTGAAGTAATACGGCACCTGCTGCGGCTGCAGCTGCCGCAGGTACGAAACCTGCTCCGGAAAGCAGCTCCAGGCGCCGTTATCGTCCTGGGTCACGTTGATGGCGTATTGCGTGTTGGGCTGCAGCGTCATCGTCTGCCCGGTATTGGTTTGCGACAGGCAGTTCTCCACCGTGAACGCATACCGGCCCGGTGCGAAATCGCGGTAGAAGACCGTGCCCTGGGCGCTGCGCGCGATCGGCGCGCCGTTCACATAGACGGTTGGCGGGGTCATGATCGACCCGGGAAGCAGCTGGCGCACGAACCAGACCCGCGACTGACCGGGCGCGACTGGGGGAGCCTGGTCAGGGTTCGCGGCAACCGCGGGGGCGGCAAAGCCGGAAAGCACCATTAAGGCCAGCGCGACGGCGCCGATTGCTTGCCGTACCGAAAGAGATGATTTCATGTCACCATCCTCCTAGGTCGCAGATGGGGTCGGAGACGGGCGATGAAAATCCTCAAAAACGCGCGGCTGATTGACGGAACCGGCGCGGCTCCGGTCAACGACGCGACGATCTTCATTCGCGATAATAGAATCAACGAGATAACCACGGCGAATGCGTCCGATTTCGCGGCCGATGCCGAAATTGTGAACTGCGCCGGCATGACGGTGCTGCCCGGACTCATCGATTGCCACGATCACATGGCGAACCATCGCTATGATTTGGCGCACCGCTGGGGGATCGACGAGCCGGAAAGCACGCGCCATCTGCGCACCGCCGCGGTGCTGCGCCAGACGCTCGAAGCCGGCTACACGCTGATCCGCGATGCTGGCGGGCTCGATGCCGGGTTTAAGCGGGCGATCGACGAGGGGCTGACCGTCGGCCCGCGTCTCCTCATCTCGATCTCGATCATCTCGCCGATCGGCGGCATCGGCGATCGCATGGCTCCATCGGGTGATTGTTGCTGCGTGCCGGGCGATCCGCTGCTGCCGAGCGGCGTCGCCGAGACGCTCGCCGATGTGCGGCCGATGGTGCGCAAGATGGTCCGCGCCGGCGCCGACGTCATCAAATGCGCGACAACCGGCGGCGCCAGCTCGCGCCCCGGTCACGGCCCGCGTGACAGCGCCTTCAACCTCGACGAGATGCAGGCGCTGGTCGACGAGGCGCACGCGCTCGATCGCCGGGTGATGTGCCATGCGCTCGGCGGGCGCGGGCTCGACATCGCGATCGAGGCCGGCGTCGATTCGATTGAGCACGGCTGCTATCTCGACGAGGACCCGCGCCATCTGGAGCTGATGGCCAAGCGCGGCATCGTCTTCGTGCCGACGCTGCTGGTCTACGAATATCATCGCAAATCGCCACAGCCGCATGTCCGCGAGCGGGCGCAGCACCTCTACGAGCACCACGTCGTCGCGATCAAGAAGGCGCTGGCGGCGGGGGTCAAAGTCGTCGCCGGCACCGACGCCGGCGGGCATGGTCACCCGGCCAATGCCGGCGAGCTGCGCTGCATGGTCGATGCCGGGCTGACGCCGATGCAGGCGATCCAGGCCGGCACGTCATGGGCGGCGGAATGCTGCGGCAAGGAAGCCGAGCTCGGCACGGTCGAGAAGGGTAAGCTCGCCGACCTTGTCGTCGTCAACGGCGACCCGCTCGCCGATATCGCGGTGTTGGGCGACGCGAAGAATATCGCGCTCGTCTTGAAGGACGGTGTGGCCGCGGCAAACCGGATGCCGGCGCGCTAGATTTTAGCGTGCTTCTTCACGAAATCGCGCGCCAGCTCGCAGGCAAGGCGTGAGGCGTCGGACGTAGGGTCGCGCATCACAAAGGTATGCGGCTGGCCGTCGAATTTGTGCAGCTCGATCGTGCCGCCCTTGGCGCGCCAGGCGGCGGTGAACTTGTCCGCCATATCGGGGGTGACGTTGTCGTCGCCGGTGCCCTGCAGCAGGATCGCCGGTGGCAGGCTCGCCGCCTCGCCTGCCTCGACGATGCGCTGCGGGTTGCCCTCCGCCATCTCGGCTTCCGAATTCCAATAGGCGTCGTGTGACTGGATCAGCGGCGTGCGGTCTTTTTCCTTGACCATCCGATAGCGCGCCAACGGGTCGGAGATCGGCCAGCACAGCACCAGATAGGGCAGGCTCGCATCGACCCCTGGCGCCTCCGCGAGCGGCAGCGCGGCATATCGCTTGTCGCTCGGCTTGAGCGCCGAAAGCAGCAATTGATGCGCGCCGCTTGAGGTGCCGAGCCCCGCCACCAG
>Ga0210398_10001235_pt1 | contig 27047 bp, 27 predicted proteins | sample IncBWC4OmetaG_FD_161047 | JGI IMG/M metagenome (GOLD analysis project Ga0210398, IMG submission 161047) | Forest soil microbial communities from Barre Woods Harvard Forest LTER site, Petersham, Massachusetts, United States - Inc-BW-C-4-O | ecosystem: Environmental > Terrestrial > Soil >... | reverse complement strand
TGCGGCAATCCCGGGACTGGTCGGATTTGCGCACAACGCACGGCGTTCCTGTTCCAGATTTTCGATGGCTTCAAGAACGCGAATTTTTTCGGCGGCGTTCTGTTCGACGGCTGCGGGGGAGTCCCCGGTCAGTGCAGTCTTCTCCACGGCCAGTGTAGCCGCAAGGACTTGCGCAAGCTCGATCTCGCGATCCAATAAATCTTCGAGACGGCGGCGGGCATCCGGAATCATGGGGCTACTTCAGACCGCGCTCGTACTGCAACATTTTGCCCGCGACTCGACCCGCGTCGATGGTGTAAGTGCCTGAACTGATGGACTGCCTCACGGCGGCCACTTTGTTTGCATTCACAACCGGAGTCTTGGCGACGGCTTCTTCGATCTTTTGCAAGGAGCGTGCGGAGTCGGTCAGCGTGACATGATCCGTAAGCGGTGCCGCTGCGGCCGACGCGGAACCTTCGCCCTGCGACTTGTCAGCTACAACGCCGTTGCCGGCCGAACCCGTAGGCTTCGCGACCGGCTCGGTTGTTGATATTCCACTGATTTTGTCACTCACCGCGATCTCCTGGGGCAAACGATGTGCCCATGCATTGTTATCGTCAGGGTTAGGATGAACTTTAACGATTTTCGCCCAAATACCTCACCCGCTACCCTCGTTATCGGCTGTGACGTGGGTCACTAAAGGGCTATTGCAAAATAATTTCCACGACTTGTTCGGAGCGGGCGATTCCCTCGACGATCTTGCCAGATGACAGATTCTGGACCCTAACTCTCTGATTCATCAGCCCGTCGCTCAAGGCGCGGCCGGCCATGCGCACGCTGATTCCACCGGCATCGGCCAGTAGCGTCACGGATTGACCCCTTTGTACCACCTTCGCGGCGACAAGTTCCTGATTGGTGAGATAGGCGCCCCCAGCGATGGGCCGGCCGGCGGTGAGTCCCACGGCGATAGCCGGATCATCCAAGAACCCTAGGGGCAGCTCTGAAATATCGTGTTCCTCGATTTTGAGGTCGGTGGCTTTGATCACGGTACCCGCGACAATGGCATGCGCGGCCACGGCGACGGGCGAGGTGCCGACGATCCTGACGGGCACGTAGAGGTGCCAGGGCTTGGGATCCTGGCAGCGCAGCTCGATCATCACTCTATCTTTCATGTGCTGCGGCGAGGCGAGCACGGGCTTGATGGGCCGATTGCACTTGTCGAATTGCAGATGAGATTCGATGGGGCCGACCAGAAAGCGCTGCCGGTCGGTGAGCTTCGGAAACTGCAACGCTGCCTCCGATTTGGCCAGGGCCGAGAGCTCGGCGATATCTTGCGGATCGGAGATTTCCGCGCCCGCCAGTGCAGGGGCGAGCACCAGCGCGGCGAGCGCGCAACGGGGGCTCAATTTGGCGCGACGAAATTTTGGCGCATTTCGCATAGGTATAACTCAATAAGCAAGCGTCGTGCCAGACACGCCGCCAAGCGAGCGGTCCGGCCGGCGGGCCGCCGCGTGGTACGCCATGCGGCGGCAAAATCTTGCCGCCGGCGGCCGTCTCGGAGGCCGAAGCGGCGGCGCCGGGGCCCCGCCTGCAAATCGCATCGCCCTTTGATCGCCCCTGGCGCGAGCTTTTGCGGTTGGCACACCTCTTGCTACTGCTATCCCAACAGGAGTCGATCGCATGTTCGAGAACATTTTTGGAATCCATGAGCCGGCGCTGCTGTTGCAGGGGCAACGCGTCGGAATATTGGCGACGAATCTCGCCAACGCCGACACGCCGAATTACAAGGCGCGCGACATCGATTTCAGTGCGGTGCTCAGCAAAAGCGACGCGGCGCCGCTGCCGCTTTCCGTCACCGACGGCGCGCACATCATGCTGAATGACGCGACGACGCCTTCCGCGGACTTGAAGTTCCGCAATCCCTATCAGGCCTCGCTCGACGGCAATACGGTGGAAATGCCGGTGGAACAAGCGGCCTTCGCGGAAAACAACGTGCGCTATCAGGCAAGTTTGGGGTTCATCAATTCGACGATCGCGGAGCTGACGCTGGCCATCAACGGCCAGTAGTCGCTCAAGGAGAGAACAATGTCTCTGTTCAATGTATTCAACACGGCCGGCAGCGCACTGAATGCCGAAACCATTCGTCTTAACACGACGGCCAGCAATCTGGCGAACGCCGAGAGCGTCAATGGCGATCCTAGCAAGATCTACCGCGCGCGCCATCCGGTGTTTCAAACCATGATGGACAACTCCGCCGCCAATTTCGATCAAGAAGATGCCGGCGTGGGCGTGCGTGTTCTCGGGGTCGTCGAAAGCACCGCGCCGCCGTTGATGCGATATCAGCCGGACAATCCGGCGGCGAACAAGGACGGTTATGTCTTCAGCTCGAACGTCAATTCGATCGAAGAGATGACCAACATGATTTCGGCGAACCGCACCTTCGCCACCAATGTTGACGCGATCAACACGGCGCGGGATTTGCTGCTCAAAACCATTTCGATGGGCCACTAGGCCTAGGAACGCATCATGCTGATCAACGGAACACACGCCACCACGCCGACCAATTTGCCCACGACCGGCACGGGAGCGCCCGCCGCAACCGGGACCGCGACGGGCACGGGGTCGAGTGCAGCGAACTCTGCCGCCTCCCTCGGTACTTTGGGTGGAACCGATTTCATCACGCTCATGCTGGCGCAACTGCAAAATCAGGATCCGACCAGTCCGGTGGACAGCAATACCTTTTTGACCCAACTGGCGCAGCTCAGCGAAGTTCAGGGCATCACCTCGCTGAACACGAACTTCAGCGCATTGTCCGGTTCCCTGACATCGAATCAGGCACTGCAAGCGTCCTCGTTGCTGGGTCATCAGGCATTGGTGAACAGCAGCACGGCCACGATCGCGGCCGGCGCCACGGTTACCGGTGCCGTCAATGTTCCGCAGAACACCTCGCAAGTGACGCTCAGCATTACCGACAGCAGCGGCGCCTTGGTGAGTCAAATCAATCTGGGCGCGCAATCCGCGGGTCTCGCGAACTTCTCGTGGAATGGAACCACGGGCAATGGGTCGCAGGCGCCTGCCGGAACCTACACCCTTACCGCGCAGTACGCGGGCGCAACATCCGGCGGCACGGCCGCGACCACGCTGGTCAATGGGACCGTGGAGAGCGTCAGCATGGGCGCGGGATCGGCGGGACTGACCTTGAACGTGGCCGGGGTTGGCAGCGTGCCGTTCAGCGGCGTCCAGCAAATTTCCAACTAAATTTATTCAGGAGTACGAACATGTCAGCTTTCAACATTGCATTGTCAGGACTCACAGCGGCCAGTACCGATCTGGATGTGGTGTCAAACAATGTCGCAAATGCCGATACGGTCGGCTTCAAGAGTTCTCGCGCCGAGTTCGCCGATGTGTACGCGGCGGGAGCGGTCAACCTCAATCAGTCTTCGGTGGGCCAGGGCGTGCGCGTCGATGCCACCGCACAGCAATTCACGCAAGGCGACGTCACAACGACGGGCTCGAATCTGGATTTGGCCATCAATGGCAACGGATTCTTCACGTTGCAGGATGCGAGCGGCACGGTCTATTCCCGCAACGGCGAATTCACCCAGGATCAGAACGGCAATGTGGTCAACGCCACGGGACAGGCGCTGCAGGTGTATCCGCCAACCGCCAACGGCGGATTCAATACGGGCACGACCACCGACCTTAACCTCGAGACGGCGCAGAGCGCACCTTTGGCGACCAGCAGTGGCACGGTCATCTTGAATCTACCGTCCGCATCGACGCCTCCGGTGCTGCCGTTCAATCCGACGAATCCGGCCACGTACAATCAGTCGACATCGACCACGGTCTATGATTCTCTCGGTACGGCCCAAACCGCGACGTTCTACTTTACGCAGACGGCCGTGCCGAATCAGTGGACCGTAAACATGACCGTCAATGGCACTGCGGTCGGCGCGGCACAGACCTTGACGTTTTCCAACACGGGCGCGGTCACCGCGCCGGTGGGCGGCGCCCTGGCATTCAATGGCTATACGCCGACCGACGGCGCGGCTGCCATGAACATGAGCTTCAATTTCGGCCAGTCGACGCAGTATGGCGGCGATTTTGGGGTGACCTCGATCATCCAAAACGGATTTGCCACCGGCCAACTCAGCACCGTCTCCATCGATGCCTCAGGCATCGTCTCGGCCGTCTATACGAACGGCCGTACCACTCAGTTGGGACAAGTCGCGATGGCGAATTTCCCGAACCCCGGCGGCTTGAAACAACTCGGCAATACGAATTGGGCCGCCACGTTCCAATCAGGAACGGTGGTCGAAGGCACCGCCAGTTCCGCTGGGTTTGGCAGCATCCAATCGGGCGCTCTCGAGAGTTCAAACGTGGACTTGACCACCGAACTGGTGAACATGATTACCGCGCAGCGCGCCTTCCAGGCGAACGCGCAGGCGATTACGACCGCGAATCAGAACTCGCAGACCGTCATCGCCATCAACCACTAGAACTGAACACGAAATCTAGATCATGGACAGAGGACTTTATGTGGCGATGACCGGCGCGAAGCAAATCATGCAAGCGCAGGCCGTGAACAATCACAACATCGCCAACATCAGCACCATCGGCTTTCGGGCGGACTCGGTAGGCTTCGACAGCGAGCCGATCTATGGACCGGGCTATGCCACGCGCGTGAACGCGGTGGCAGGCGATGCCGGCACCGATTTTTCCGCCGGCACCATGGAGAGCACGGGGCGCGATCTTGATATTGCGGTGAACGGCAAGGGCTTCATCGCGGTGCAGGGCACCGACGGTAAGGAAGCGTACACACGCGCCGGCGATTTACGGGTCTCGCCGCTAGGCGCGGTCACGACCGCCAGCGGCTTGCCGGTGCTGACAGAAAGCGGCCCCTTGGTCATACCGCCTTCCACGGTGGTAAGCATCGGCAGCGACGGCACGGTATCGGCGGTGCCACAAGGTTCCGCGCCATTCGCCATCACCCAAGTCGACCGCATCAAGCTCGTCAATCCGCCGACATCCACTCTGCAGAAGGGCGATGACGGCTTGCTGCGCCTCAAGGCGGGCGGCAAGGCTAAGACGGACGATTCCGTCTCGGTGACTTCCGGAATGTTGGAGTCGAGCAATGTGAACGCCGCGCAGTCGCTGATCAGCATGATCGAGCTGCAGCGGCTGTATGAATTTCAAATCAAGAGCATCAACTCAACCGACACCGATGAACAAAGTGCGGAAAAGATGATGTTGACTTCGTAACGCGAAAGGAAATATCCGATGAATCTTGCATTATGGGCGGCAAAAACCGGTCTCGACGCGCAAAACACCCGAATGGCGGTGATCGCCAACAATTTGGCGAATACCAACACCACCGGATTCAAGGCGGGGCGAGCCGCGTTCCAGGATTTGATGTACCAGAACATCCGTCAGGTCGGCGCGCAGAGCACGCAGAACACGCAGCTCTCCACGGGACTGACTCTGGGCACCGGCGTGCGCATCGTCGCCACCGAGAAGGATTACACCCAGGGCAGCGTCAATCAAACGAACGGTGCCTTGGACATGTCGGTGAACGGGCGCGGATTCTTTCAGATCACGATGCCTGACGGAACCATCGCCTATACGCGCGATGGGACCTTTTCCTTGGACAATCAAGGCAATGTGGTGACGGCGAGCGGTTTTCCGCTGCAACCGGCCATCAACATTCCGGCCGGCACGCAGTCGGTCACCGTCGGCTCCGACGGCACCGTGACGGCGACATCGGCGACCAACCCCGTCGGAACGAAAATCGGCCAAATTCAGCTGGCCGATTTCATCAATGAGGAGGGCCTGCAGCCCAGCGGCAACAACTTGCTGGTGGAGTCCGCCGCGAGCGGCGCGCCGCAGGTCGGCACGGGCGGCACCAACGGTCTCGGCACAATTACGCAGGGCGCACTCGAAACGTCGAACGTGAATTCAGTGACCGAGCTGGTCTCGATGATCGAGTGTCAGCGCTCCTACGAGATGAATTCCAAGGCCATCAGCACCACCGATCAAATGCTGCAATTCCTGACGACCAATCTGACATGATCCGACTATTCACCGTGCTGGCGTGTTGCGCTCTCTCGGCGTGCGGCCTCATGCCCCACGCGCATCCGAAACCGGACCCGGTGGTTGCGCGCGTGCTGCCGCCGCCGACACCACGCACCGATGGCGCCATTTATCAATCGGGTCAACAGATCGAGCTGTTCGCGGATCTCAAGGCGCGCCGCGTCGGAGATGTACTGACTATTCGACTCACGGAAGTGACCAATGCCAGCAAGAGCGCGGTCACCAAGACCACGAAGACCACTTCCGTGAACAACACCGGTCCAACGATCTTGGGCAAAACCATCACCGCGGGGGGTGTGCCAATTTTCACCACGACATTGGCGGGCGCAGATAGCTTTGACGGTGAAGGTTCGAGTACCCAGGGCAACAGCTTGGCCGGCAGTTTGACGGTCACGGTGATGGAAGTGCAGTCAAACGGAAACTTGGTGGTTCAGGGCGACAAGACCTTGAAACTCAACCAGGGCGATGAGTTCGTGCATGTCTCGGGAGTCGTCCGCTTTGCCGATATCCAGGCCGACAACACGGTCACCTCCGACAGAGTTTCGGACGCGCACATCAGCTATTCCGGGAAAGGCGTGATCAACAGTGCCAACACCATGGGTTGGCTCGCGCGATTCTTTAACTCCGTATTTGCGCCGTACTGACAATGCGCGCCCGGCATTTCATCGGTTTGTGTCTGATCCCGGTTTTGGTGCTGTCGACTGCGCCGCTCGCCGAGGCGGAGCGCATCAAGGACATGGCGCAAATACAGGGTGTGCGCACCAACCAACTGGTCGGCTATGGACTCGTCGTGGGTCTCGACGGCAGCGGCGATCAAACCAGTCAGGCGCCATTCACCATTCAGTCTCTCAACAATATGTTGGCGCAACTGGGCGTCACGGTCCCGGCCGGCGTCACGCCGCAGCTCAAGAATGTCGCCGCCGTCGCCGTGCATGCGGTGCTGCCGGCGTTCGTCAAGCCCGGACAGACCATTGACATCACCGTGAACTCCATCGCCAATGCGAAGAGCCTGCGCGGCGGATCGCTCCTCGTCACGCCGCTGCACGGACTCGACGGACAGATCTACGCCATTGCTCAGGGGAATCTCATCGTCAGCGGTTTCGGAGTCGAGGGCACCGACGGATCCAAGCTCACGGTAAACGTGCCAAGCTCGGGTCGCATTCCCAACGGGGCGACCGTCGAGAGGGCCGTTGCCTCGCAGATCACTCAAGGCGACTCCATTACGCTCAATTTGAACGATCCTGACTTCACGACGGCAACGCGGTTGGTGGCCAGCGTCAACAAGAGCATGGGCGATGGCATCGCCTCCGTCATGGACGGCGGTACCATCCGCGTCAGGGCGCCGATCGATATCACTCAGCGCGTGGCGTTCCTCTCCACGGTTGAAAATTTGGAAGTGGAACCCGGCGCGGCGGCCGCCAAAGTGATTATCAATTCGCGCACCGGCACCGTCGTGATCAGCAGCCATGTCATTGTCACGCCCGCGGCCGTGTCGCACGGCTCGTTGTCGGTGACGATCAAGGAGGAGCAGACGGTCAGTCAGCCCAATCCATTATCCAAGTTGGGACAGACCGTGGTCCTCAACAACTCCACCATCAAGGTCGATCAGGGATCGAATCGCATGTTCTTGTTCAAGCCCGGCGTCGAATTGGATCAAATCGTGCGCGCGGTCAACGATGTCGGTGCCGCCCCCGGCGATCTGGTCGCAATTCTCGAAGCGTTGCGGGAGGCCGGTGCGCTGCAGGCCGAGTTGGTGGTGATTTAAATGACGACGCTCACCCCCATCTCCTCGGCAATGCCCGCGATTGGCGATGCACCGAGCGATCTGTCTGCGGCGACAACGTACACGGACGTCAACGCCTTGGCGGCGCTGAAGCGCGATCCAAATTCACCGGAGGCCTTGAGCGCGGTCGCCCAGCAAGTCGAGGCGCTGTTTCTGCAAATGATGCTGAAGAGCATGCGCGACGCGACCGCTGCCGAAGAAACCGACAGCAACGAAATGGGCATGTATCAAGACATGTTCGACAAACAAGTCGCATTGAGCATCAGCCAGCATGCCGATTTAGGTATCGCGCGCCTGCTCAAGCGGCAGCTGGGCGGCAAGCCGGCGCCCGGTGCGGTGAAATTGGGCTCAGGCGAGTCGATACCGCTTGCGCCTCCCGTCGGGGCGCCCACGGCGGCGGCCATCGCGCACTCGCCCGCGGAGTTTGTGAATCGCGTAATGCCTTCGATTCAACGCGCGGCGAGCGCGCTGGGCGTCGATCCGAAGGCGATGCTCGCGCAGGCGGCACTCGAGACGGGGTGGGGCCAGCGCCTGCCGCGGGCCGCCGACGGCTCTGCTAGCCACAACCTGTTTGGCATCAAGGCGGGCGATGAGTGGACGGGCGCCCGAGCGAGCGCGGATAGCATGGAGGTGATCAACGGCGTGGCGACGCCGCGTCGCACGACGTTTCGCGCCTATGCATCCGTCGAGGAAAGTATCAATGATTTCAGTAACTTACTCAGAAACTCGCCGCGGTATAAGGATGTAGTCGCGAGCGGCGGTAATGCCGGTGCCTACATCGCGGCCATGGGTAACTCCGGCTATGCCACCGACCCGGACTACAGCAATAAGTTGAATCGAATTCTCGGCAGCGACACTTTGCAATCGGCTCTAGCCGCCCGCGTCGCAAAACTATAGGAATCGGCGTGGATGCCGATATTGCGGGAGTCGAGTGAATTAGTCTGACGGAGCGCGGAGAAGAATCTTGGCAGATGTATTTGGAATCAGTATCTCGGCGCTGCAGGCGTTTCAGCAGGCGATCAACGTCACCAGCAATAACATTGCGAATGCCAGCACGCCGGGCTACGACGTAGAGACAGCCAACCTGACCGAGGCGATTCCGCAATCCAACGGCGCCGCCACCGTCGGCGCCGGCGTCGTCGTCACCGGGATCAGCCGCGCTTATAGCCAGGCCGCCGCCAACCAGCTGAATAACTCACAGAGCAGTTTGGGTCAGTTGAGCGCTCTGCAGAACTACAGCAGCCAGATCGACAACCTGTTCGGCACGACGATTGGTGGATTGAGCACGTCGCTGCAAAGTTTCTACAGCGCGTTTTCCGATGTCGCCAACAATCCTACCTCGACGGCATCGCGGCAGGCTTTGTTGGGTCAGGCGCAATCCGTCGCTACCAGCTTTCAGAACGCGAGTTCGGAACTCAACTCGCTGAATACCGACGTGAACTCGCGCATCACGGCGGATGTGCAGCAGATCAATTCCATCGCATCGGCGATCTCGACTTTGAACCAGCAAATCGTCGTGGGTACCGCTCAAGACGGCAACCAGCCGCCCAATGAGCTGCTCGACCAGCGGGATCAGCTCGTGTCCAACCTGTCGCAATTGGTGGGCGTCACCACGACGACCGACCCTGACGGCGCGTTGAATGTGTTCGTGGGCAACGGACAGCCCTTGGTACTGCAGGGGCAAACGACCGCATTGACGACCGTGCCGAACCAGTTCAATGCCTCGCAATTGGAGATCTCGACTTCCACTGCCAACGGCAATGTGATCAGCAGCAACATCACCTCCGGAGACCTGGGCGGTCTATTGGCTGCGCGCACCCAAGTGATCAACCCGGCACTGAATCAATTGGGCCAAGTCGCCACGGCGCTCAGTCAGACTGTCAATTCACAACAAGGCGAGGGTCTTGATTTGAGCGGAAACCTGGGCGCCAACATCTTTTCGGTGGGCACTCCGTCGGCGACAGCGTCTTCGAAGAACACCGATGCTGTTAGCGCCAGTGTCAGCGTCAACGCGAACGGTTTGGGTGCGCTGACATCGGACAATTACATCTTATCGTTCCAGGGCGGTACGCCGACGCTTACCGATACCACCACGGGCGCGAGCGTCACGCCGACCGGTGCAGGCACTGCCGCGAGTCCCTACACGGCCGTCGGCGTGTCGATCGTCTTGTCGGGAGCTCCTGCGGCGAGCGATCAATTCCTGATCCAGCCCACGGCAACGGCGGCCTCGAGCATCAGCGTCGTGATGACGAACCCCTCGCAAATTGCCGCTGCGGGCGCGATCAAGACCACGGCGGCTGCCGGCAATACCGGCGCCGCCATCATCAGCTCGGGCACGGTGCTCAATTCGGCCAATCCAAATCTGCTATCGCCGGTGACCATCGCATTCACCAGTCCGACCACATACACCATCAACGGCGGCGCACCCAACGCCTATACCAGCGGCGGCAATATCGCCGTGAACGGCTGGCAGGTGCAGATCAGCGGCGCGCCGGCCAGCGGCGATAGCTTTACCGTCACCAGCAATGCGGGCGGCACCGGCGACAATCGCAATGCCCTGGCCGCGGCCAATCAGCAAAATGTCGGCGTGCTGCAAAATGGCACGACCAGCATCACCGGCGGCGTGAGCGCGTTGATCACGGGTTTAGGCAGCCAGGCGCAGCAAATCAACACCGCGCAAACCGCGCAAGCCGCGGTGAATGCTCAAGCACTCACCAGCGTGCAGTCGACTAGCGGCGTGAACCTGGATCAAGAGGCGGCGAGCCTGTTGCAATGGCAGCAGGCCTATCAGGCCGCGGCGCAAGCCTTGACCATCGGCAACAGCCTGTTTACGACCTTGATCGACTCAGTAAACGGCACGTTCACTTAAGGATACTGCGATGCGCGTAACACAAAGCCTCGAACAAACGCAGTGTCTGGCAGCGATCGGTTCGCTGGAATCCAACATCAACCAGACGCAGGGTCAAATGTCGAGCGGCTTGAGTTTCACCACCGCCTCGCAGAATCCGACGGCTGCGGGAAGCGTGAACAATTACCAGCAGGCCCTGGCCCAGAGCCAACAATACGGCACCAATGCGACCAGTGCGCAGACGAATTTGAACACCGAGGACGGCGCGCTATCGCAGGTGCAGACTCAGCTGCAGTCATTGCGCGATTTGGCTCTCGAGGCCAACAGCGGAATTCTCACCAATTCGAACCTAAACGCCATCGCGACACAGGCCGTACAAATTCAGAACAGCTTGCTGGCGCTGGCCAATACAACGAACGGCAACGGCGAATATATTTTTGGCGGCTTCGACGCGCAGACGCAGCCTTTCACGTTGAGCTCCACCGGCGCGACCTATAACGGCGATCAGGGGCAGCGGCAGGTGCAGATCGCCGCGGGCCAGACCGTGGCCGACGGCGACAATGGCGACACTGTTTTCAATCAAATCAAAACCGGCAATGGCACTTTTACGGTGTCCGCGGCGGCGGGCAATACAGGATCCGGCGTCGTGGGAGCGACCACGGTGTCGAACCCGGCCGCCTACGATGGCGGTACCTACGCGATCAGCTTTGCCGCGGGCGGTGCTTACCAGGTGACGGAAGGCGCGACGGTCGTGGCTTCGGGGACTTACACCGACGGCGGCACGATTGCTTTCAGCGGCGTGCAGGTGACATTGAGCGGGCAGCCGGCCACGGGCGACTCATTCAGCCTCGCGCCGAGCACCAACCAAAGCTTGTTCACGACCGTGCAGAACCTGGTCAACGCCCTGCAAACCGGTGGTAGCTCGCCGGCCGCCTCGACCACACTCAGCAATTCGATCAACAGCGCGATCAACAATATCGATCAGGCGCTGAACCAGACTTCCAATGTGCGCGCCAGCATCGGCGGGCGCCTGAATTCCATCACTACGCAGCAGTCGGTTGCGACTAGTCAACAAACCCAATTGCAGCAATCGATCACAAACCTGCAGGGGCTGGATTACGCCAAGGCGATTACCACTCTTGATCAGCAAAACACGACGTTAAGCGCGGCGTTGCAGGCTTTTACGCTGACGCAGGGGTTGACGCTGTTCAAATTCCTGTAGCACTGTGAATTTGAGCGGGCTCGGATGGCCGATGGGGATGGGAAACGTCAAGGCACGAAGGCAGCAGTGCCTTGATTCGTCTTACCTCCCTGGCAAGCGCTAACCGATCAAAATTACAGTGCCGAGGTCTAGTGATGATGCCCGCCGGCGCCGTGCACGTGGCCGTGCTCCAGCTCTTCGGCCGTCGCGTCGCGCACGCCAACGACCTGCACGTCAAAGTGCAAGGTCTTGTCGGCCAGCGGATGATTTCCGTCGAGCGTCACCATGTCGCCCATCACGCCGGTCACCGTAAAAAGACGCATGCCGTCTTCGGTGCGGGCCTGAAATTGCATGCCTTTCTTTACTTCGCCGGAACCCTGCAACGTGCGCTTCGGTACGCGCTGGATCAATCCGGGTTCATGCTTTCCGTACCCTTCCTCGGGGCTGACCGATACCGCGACCCGGCTGCCGTCCCGCTTGCCCTCCAGCGCCTTTTCCAGGCCCGAGACCAAGTTGCCGTGCCCCTGAATATAGGCAAGCGGTTCGCCGCCGTCGGAACTGTCGATCACGGCTCCGGCGTCATCCTTGAGTGTGTAGTGAATCAAAACGACTTTATCTGCGGAAATTTCCACGAACGGGTCTCCGAATGGGTGCGGCACTTAAGTTAATAGATTAATGAATTGGGTCGCTCAATCGCGCTTCAAGATCATAGTCGGCCGCCGCCGTGATCTGCACCTCGACCATCGAGCCGACGGTGAGGGTGCGGGCGGCGCCGCGCAAACCGGCGATTCGAACGGTGCCGTCGATTTCCGGCGCATCGCTGGCCGAGCGCGCGATGGCAACGTCGCTGTCGCGATCGACGCGATCGATCAGCACCTGCATTCGGAGGCCGATCTTTTGCTGCAAGCGCTTGGCACTGATCTCGGCCGCGAGTTCCATGAAACGTCCCCGGCGCTCGGCCTTCAGTTCGGACGAGACCGTCGCTTCCTTCAGCGCGTTGGCCGCGGCGCCCTCGACCGGCGAGTACTCGAAGCAACCCACGCGATCGAGCTGCGCCTCGCGTAGCCACTCGAGCAGCTCTTCGAAGTCCGCGTCGGTTTCGCCGGGAAAGCCCACGATAAAGGTACTGCGAATGGTGATATCCGGGACAACGCGCCGCCAAGCGGCGATACGCGCCAGGGTATTTTCAGCCGCGGCCGGACGCTTCATTAATTTCAGAATGCGGGCGCTGGCGTGCTGAAAGGGAATGTCCAGGTAGGGGAGAATCTTGCCGGCGGCCATGAGGTCGATCACTTGATCGACGTGCGGATAGGGATAGACATAGTGCAGCCGAATCCATGCGCCCAATTCGCCGAGCGCGGCGGCGAGGTCGTAGAAGCGCGCGCGGCGTTCCACATTGCGCCAAGATTGCGAGGCGTATTTCAAGTCGACGCCGTAGGCGCTCGTGTCCTGGGAAATCACCAGTATTTCCTTCACCCCAGCGCGCACCAGCTGTTCCGCTTCGCGCAGCACCTCGCGGATGGGCCGGCTGACCAGATCTCCGCGCATCGAAGGGATGATGCAGAAGCTGCAGCGGTGGTTGCAGCCCTCGGAGATCTTTAAATACGCATAGTGGCGAGGGGTTAATTTGATGCCCTGTTCCGGGACCAGATCGACGAAGGGCTCGTGTTTCGGCGGAAGATATTGGTGCACTGCCGCGACCACTTCTTCGTAACGCTGCGGACCGGTGATCTTGAGCACCTGCGGATGGCGATCGAGAATTTTCTGCGGCTGGGCGCCCAGGCAGCCGGTGACGATCACCTTGCCGTTCTCGGCCAGGGCTTCGCCGATCGCTTCCAGCGATTCGTCCACGGCGGAATCGATAAAACCGCAAGTGTTAACAACCACAAGATCCGCAGCGGCATAGCTCGGCGCCACTTCATACCCCTCCGCGCGCAAGCGGGTGAGGATGCGCTCGGAATCGACCAGTGCTTTGGGGCAGCCAAGGCTGACAAAGCCCACTTTAGGGCTTTTGCGTTTGACGGATTTCACGCTATTTCGACGGTGGCGGGACGGGCCGGGATTGTACTCCAAAGAGGACTGCGATTTGGAGCTTCAATTTAGGCGTCGGTGGCCGATAAATAGACGTCAGCGGCGATTCCGCCGGGGTTTTGGCCAATCACACTGTCAAATTCGTCAGGCGCGAAATCTGCGACTTGGCTCAAGTAAAACCGGCTCAGAAGCGAAGGTGGCACCTCAAGAACCCGGGGCGCGGTCCGATAAAGACTTTGAATGTGTCACCGGTCCGCCCTAGGTGGGTGAAGTGAACACATAGGGCCTAAGAGGGGCCGGTGGTTAAACTTTCAGGAGTCATCAATGTCACTAGTACTCAATACAAATATCGCTTCGCTGAACGCGCAGAACAACCTGACGGGTTCGCAGGCGCAGTTGTCGCAGTCCTTGGAACGCCTGTCATCGGGTCTGCGCATCAACAGCGCCGCCGACGACGCCGCGGGTCTTGCGATCAGTCAACAATTCACCACGCAGATCAATGGCACGAATCAGGCCGTTAACAATGCGAACGATGCCGTGTCGGAAACGCAAACCGCCTCGGGTGCGCTCAACACCATCGTGAACAATCTGCAGAGCATTCGTACCCTGGCGGTCGAATCGGCCAACGGTTCGAACAGCGATTCGGATCGGCAGGCTCTGGATGCCCAGGTGCAGCAGCAGATCTCGGAAATCACACAGATCGCGCAGCAGACCTCGTTCAACGGCTTGAGCGTGTTGAACGGCAGCAGCGGCGTGACCACCTACCAGGTGGGTGCGAACGTCGGCAACACCATTTCGATCAACCTGACACAGGGCGTCGCTGCGACGCAGATCGGCCAGGTCGCTTTGTCTTCCGCCACCGTGGGAACCGGCGCATTGACCGGCAACCTCACTCTGGCGGTGGGAACCGCCGCCCCCGTGACGGTTGGAGCCAGCGTCGCGGGCGCACTGCCCGGCCAGACCGCGGGTTCTGCCTTCGCCAAGGCGGCGGCCGTCAACGCCGCGAACATTTCGGGCCTGACCGCCAGCGCGTCGACCTCGGTGACTGAAGCGACAGCGTTCAGCAACGTCGTTGCTCCGACGGCGGGCACGGGCGCCACCACTGCGGCGACCGCATCCACGTACAACCTGTCGATCAACGGCGTGAACATTTACGCCGGTACGGGCAACGTGGCCGTCGGGACGACCCTGACGGTCAATAACGTGGCCGATCAGATCAACCTGTTCTCCTCGCAGGACGGCAACGTCACTGCCTCGGTGGCGGGCGGCAAGCTGACTTTGACGGCAGCCGACGGCAGCGACATCGATGTCGTGCAGACGGTGACGGCGGGTGCTACATCAATTGGCGGCACTCCGGGTGCTGCGGCCAGCGGCAGCGGTATCGACACCAGTATTTCGGGCGGCGCCACCGGCACGGGTAAAGTCAATTCTGGCTCCCTCACTCTGGAAGCGAACAGCAACATTGCTGTCGCGGGAACGGATGCGGGCGGCATTATTGGACAGACAGCGGGCAGCATTTCCCTCGGCACCTCCACTCTGGCCAACCAGAACGTGCTGACGGTGGCCGGCGCCAACGCGACCATCCAGGCGGTTGACTCGGCCCTGCAGACGGTCTCTGGTTTCCAGAGCCAACTCGGCGCCATCCAGAATCGCTTCACGGCCGCGGTCGGCAACCTGCAGTCAACTGCACAGAACCTGACCCAGTCGCGCAGCACCATTCAGGATGCGGACTTTGCGTCGGAAACTGCGAACTTGACCCAGGCGCAGGTGTTGGAACAGGCCGGTATCTCGGTTCTGGCCCAAGCCAACCAGCAGCCCCAGCTGATTCTCAAGCTTCTGCAATAACAGCCGATAGCTTCGAGAGTGTAGAGAAATCCCACGGCTCGACCGACTTCGGTCGGGCCGTGGTCTTCGAATGGATCATCGAGAGCAACGACAGAAGGATTGCGTTAAGTAATAGGTGGAACCATGGCTAGTGACGGACAGCCGGTAAAGATACCGGTGGTGAGCCTCGTGCACGGAAGTCAGGCGCCTACAATTGCAGTTCAACACAGCGGCAATGTTTTGCCGCGAAGCGGCAGGCCTGCGGCACCCCCGGCCGCGCCCAGCCTGCGGGCGCAGGTTCAGCTGCTCAATAAGTACCTCAACAATTCAGGTAAACCCGACCAGTTCCGCGTTGCCCCGGACTCGGACGACAAGCTCATTCAGCAGGTCAATCCAGCCAACGGCGAAGTCCTGGCCGAATTCCCCGCCAGCGAGTTCGCGGCCTTGGCGCGCAGCGTCGGTATTTCAGGCGTCATCGTCGATAAGCGCGCCTGACAGCGCAGGTTCTTGGCCGTTCTTGGTACGCCGCTTGCTTAAGTCTGGGCAGATGTTGCCGATAAATTGGGCAACGTAACGCGCGGACGTAAAACCTTATGAGTTCAGTCGTTTCTCCCAGCTCCTCGAGCAGCACCGCGCCGAGCGGCAGCGCCTTGATTACCTCTACCGGCATCGGTTCCGGGTTGGATATCAGCGCCATCGTGTCTTCACTGACCTCGGCGTACGGCGCGGCGCAGACCAGCCAACTGACGAATCAGCAAAACACGCTCGACTCTGAGGTCTCGGCATACGGTACATTCACGGCCGCGCTCGATACCTTGCAGGCCGCGCTGCCCGCGCTCGAGGATCCCAGCCAGCTGGCGGGGTTTTCCGCAACCGTCGCGGACAAAAATATTGCGAGCGCCACCACGAGCTCGGATGCAGTGGCCGGCAGCTACTCATTGCAGGTGAACAATCTGGCGACGGTTGCGACGGCGACCTCGGCACCCCTGTCCGGCACCACCGCGGTGGGCACGGGCACATTGACTATCCACGTCGGCGGTGCTTCGACCGCGATTACCATCGATTCGACCAACAACACGCTTGCCGGCATCGCCGCCGCCATCAACTCGGCGCCCAATGTCGGTGCTAGCGCAAGCGTGATCACGACCACTGACGGCTCACGGTTGGTGCTGACTGGAACCACCACCGGAGCGGCCAATCAAATCACGGTTACCCCCTCTGGCGGCGACGGCGGATTGACATCGCTGGCATTGACCACTGTCCCCGCGCAGGACGCCAGTTTTTCGATCAATGGCTTCGCCGCCACGAGCGGCAGCAACGTGGTGGCCAATGCCATCAGCGGCGTGACCCTCAATTTGCAGCAGGCCTCGGCTCCGGCCACCCCGACGACGTTGACGATCAGCCCGGACACCTCCTCGGCGCAGACGTCCATTGACAGTTTCGTGACGGCGGTGAACGGCGTTCTGAGCAGCATCCAAACGTTGACGAGCTACAATCCGTCCACGCAAGCTGCGGGCCCGTTGAACGGCAACGCCACCCTTGAGGCGTTTCAAAATCAACTGCAGAGCATTCTGGGCCGCTTCACCAATTCCGGCGGCAGCGTCAAATCGCTGACCGACCTTGGCATTACCGCCGGCACCAATGGTACGTATTCCACCGATGATACAAAGCTCGGAAACGCCTTGAGCGCGAGCCTCGCATCGGTCGGCAATCTGCTCGGCGGCACGAATGGCCTTGCCACGCAGATCAACAATCTAGTCAATAACTACACTCAGCCCGGCGGGCTGCTCGATACCATCAATCAGGGTCTGCAAACCAGCCTGACCAACGTGTCCCAGCAGCAAACCGCGCTCGCCGCACAAATGGCGGCCTACTCCGCAAGGCTGACGACCGAGTACAACGCGATGGATACGGCGGTCGCGCTGTTGAAGCAAACGCAGACGTATTTAAATGCCGAGTTCAATCCCAGCGCTAACGCGGCCTCCGGCACCTCGCAGAGCAATACCAGCTTGGGAAGCGGCACCTTAGGCGTTGGCGGCTAGCAATGTACTCGCAACGAGGAGCGGCGCAGTACCGCGCGGTGCGCAGCCACGGATTGGTCGCGGAAGCCAGCCCCTCCAGGTTGGTGCAAATCATGTTTGAGCAGATTTTGGCGCATCTTGCGGCGGCGCAGGGTTGCATGGGCCGTATCCAAAACAATCTGCCCCTCGATGAAGTGATCGCCAAGGGCAAGGCGCTGGGCAAGGCGATCCGGCTGATCGATCAGCTCAACAACACCCTCGATATGGAACGCGGGCAAAAGATTGCCGAAAATCTGCGTGCCTTGTACGTGTACATGCTGGCGCGCCTCACCATGGCCAATGTCACCAATGATTCGCGCATCGTTGCCGAGGTGGCCTCGCTGGTCCAAAAGGTGAAAACCGGCTGGGATCAGGTCGTCGAGCCGCGATGAGCCGCGTCCCGATGAGCCGCGACAACATCAACCCGAGTTTGGCGCGGGCCTTGGCCCTTTCGCAGGACATGCTGGGCGCCGCGGAAAAAGGCGACTTGCAATCCTTGGCCTCGCTCGACCATGAGCGAATGGAACTGCTAAAGTTGTTCCGCAACGGCATCAAGCAGGTATCTGCGGCTGATCAGGCGTTGCTTTCGCAAATTAATGCAACAAACGAGCGTGCGATTGGCCTATTGGAGCATCAGCGGCGCAGCAAGGGCCGGGATCTCGATATGGCGGCAGTAGGCCGGCGGGCGGTTGCAGCCTATGCCGACAACCGGCCGCGACGCTAAGACAGACTTCAAAGGTTAGGGAGCCATGCCTGAATCCTTTCTGGGCGATGGTTTGATATTCGAAGAATTGCTTCCTGTGGTGTTTACACCGGGGATTCTCGCCGACGGCGTGCAGCTTGCGCGGCTCAATGCCGACAATCACCAGTTGCTCGGCGCTGAATCTTCGCTGGACGACGTGCGGGTGCATGAGGCCCTCAAGGATGAATCCCCCGCACTGCTGCACGAGCTGCAGCGCCTCGAGTACAAGGTGAATATTCTGCTGCGCCTGACGGCCGAACTCTCGCTGCGCAGCAGCGGGTTGCCTCAGCCTACGCGAGTGCGGATGTCCTCGAGCGCCTTGGAGTGGTTCGGCGAGCACGCCGCTCGACCCGAGGCCACCGGTCTGCTGTCGGTCTACATCAACTCGGCATTGCCGCAGCCGCTCAAGATTCCAAGCATCGTCGCCGGCGTGGGCAACATCGACGGCGCGACCGCCACGCGGTTTCGCTTCGTCGGTTTGAGTGACGCGGTGGTTGACATGCTCGAGAAGTTGATCTTTCGACATCATCGACGCTTGGTCGCCGGCGCAAAACACGCCGGCGCGTAGAAGCCCCTACGCTTCGAAGGGGGCAACCACCGCAGCTATTCTTGGGGGAAGTCCCTACTAGCTTTGCGGGGATTTGCCAACTATTTTTATCTCAAGTTCATCAGTTAGTATGGCCGCACTCTCAAAATTAATTGAGATATGTCAAAGAGTTAGACGAAAAGCTTAAGACGGAACCCGAGATTTGTGCGTTCCGTCACACTTTGATTAATGGGAAGGAGTCCCAGTCGTGGCTGAAGCGAAAGTTATTGTGATCGAGCCCTCAGATTTGGAGGCGACGGCGCTCCAGGCTCTATTGCAGTTTTTGGACTTAGAACCGGTTCTAATCCGCGATCTGGCGGAGCTGCGTGTCTCAGCGCATTGCAACATGCCCGATTTCGTGGCCGTGATTGCGCGGCGCGAGACGGTCACCGCGTTAGGACCCGAGCTGCTGACGCACCTTCGTGCCATGCGCCAACCGCTTCCCGTCATTTGCATCAGCCCCGACGGGCTCCCCAAAATCGCCGAGACCAGCGGTGACCTGGCCTGGTTTCACTTAGAGACGCCCGTCAAGCAACGGCGCCTGTCCGCTGTGCTGACCCAGGCGCAGAACGTACGCAGCGGCCACCCGACGCAGCCGGGCACCCATCGATTCCGTCCGAGCGGCGCGTCCAAAGCGATGCGCGCCGTGCACCGCTTGATTGAACAGGTCGCGCCGTTCGATACCAATGTATTGATCCTGGGGGAGTCCGGCACGGGCAAGGAAATGGTGGCGCGCCACATTCACGAGCTCTCAGGCCGCGCAGCGCATCCGTTCGTGCCGGTGAACTGCGGCGCCATACCCGCCGACCTCTTGGAAAGCGAACTGTTTGGCCATGAAAAAGGCGCGTTCACGGGCGCACTGTCGACGCGGCTGGGCCGCTTCGAATTTGCCGAGGGCGGCACGCTGTTCCTGGACGAGATCGGCGACATGTCGCTGCAAATGCAGGTGAAATTGCTGCGGGTGCTGCAGGAGCGCAGTTTCGAGCGGGTCGGCAGCAACAAAACCATTCGCTGCAATGTGCGCATCATCGCCGCGACCCATCGCGACCTGGATGCGGCCATCATCGCCGGCCGCTTCCGCGAGGATTTGTACTACCGGCTGAATGTATTCCCGTTGCAGATGCCGCCGCTGCGAGAGCGGCTGGATGATTTGCCCGTGTTGATCGAGCATCTGGTGCAGCGCCAGAGCATGAGCGCCGGTCGGGCGATTCAGTTCGATCAGAGCGCGATGAATTGTCTTGCCCGCAATCGCTGGCCCGGCAATGTGCGCGAGCTTGCCAACTTGCTGGAGCGGTTGGCGATCTTGTTTCCCGCGCAGTCGATTACGGCCGCTGACCTGCCGGACCGCTATCGCGGCAGCGCGGCGGTGGGGTGGCTGGGCAGCGAGGTGCGCATCGATGCACGCTCCGAGCCGCTCGAGGAGCCTGTGGAGGCGCACGAGCCGGAAACAGAATCCGTGCAGGAACGGGAGTCCGATGCGATCGTGTATGAAATGATGGATGCCGAGTTGCCGCGCGGCGGCATCGATTTGAAAGACCACATGTCGGCGATCGAAATCGGTCTTATCCGCAAGGCCCTCGAGGAAGCGGACGGAACCGTTGCCGGTGCGGCGCGACTGCTGCGCATTCGGCGCACCACGCTGGTTGAGAAGCTGCGCAAATACCGTCTTAGCGCCTGACAAATTATTGACGCCGCCGCCGGCACCGGCGCCGGCCACTTCGTAACTAGTTGATAGGCAGAGCAAATACTGCCGAGGCACAGAAGTTGCTTTCTCCCCTGGCATGGCAGCCACAAAACTCGAGCTGATCGAAAACCGTCGCTCCGAACTTCAGGCAGCGTTCCTGGCCTTCGGGTCGGTTTCGGACCAATTGTCGGGCGCGTTCGACTCGCTGCGCGGCGAGGTGGCTCAGCTGCGCGCCGATCTCTCGGAGGCGCACGCAGGCAAGGAGCATCTGGCCGCACGCTTATCGGCCTTGATCAAGGGCCTGCCGGGCGGCGTGCTGGTGCTCGATGGCCGCGGCGCGATCCAGGAATTCAATCCGGCAGCCCTTACCCTGCTGGGCGAGCCGCTGCTCGGGCAGCTCTTTTCAACCGTGCGTGCGCGCTCGACCGTCAATCCCGTCAAGGTAGGTGAGCACACAGAGCTGCGCAGCGGACGTTTCGTCAATGTTTCCCGGCGCGAGCTCGATAATGGCGGCGAAGTGGTGCTGCTCACGGACGTGACTGAGTCGCACCTGATGCAGGTACTGCTGGCGCGTCAACAGCGTTTGCTCACCTTGGGCGAATTGGCGGCCGGGCTTGCGCATCAGATCCGCACCCCGCTCGCCGCTGCGTTGCTGTACGCCTCGCAAATGACGCTGTCGGACTTCAGTCCGACGGATCTGTCCCGCTGCGCGGAAAAGACCGTGGGCAGCCTCAAACAGCTCGACAAGCTGGTGAATGACATGCTCGCCTTCGCGCATGGCGGCGCCGCGCGCGAAGCGGTGAGCGTGAGTGCGCTGTTGGAACAGGTGGCGCAATGGCTGCGCCCGGCATTGCGCGACGGGATCCGCCTGACCATCCGCACTCTGGCAGCGGACCTGATGGTGCGCGCCAATGCGCCATCGCTGGTATCCGCGGTCTTGAATCTCGCCACCAATGCCTTGCAGGCCGCGACCGCGCCGCTGAATCTGGAACTGCTGGCGCTGCGCACGCCGGACGGGCGCGCGCAGATCGTCGTGAGCGACAACGGCCCCGGCGTGCCGGCGCAAATTCGGGAGCGCATCTTTGAACCTTTCTTCACCACGCGCGCGCGCGGCAACGGCATTGGACTGTCGATCGTCAAATCCGTGGTCGAGGCGCATGACGGCAGCGTCCATCTCGTCGACTCGACCTGCGGCGCGACGTTCATCATCGAACTTCCGGCAGAGGACAATTCATGAGCAAACTGAACGATGCGGTACTGGTGGTCGAGGACGACGCTGCGCTACGTGAGGCGTTGCTCGATACCCTGCGCGCGGCGGGGCTGGCCGCGCTAGCGGCCGCGGATGCCGAGGCGGCTCTACAGTTGCTGTCGAGCGAAGACATCGGCCTGGTGATTTCCGATGTGCACATGCCGGGCGCCAATGGCTACGAGCTCTTGTCCTCGATCAAGCGGATGCGGCCGTATCTGCCGGTTGTGCTGATGACGGCTTATGGCACCGTGAGCCAAGCGGTGGCCGCCATGCGCGACGGCGCAACCGACTACATCGTCAAGCCTTTCGACGCGCAGGCCTTGATTGCAATGGCGCAGCGTCAGCTGGCCGCGCGCGTCACACCCAATGAACTGATCGCGGTCGATCCCGAGTCGAAGCGGTTGGTGGGACTTGCGCGCAAGATTGCCGAGAACGACGCCACGGTGCTCATCACCGGCGAAAGCGGCACCGGCAAGGAGGTGTACGCGCGCTTCATCCGCGACAATTCGCTCCGCGGCGACAAACCGTACGTAGCCATCAATTGCGCGGCGATCCCCGAAAACATGCTCGAGGCCAGCTTGTTCGGGCACGAGAAAGGCGCCTTCACCGGCGCTCTCGCCGCGCACGCCGGAAAATTCGAACAGGCGCAGGGCGGCACGCTGCTGCTCGATGAAATCTCAGAGATGGACTTGGGGTTGCAAGCCAAAATTCTGCGAGTGCTCCAGGAGCGCGAGGTGGAACGCCTGGGCAGTACCCGAACCATCGCCCTCGATGTGCGCGTGATCGCGACCTCGAATCGCGACCTTCCCGAGGAGGTGCGCGCCGCGCGATTCCGCGCCGATCTTTTCTACCGTCTCAACGTGATGTCGCTGCGCTTGCCCTCTTTACGCGAACGCCGCGGCGACATTTTGCCGCTGGCGCGCCGCGCGATGCAGGCTTGCGCGCGCCCCGGGCAAGCGGCCTTGAGCCTTTCGCCGGATGCGGAACGCAAATTGCTAAGCCACGATTGGCCCGGAAACGCGCGTGAACTGAACAACATCGTGCAGCGTGCGGCGTGGCTCGCGGCGGGCGGCCGCATCGAAGCCGCCGATCTCGATACCGGCACGACCGCCGTCCCGGCCGAGGGAAACCCGTCGATGGGGGGGCATGCATCGATCGCAGGAAACGCAACGACGCAACCGGCCGCGATGCCCGACTCGGGATTGGACCGCGACCTCAAAGATCGGGAGCGCGAATTGATCCTCGCGACGCTGCGCGTCACCGGCGGCAACCGCAAACTCACGGCTGAGCGCCTCGGCATCAGCCCGCGCACGCTGCGCCACAAGCTGCAGCAGTTCAAAGCCGCGGGAGTCAACGTGCCGCGTATTCACGATCAGCAATTTATGACGGTGTAATCATGAGCAGCATGCAAATCTCCCAGGTGTTGGCCGAAATGCGCGCGCTGCAAGCGCGGGCGTCCGGCATTTCCGAGGCGCCCGCCGCAGCGGCGCAGCCTTCGGAGTTCGCCAATTTGATGAAAAATACGGTGGACCACGTTGCCAGTATGCAAAACCAGGCGACCGCACTAGCGGATGCCTACGAGTCCGGCGACAAGAGCGTCGATCTCACCAAGGTGATGTTGGAAGTTCAAAAGGCCTCACTGGCGTTTCGTGCGATGACCGAAGTGCGCAACAAGCTCGTCGATGCCTACACGCAAGTAATGAATATGTCGGTCTAACGACCGCGAGGTTTTAATCCATGGCTGACATCGTTCCCACCTCCGTTCCGGCACGCGGCTTGGCCGATATTCCCGGACTCAAGCAGGTCGGCTTGCTTGCCGGCGTCGCGGCCGCGATTGCGGCGGCCATTTGGCTGGTGCTCTGGTCGCAGGGGCAAAATTACACCGTGTTGTACGGTCAGCTTTCAGAGCGTGAAAGCGGCCAGGTCATGGACGCGCTCACAGCCGCGGGCATCGAATTCAAGCTCAACCCTTCAGGCGCGGTCTCCGTACCGGAGTCCAAGGTTCAGGAAGCTCGCATTCGTCTGGCGAGCCAGGGGCTGCCGCAGAGCGATTCGATGGGAATCGAAATGATTCAAAAGGATTCGGCGCTCGGCAACAGCTCCTTGATGGAAAGTGCGCGCTATCAGTCAGTGCTCGAAACCGAGCTCGCTCGCACCATCATCAAGGTACAAGGGGTGCAAAGCGCGCGCGTGCATCTGGCGTTGCCCAAGCCCTCCGTCTTTTTGCGCGACGCCCACAAGGCCACGGCCTCGGTCATGCTGCAGCTCTATCCCGGCAGGCGTCTCGATCCCGGTCAGGTCGCAGCCATCGTGCACCTCGTTGCCTCGAGCGTCCCCGAATTATCCGCGAACGATGTAACCCTGGTTGACCAGGCCGGCTCCTTGCTCAACTCTCCGGACGAAAGCGCGGAAGCCGCGGCCAGCACGCGGCACTTCGAGCAAACCCGCAAGCTCGAGGAAAGCTACCAGCAACGCATCCTCGAGTTGCTCGAACCCATGCTCGGGGCAGGGCGCGTACGTGCCACCGTCACGGCGGACATGGACTACACGGTCACCGAGGAAACGCATGAGAATTACGATCCGCAGAAGACGGCCGTTCGCAGCGAGCAGACCAGCAATGAAATGCGCAAGGGCGGCGACGGTGCCGAAGGCATTCCCGGGGCCCTGAGCAACCAACCGCCCGGCACATCGGGTGCGCCGGTCATTCCGGGCGCTGCAACGCCGGGGAACCCGGCGGCTCCGCCGAACGCAGCAGGCGCTGCCGGCGCCGCGAGTTCGGGACCCAGCTCGAGCGCTCAGCGCAGCACGCGCAATTTCGAGGTCGATCGCACCCTTTCGTATGTGAAGCAGCCGGTGGGAACCTTGAAGCGTCTCAATGTCGGCGTGGTGCTCGACGATTGGCAGAAAGTCGATGCCGACGGCAAGGTCACGACGGCGCCGATGAGCGATACGGACATCAAGCGCTTCACGCAGCTCGTCAAGGAGTCGATTGGTCTCAAGGCCGATCGCGGCGATCAAATCAACGTGATGAATCAAGCCTTCAAGAGCGATGCTGTGCTTCCGCCGGTCGATGGCTTGCCGCTGTGGCAGCAACCCTGGCTGATTCAGCTCGCCAAGCAAATCGTCGGCGCGGCCTTAGTGCTGGTCGTGGCGTTCTTGGTATTGCGGCCGCTGATGAAGTCGCTCACCAAGCCGTCAAAGCGATCCGCCGCGGGCGATGACATCGGCAACGATCGCCTCAGCCTGTCGGGACAGGGCAATGCGATCAAGCTCTCGCCCAGTTTTGAGCAGCAGATCGCGGCAGCGCGAACCTTGGTGGGGCAGGATCCGCGCCGTGCAGCACAGGTCGTGAAGGACTGGGTCTCCGCGGATGGCTAACGACGAACTCGCCGGAACGCAGCGCGCCGCCATACTGCTCATGAGTTTGGGCGAACAAGACGCCGCGAATGTGCTCAAGCAGCTGAGCGCCCGCGAGGTGCAGAAATTGGGCATCGCAATGGCCGAGCTCAAGGAAGTATCTCGCGAACAAATGAGCTCGGTGCTGGACAAGTTCATTGGCATCGCGGACGCCAAGGCGAACATCGCCGGCGGATCGCAAGATTATGTGCGGCGAGTATTGACCCAGGCGGTGGGCAAGCAGAAGACCGACATGCTGCTCGACCGGGTTTCGAGCGGCCAGACGGGCCAGGGCATCGAGGCCTTGAAATGGATGGAAGCCAAGGCGGTCGCGCAAATCATCAGCGGCGAGCATCCGCAGATCGCCGCTATCGTGCTGGCGCACCTCGAGCCGGAACAGTCGGCCGCGATCCTGCCGCTGCTCAACGAAGATTTGCGCACCGAAGTTCTGATGCGCATTGCATCGCTGAACGAAGTGCCGCAAACCGCCTTGACGGAACTCGACCAGCTGGTCGAGAAACAGGCGAATGTTGCGGCGCCGGCGCCTCTGCGGCGCGTCGGCGGCGCGCGCAGCGCCGCCAACATCTTGAACGCCATGGAGCGCGAGAAGCTCTCCGAAGAGATGGGCAAGATCGAGAAAGCGGATGGCGAGATGCATCAGCAAATCAAGGATCTGCTGTTCGTCTTCGACAACTTGCTGGACGTCGATGACCGGGGCATCCAGGCGCTGTTGCGCGAAGTAGGTTCCGATACTCTGGCGGTGGCCTTGCGCGGCGCGGAGCCCGACGTGCAAGAGAAGGTATTGAAGAACATGTCGAAGCGCGCGGCGGAAATCCTCAAAGACGATATGGAGGCACGCGGCCCGGTCAAGCTGACGGACGTCGAAGCGGCGCAAAAGGAAATCATCGTGATTGCGCAGCGCATGGCCGAAGAGGGCACCATCAGTCTCGGCGGCAAGGGAGCGGGCGAGTTTGTCTGACGCTAGCCCTAAGGCCGGCGCGACTGTCGCATTGTGGACCGTGCCCGATATGGAGAGCCCGGCCCCGCAGCAGAAAATGGCGACGGTGGGCGGTCTTGCCGATCTGCAGGCTGAGGCGCACAAGGAGGCCTTTGAGCAGGGACTGGAAGAGGGGCGCAGCGCCGGGCGCGCCGAAGTGAAGGCGCAAGTGGATCGCCTCGCGGGCATGTTCTACGACCTGGCCAAACCATTCGATGCGCTCGATGCCGAGGTAGAGCGCGAGCTGCTCACTTTGGCGATGGCGTTGGCGCGGCAAATCGTACGCCGCGAACTGAAGACCGATCCGACGCAAATCATCGGCATCATCCGTGAAGCGATCGCGGCATTGCCGGTCGCCACGCGCGATGTGCGCGTTCATTTGCATCCGGAAGATGCCGCGGTGGTCAAGCAGCATCTCGCCCCAACTGAAAACGAGCGCGCCTGGACCATCATCGAAGACCCCGTCATGGCGCGCGGTGGGTGCCAGGTCACCACCAACACTTCACGTATCGATGCGCGTCTGGAGACGCGCCTGGGCAGCATCTTGAGCGAGTTGCTGGGAACCGAGCGTCACGCC